>JFJP01031806.1_pt1 | contig 10702 bp, 4 predicted proteins | sample 431651 | NCBI WGS metagenome assembly JFJP01 (sample SAMN02602958, study PRJNA72255) | Microbial mat metagenome, whole genome shotgun sequencing project. | biome: fresh water; feature: sink hole; material: water; isolation source: purple microbial (photo- and chemosynthetic) mats found in...
GCCTGGCTTACGCAAAACAGTCCGCTGCCCACCATTGCCGACGAATCGTTGCAACGCCTGCCCGACGTGATAAAAGCGCACGGCGTTTATAACGGCATCAATATTAAGCTGATGAAATGTACCGGGATGCGCGAAGCCCACCAGATGCTTACACTGGCACGTTCGCTGGATATGAAAGTGATGATTGGCTGCATGACCGAAACTTCATGCGCAGTATCGGCAGCCGCCCAACTTTCCCCCAAAGCCGACTGGGCTGACCTTGACGGCAACGTGCTCATTTCAAATGATCCTTTTTCAGGAATGCAAATTGTTGATGGTAAAGTGACCCTGGTTGATATACCGGGCATTGGGTTAAAAGTTGTGAAAAAGTTGTTTTAAAAAGAAAAATGAAACCCAAATGACCATGGTCAGAAAAAATATTGGTTTGTTGTTTTTTAGTCTGTTAATTCCTTGCCTTTTTATTTTGATCGAATCGTGTGGAGGAAATCAGACTGGTGAAGAAGGAGTATTCTTGCGAGGCATTTGAAAGACCGGATAAATTATTACTCAAGCCAAAGGATTACAAAAAAGTTTCAATTATGTTAACAAACACAAGATTGTTAATAAATTTTTGAAAACGTAATAAATATTGATCTGAAAATGATTACTTTTGACATTATTTGTCAATATAAAAAATGTCAACAAAATCGATAGGCGATAGGCTACGAGAACTTAGAGTGCAAAACGAATTGCCACTAAGGAAGGTTTCTGCCATGCTTGACCTTGATGTGGCCATTTTAAGCAAAATGGAACGTGGGGAGCGAAAACTAACCAAAAAAATAGTTTTGAAACTTGCTGAGATTTACAAATACAATGCTGATGACCTATTGGTTTTATTTCTCAGTGAAAAAATAATGTACGAAATTAAAGATGAAGATTTGGGAGAAGAGGCTTTGAAGGTAGCGGAGCAAAGAGTGAAATACTTAAAAGCGAATAAGAGCAAATGAGTACATCAGAATTGGTAAAAATGTAGATTTAATTTTCTAATATTTCAATTACAATAATAAAGAAAATGAAGTAGATTAGCTTTAGTGGAAAAAAGAAACATACAGATTTCAAATATGGTTTTGGCTCGATGAAAAATCATCAATTGTTATTCATAAAATTACAACTTGAAAATGGCATTTAAGGTTACAAAAACTAAAGAAGAATGTTTTGAGCAGTTGAAGCTTCTGATAGGTGCTTTTAAGAAAGAGTATGTTGTTTACAAAACACCAAAATACAGCGAAGCACAATTAAGAGTTGACTTCCTCAACCCACTTTTAAAAACCTTTGGTTGGGATGTGGACAATGAAGAAGGTAAATCACAGTTCCTTCGTGATGTGATACAGGAGGAAAGCATTGATGTAGAATCAGAAGATTCTGTCACTAAAAAAAATCCAGATTACACGTTGAGAATTCAGGGCACAAGAAAGTATTTTGTTGAAGCAAAAAAAGTTTCTATTGACCTTGACAAATCACTTAAGCCAGCATTTCAGACAAGGAGATACGGTTGGAACGCCAACCTCGGAATTTCAGTTTTAACAAACTTTGAAACTCTATCTGTTTATGATTGCCGACACAAACCGAGAGTGGAAGATGCTGCAAGTGTAGCAAGGTATCAGTCGTTTGATTACACTCAATTCATTACAAAATTTGACGAACTCTATCAGTTACTTTCATTCCAATCTGTCGCATCAGGTTACATTGATGAATACTTTTCGGTAACACATAATGAAACAACAACTTTTGATGAATACTTTCTTCAACAAATTGAGGGTTGGCGTCAGAGTTTGGCTGCCGATGTAATTGCAAACAATGACGGTTTCAACAATGAGGACATAAACTTTGTGATTCAGCGATTGTTGAACAGAATTGTTTTTCTAAGAATCTGTGAGGATAGAGAAATTGAGAAATACGAAACACTGAGGAAAATCAAGAGCTATGATGAACTAAAACAACTTTTCATTTTATCAGACAAGAAATATAATTCAGGGCTATTTGATTTTATAGAAGACAACTTTTCGTTAAGTATCAATCTCAAATCAGAATTATTGATTGAGATTTTCAACGAACTTTATTATCCACAAAGTCCTTATGATTTTTCTGTAATTGACCCGACAATACTTAGTCAGATTTACGAAAGGTATTTAGGAAGCAGGATTGCGATAGTTAATGAAAGACAAATTTCAATCGTTGAAGAACCAGAAGTTGCAGCATCAAGTGGTGTTGTGCCAACACCCAAGTTAATAGTACAGAACATTGTTAAAGAAACCCTTGCACCATTATTTGAAGGAAAAACACTTGACCAAATGCATCAGCTAAAACTGGCTGATATTTGTTGTGGCTCTGGAACCTTTTTAATTTCAATTTACGATTACCTGTTTGAAAAGTTTACGCTTGGTTATATTGCGGCTGGTGTTTATGATACTGAAATAATCAACCAAATGTTTGACGGTTCTTATCAGCTTACACTAAAAGTAAAACATCAAATTCTTGTTTCAAATATTTTTGGTGTTGACATAAATCCTTATGCTGTTGAAGTGAGCAAATTTAGTTTGCTGTTAAAATTATTAGAGGGGGAAAACTCAGGTTCAGTTGACAATTATCTTACTAAAAACAAACAAAAAGTTTTGCCGAGTTTAAACGACAATATCAAATGTGGTAATTCACTTGTTGACGATTCCTATTTTAAATTTCAGCCTGGGGCTATTGACAATGATGAATTGCTTTTCAAACTTAAACCATTCAACTGGCGAGAAGAATTTAACTTTCTTGAACAACGAAACGGTTTTGATGCGATTGTGGGCAATCCCCCTTATGTGAGAATTCAGAATATTGTAAGGTTTTCAGCAGAAGAAATAAAATTCTTTCAGAGTGCTGTTTCGGGCTATGCGGTTGCAGAAACAGAAACCTTTGATAAGTATTATCTGTTTATTGAAAGAGCAATCGGTTTACTTAATGAATGTGGAGTGTTGGGTTACATTGTTCCTCACAAATTTTTTGTTGTGAAAGGTGGGAGGTCACTTCGAGCGCTTATCACTTCGCATTCGTCTATTTTCAAAATCATTCATTTTGGTGTTACGCAGGTTTTTCCAAACCGCAGCACTTACACCGCGATTCTTATTCTTGACAAAAAGAAAAGAGAACATTTTTTTTTCAAACGAATAAAGAGAATTGTAGCTGAACTAACAGCAAGTAATATAACTTACGATAGGTATAATTCAATAGCATACGTCGAAAAACCATGGCTGTTTGTTTCCAAATCATCCCAAATAATTTTTGATAAAGTAAAAAACGCAAACACAGTTTTACTAAGTTCAATTGCTGAAATAGCAGTCGGGTTGCAAACGAGTGCTGATAAGATTTACATTTTCAAACCCGTTGGAGAAACAGAAACAACTTATCGTTTCAAATACAAGAACACAACCTATGAAATTGAAAAAACAATTTGCAAACCTTGTTTGTATGACCTTTCATTTGGCTTGTTTGACACAGTAAAACCAAATGCTCAAATAATTTTTCCATACACAATTCAGGCAAACAAAGCAGAAGTTTTTTCGGAAAATTTCTTTCAAGAAAATTTTCCTTTGGCTTGGTCATATTTAAATAATTTCAAAGAAGAGCTTTCAAAGCGAAGTATAAACGGAAGCCAAGAGCCTAAGTGGTATCAGTTCGGAAGGTCTCAAAGTTTGACACGGTTTCACAACACCAAGAAATTGATTTGGTCAGTGCTTTCTACAAAGTCGGGTTATGTATTTGACGAAAACAATTTGCAGTTTACAGGAGGTGGAAATGGCCCCTATTATTCTTTATTTACAAGTTCCGGTTATTCGCTCTACTATATTTTAGGAATTCTTGCACACCCGATTTTTGAAGCAATGGTAAAATCAGGGTCAAGCGAATTCAGAGGTGCTTATTACTCGCACGGAAAACAGTTTATTGAGAATCTGCCAATTAGAAAAATTGATTTTGTAAATGTTGAAGAAACAAAAAAGTATAATGAAATTGTAAAGACGGTAAAGAGTCTGATATTAGCCAAAGCAACTTACAATGGAATTTATATTGCTGCAAAAAAGAGAGTAATGCGACACAAAACAGATTTGCTTTTCACTTCGCTTGTTGAACAAGTCAATTCCCTTTACGGAATAACGAACGATGAATTAAATACAGTTCTTAACGATGAAGAATTAACCAGCGAACTAAATGAAGATTAAAAATGGTTACAGAAATAATTGAGAACATTGATTCAAAGAAACTTCGTGGCGGTTACTACACACCACAAGCCATTACCGATTTTATCTGTAAGTGGGCAATCACAAAACCAACACAAAAGATTTTGGAACCTAGTTGCGGAGATGGTAATTTTATTGAATCAGCTATTTGTAGGTTTAAGGAGTTGGGAGTTCCAAACGACAAGTTGACTGGATTAATAAAAGGAATTGAACTGGTTGAAGGAGAGGCAGAAAAATCAAAAAACAGAGCAGCAAAATACGGATTGAATTCAACTACAATTCTGCATGCTGATTTTTTTAATTATATCTCAAACACAAATGGTGAAGCCCATTTTGATGTAGTTATAGGTAATCCACCGTTCATTCGCTACCAAAATTTTCCTGAAGAGCACCGTGAGGTTGCTTTTAAGATGATGGAAGAAATGGATCTTCACCCGAACAAACTCACAAATATTTGGGTTCCATTTTTAGTTATTTCAGCAAGCAAGTTAAATCGTTTTGGAAAGTTGGCAATGGTAATTCCAGCCGAACTATTTCAGGTAAAATACGCAGCCGAAACAAGAGTTTTTCTATCACGTTTTTTTTCAAGAATTACCATTGTAACATTTAAAAAACTTGTCTTTGCCGATATTCAACAAGAGATTGTTATACTTCTTTGCGAAAAAGATGTAACAACAAACAAAGGAATTAGAGTTCTTGAAATAAATGATATTAGTGAGCTTAAATCTATAAAAATTGAGAAGGTTCATAAGGCAGATGTTAAAGTCCTTGAACATTCGACAGAGAAATGGACAAAATATTTCTTGGATGAAAAGGAAATTCAACTTCTTAGGAAAATAAAAACCGAGATCAGAATAAAACCATGTTCTGATATTATGGAAGTTGATGTTGGAATTGTAACAGGTCGAAATGAATTCTTTATGCTCAGTAAAGACATTGTTTCAAAATGGAAACTCAAAGGATACACATCGAAAGTAGTTAGCAAGTCAAATCATTTTAAGGGCATTGTTTACAATGATTCAGATTTTGAAACGAATGTTGAAGAAAATTATCCCGTTCAACTTTTCTTGCCAGAAAACAAAGAGTATTCTTTGCTACCTAAAGTTTGCCGTGAATACATTGCTTACGGCGAAGAAATGGGTTTTCACTCGGGGTATAAATGCAGAATCCGTAAGAACTGGTTTATCACTCCTTCGTTGTGGTCTCCCGATGCCTTTGTTTTGCGGCAAGTTGGAGATTATCCGAAGCTGATTTTGAATGAGACAAACGCATCTTCAACAGACACCATTCACCGGGTTCGTTTTAAAACAAAAATAAAGCCCGAAAATATTGCACTCTCCTATCTTAATTCTCTAACTTTTGCTTTTTCTGAAATATTGGGAAGAAGTTACGGTGGTGGTGTATTGACATTTGAACCAACAGAGATTGAAGAAATCCCTTTACCGCTTTTATCACAACATAAGATTGATTTCAAAAAAGTGGATGCACTCATTCGTCAACGAAAAATTGAAGAAGCCCTTGACATCGTTGACGAAGAACTGTTAATCAAACAACTTAATTTTTCAGAGTCAGAGGTTCAAATGCTAAGAGGTATTTGGAAAAAGCTTGCCAATAGAAGAAACGGAAGGAAAAAGTAAGGATTTAGTTTTTAAAAGCTAATAGCCCTTTTTAAATGAATGAACATCTCTCAAATCAAATCCAGGTTATCAAATCTGTTTTCAAAGGTAGAACTGATGTGTTTGCTATTCGCTGGGAGAAGCAAAAGAAAAGTGGATACATGCCTGCCTACTTTTATGACCCGTATTTGTATCAGGCACATAAAATGAAAGGTGGAACTTTCCAGAATTACAACGACAAAAATTATTTAAAACTCACCGACCAAGAAATTGCAAAGCATCTAAATGGGGAACAACAGATTGGGATTTATCCGTTGTTGCAAGACAATAATTCCCATTTTTTATTAGCAGATTTTGATGAAGAAAGTTGGATAGATGAATGCCGCATTTTCCTGAAAGCTTGTGATGAAAAAGGATTCCATGCATATCTTGAACGTTCCCGTTCAGGTAATGGTGGGCATGTTTGGGTTTTTTTTGAACAACCTTATCCTGCCTTCAGAAGCAGGAAAATCTTCATCTCAATGCTTGAACATTCAGGGGTATTTTCAGCATTTAACAAGAGTTCAAGTTTTGACCGCTTGTTTCCAAATCAAGATTTTCAATCTGGAAAAGGTTTAGGAAACTTAATTGCATTACCGCTTTTCAAAAAAACTTTGGAGCAAGGCAATAGTTGTTTTGTTGATGTTGAAACGATGCAACCGATGAATGAACAGTTTGAATTTTTGAAAAGTATAAAAAGGATATCTGTTTCGGAATTAGACAACTTTTATCAATCAGTTTCATCAACTACAAATTCAAAGCTATCGAAAGCAAAAGAGGGAAAGTTAGTGATTTCACTTTGCAACGAAGCAAGAATCAGCCGTGAAGGAATGACGACTCAATTAATAAATTTTCTGAAAACAGAATTAAATTTTGCAAGCACAGAGTTTATTATTAAAACGAAAATAGGAAGGAGCACCTTCGGGACTGATCGCTATTTCAAATTTGTAGAAGAAACGGAAAGCAATGTTATCATTCCAAGGGGTTTCATCGGGAAACTAATTCGCTTTTGCAGAGAAAAAAAAATTGAACATGATTTCTTTGATGAAAGAAAGAAGTTGAAGGAAATTTCTTTACATTTTAGTGCAAAACTTCGGGAGCATCAACAAGCAGTAATTGATTCCATTTCGAAAAAGGATTTGGGAGTAATTGTAGCACCACCCGGTTCAGGTAAAACAATTGTTGCATTGAAAATTATTTCCGACAAACAGCAACCTGCTTTAATTATAGTTCACCGAAAACAATTGGTTGAACAATGGGCAGAAAGAATTGAAACCTTTCTTGGAATTCCCAAAACCGAAATTGGAAAAATCGGACAAGTAAAAAGTAAGGTTGGAAAGAAAATCACAATTGCAACTATTCAGAGTTTATCAAAAGTTCTTTTGAAAAATGAGGCAGATAATATTTTAACAGCTTTTGGAACAATAATCGTTGACGAGTGTCATCATATCCCCGCTGAGACATTTAGAAATACAATTTCAAAACTTCAAACATTTTATCTCTATGGCTTGACAGCCACACCCTTCAGAAAATACAATGACGGCAAACTGATTTTTATTCATTTAGGAGAAGTCATAGCTGAAATCAAATCCAGTGAAATCAGCATTTCACAACATGCAAAAATCATTATTAGAATTACGGGACTTGATGTTCCTTTCAACTCCAAGACAGACCACTTTGAGACACTATCAAAAATTCTCATTCACGATTCAACACGAAACAAATTAATTTTTCAAGATGTAGTAATTGAATTGAAAGAAGGTAAAAGAGTTGTGATAATTACCGAAAGAAAAGAGCACATTGATTCATTACACCAGTATCTGAGACAATCTTATGAGACAATTACTTTGAGTGGTGATGATTCCGAAAGCAATCGTATTTCTAAATGGAAAATTCTTAAAGATGGAAATTACCAGGTGCTGATTACAACAGGGCAATTTTTTGGTGAAGGAACTGATTTGCAAAATGCGAATAGCTTATTTCTTGTTTATCCATTTTCGTTTGAAGGAAAACTGATTCAATACATCGGCCGGGTTCAGCGTTCAGAAGTAACTCCAACTATTTATGACTACCGTGATGTTAAGATTGATTATTTGAATAAATTGTTTCTAAAACGAAACACTTATTACAGAAGGGTTATTAAGCAATTAACATTATTTGATGAGCCAACTGAAGACATTGTTAATTCAAAAAACACAATCTCAATCAAGAAAGAAATTAAAGTTCCGATTGAACAACTTGAATTTCGTTATGGCAGCATTGTGTTCAACTACCCCATTCCTGAATTGAAAACCGAACTTGCATTTGAAATTGAAAATCTTGAGGTAAGACCTGAGTTTGACGTTTTGAAACCATACTTTTCAAAAGCATTAAAATCAAAGAATGTAATAATTGATATTCATGCAGAATTTGAAAACGATATACTGATTTCACAATTAGCAACTTCAAATGATATTGAGAAAATAAATCGTGAAGTGATTGAGAGTGTGAAGTTCACTTTTATTTCAAAAAATATTTTAGGGAAGCAATCTCCTCAAAAGGGAAACCTTTTAGACATCAATCAAATTCAGGGAGATAGAAAAAATTCGCTTTACAATTCAGGGGAAGAATTACTGGAAGATATTTTGAAGAAGGAAAATTTCAAGCATCACAAGCATTTACAGTACTTGTCGCAACGACACGATAGAAGTACTTTGAAGATTCGATTTGTGCTATGTCCTTTTTCATTTGTTTTTCTATTGTCAGGCAAGGAACAGTTTCATATCGTATTGGAAACATTGGACACAGAAGAAGCAACTTACTTGTGGCATTTCCCTAAAGACAAGCCTACACTGAAAATCAAAATAACTGAAATAGACCAGCATCTTAGCATCATAAGAAACAAAGGCAGACAAATTTTTCTTGAAAACCAACCAACTAATTTTAGTCGCATTTTACATGATTATTCGGATAACAAAAAGGGATTTATTGTATGGAAAGATTTTCTGGAAGAACAAATAGTATGACATTTCAAAAACACACACTTTCAAAAACCGCACAAGCCAAGGTTTGAATCAATGCTTTTTTAATGTGTCAGCAAAACCAAGTTCAGAAATCCATTACATCAATATTAAAAACAGAATAACTGAAGACAAGAAAAGCTGGTTTAAATAAAATCAACATTAAAAAAGCCACAATGGTAAATAAAGCATTCTATTCCAACCAAAAATTTGAGTTATTAGTCATATTAGCAACAAATTATCCATTGCCCCACATTACCTTAGCCTTTTTAGACAACAAAATGAAACAATAATAACTATGGTTAAAAATTATATCAATTTGCAATTGTTTAGTCTGTTAATCTCTATCCTTTTAATTTTACTCAACTCGTGTGGAGGAAATCAGATTGGCGAAAAAACAACATTTCTCCAAAAAATCGAATCCGCCATCGAAGGTGAAAAACCAGAGGAATACAATGTTTTGAATACCTTGTTGGTTTTGCCGGGAAATCCGGCTCCCGGAGAAAGTTTTCGCATCCTGGCCACAGGCGGACGGAACATCCGGAACGCAAAAATCATTGTAAATGGTCCTTCAGGTAATTTAGAACCCACAAATTCAAAAACAGGAGAGGAACTTCCTTGCTGGCGTTTGGATGATTTTGCAGGAAGCCCTGAAGGCAGTTATAAGATTTCTTTGATTTTGGAAAACAAGGAGGTCAGTAATCTGGAATTTGAAATATCTCCGCGAGAGGTAATTTCCCCGAAAGGGGCAATATGGAAAACCACCCGTAGCTGGGACAGCAGCATGGAAACCATTTATTCGGCCTGGGTTAACGCGTTGTTTCAGGGTAGCGATGAACAGACTTCATGGCCGGCCCTTCACGAGGTGACCCAAAACAAGGAACATAATTTCCTTTACAACTACCTCGGCATTGGAGAAGATGATTCCGACAGTAAAATCAAGGTTATCATGGAACCAGACTGTGCCGATAATCCCTTTTTCCTGAGGGCCTATTTTGCCTGGAAACTGGGGCTTCCGTTTGGTTTTCATATTTGCGATAGAGGCTATCTCGGGAAAAATCCTGGCACAGGCCAATGGCTTACCAACGAAACTTCCACATCAAAAAGTAATCCGGTGCTGGCATTTAACTCCTTTTTAAGAAGAATGATGGACGGCGTTCATTCAGGAACAGCGCGGACTTCGCTTGACAACGAAAATTCGGACTATTATCCGGTTTCACTTTCACGGGAAGCATTACGTCCCGGCACCGTTTATGCCGATCCTTACGGGCATACCTTTATTTTGGTTAGCTGGTTGCCACAAACCAAAAATCATCCGGGCGTGTTGCTTGCTGTTGATGCACAACCCGATAAAACCATTGCTATCAAACGGTTTTGGAAAGGCAATTTTCTGTTCAACACTACCGAAGTAGTCGGCGAACCAGGATTCAAGGCTTTTCGTCCCATTATTTATAAAAATGGGAAGTTAAGTCTGATGAAAAATGAGGAGCTAAATTCATCAGTCGGCTTCACCGCTTTTTCGTTGCAGCAGCGAAAAATGGAGCGTGAGGTTTTTTATCTTGCAATGGAGCGGTTAATAAATCCTGAGCCACTCGATCCTGAAGCCGCATTGCAAAACCTGATTCAGGCGCTTCATGAGCAACTGTTGGTTCGTGTAAAATCGGTGGCCAACGGTGAGGCCTACCTCAAAGCCCATCCCGGAAAAGTTATTCCGATGCCTTCAAATGCCAATGGTGTTTTTCAAACGGGTGGATTATGGGAAGATTTTTCGACACCAAACCGCGATTTGCGGCTG
>JFJP01044158.1_pt1 | contig 10702 bp, 5 predicted proteins | sample 431651 | NCBI WGS metagenome assembly JFJP01 (sample SAMN02602958, study PRJNA72255) | Microbial mat metagenome, whole genome shotgun sequencing project. | biome: fresh water; feature: sink hole; material: water; isolation source: purple microbial (photo- and chemosynthetic) mats found in...
TAAGGCAGATTGCAGTGCTGGCAATACTGGTTCTGGTCGGGATCATAGCCTCACGGGCAAAAATAATCACCGCAGCATCAAAGGATGTGCTTGCCAGGATAATATTTTATGTCACTCTGCCTGCTCTGCTGTTCACAAACTTCAGCAAGGTAGACCTGACCCCGGAGCTTCTCTCAAGCAGTATGCAGGCACTGTTACTTGCACTATTTGTCCTACTGTTCATGCTGCTAATGGGGTCACTTACAGCGAGGTTGTTTGGCCTCCGGGGGAGTCACGGGGCAATATTCAGGCTTCACAGTATGCTGGGAAATATAATTTACCTGGGGCTTCCGCTGATAGCTACTCAGTTTGGCAGGGAGGGCCTTCTCTACGCCAGTCTTTTTGTACTTGTTTCAAACATTCTTATGTGGACTGTTGGTGTGGCAGTTGTTGCGCCGGGAAGCGGTTTCAGTCCGGGAAAGATCTTGGCAAAGCTATTTAATATCAATACTATAGCTATACTATCCGGTTTTGCATTATTTCTTCTCTCAGTCAGGCTGCCACCGATTATAATTGATTCGGTAGGGGCTCTGGGCAGTACCACAACCTATCTTTCGATGATATATATCGGGGCGATGCTTTATTATGCCGATGGTAAAAAGATGTTGAAGAACCGGAATGTGTACCTGTTATCCTTTAACAGGCTGTTGCTTGTTCCGTTCATGCTCATCGGAATTTTTGCCCTTATGAATTATCTCTTTCCGGATCTCCTCCGGAGGGAGGTTCTGAATGTTGTGGTGATGCAGGCAGCCATGCCATGCATGGTGAATGTGGTGATCATGGTGAATATCCTGGGGAAGGATGATGATATAGCAACAGCGAACGTCTTTGTTTCAACTATTCTGAGTGTTATTACCCTGCCTTTGATATTGATTAGTCTCAAACTTATTCAGTGAATGCATACCAAAAGGGGGCAGGGTAATCTGAATAAGAGGTGAGAACCGAAAGCTAAGATACTTTTAGCGATATTCCCGGAAAAATTTCTCAACTTCCTCCCAGGAAACAATTTTAAAGTTCTGGCTCTTTTTTTTGCGGTTATCAAAATTAAAACCATCCTGAACCACTAAAATCCCTTTTGGGAAGCCGGGCAGCGGTGAATCAGTGACATCCAGCCCGTCGGTTTCTTGTACACCATCAATATTTCCATCGGTGATTCTGAAACTTCCGAGGTATTTATTGTTACCCTGTCTTTCAAAAACAGCATACGAATAATTCCCTTGTATTGAGGCGATGAGATATCCATTTAAACTATCGGTGGGGTAAATGGCAAGTCCCTCGATGTCGAATCTGATATTTTTATTTTCCTCAGAACTGTTCTGAAGAAACATGCCCTCGGCTGCTTCTCCGGGGTTGGCATCAAATTTCAATATCCCGCCTTGTTCCTTGCCAATGTAGAGTTTTCCGGTAATATCGTCGGCTACCATTCCCTCGGCCTGCATTCCCAGTGAAAAAGAACGGACCAGCTTTGCATCGACTTTGTTATCTTCTGCAAACAATTCATATTGTTCCACTTCGCCGGATTTGCTGTTCAAAAAGAGATAATACTTCTCCGTTTCTGTGTTTTTGTACATGCATAAACCATATACTTCGTCGCTCATTTGGGATTTGATTTTCCGGTTGTGAATGGAATCGAGTTCTCCATCTATATTCAGGCTGAATAGGGAAATCGAATTATAGGTGCGGTTGCTGGCTGCCAGTATGTCGATTGTTTTATCACCAAGCTTAAACCCGTAGCGTAAATCGCAGTTGTTCATATAGCCAGTTGGGTAGTAATTAAGCTGTTTCCCGGCTAAATTGTAGGTAGCCAGCCCTCCTTTTTTATCGGTACCAATAATTAGAGAGTTCTCAATATTTTCGGTGTTTAGCCAAATGGCCGGGTCATCAGCCGAATCCATGTTTTTGCCCTGCATTGTGGGTTCGGTTTCAGCACTTGCCTGAACGACAATTTTAATATGTTCACCTGCCTTGCGCGAAACCCTGTCAGGTCCGTTGCACGATTGCATTAAGAGCGTGAATGTTAAAACTGTAACAGTAACTATAACTGAACGACTATTCATGTATACTTCTATTTGCACTCAATTGATGACCTGTTATTACTATCCAGTTTGGCATTCCGGTTTCGGTGTCACCATTATTTTTACCATTTAAAACAGCCACTACTTTTTAAATTTTCCCTTATAAAGTTCCAGTTCATCTTCTGAATATTTTTCCAAAGCGCTTTCTGGAATTTCAGTCCTTTGGTTTATGGAAGCGATTTCAGGGCCTTCAATAAAAGTGTTGATACCCTTTTCGTTTTTGCTGATTATAAAATGGTCATAAAGTTCGCCGGCAGCGGTAAACGTTTTGAATTCGAGTTTTTCCCTGCTGACCGAAACATGTTGGTAGAGTTGTGTTAAAGAACCCATGCGTTCGCTCCAGAAACTGGTGTTCAGCCCATACATTTTTGGACCGGCTACCGAAACCACATACATTGGCATATTTTTACCCTGATTTTTTATTTCTTCAGGATTAAAACCACGGCAATAGGTATGGTCATGACCTGCAAGTACCAAGTCTACGCTATATTTTTCAAGTAAAGGCTGTATTGTATTTCTGTATTTCTCGTTGTTTCGTCCCTGCGAACACGAATAGACCGGATAGTGAGTGAAAACCACCGTCCATCTGTTGGGATTTTCAGCCAGGGTTTTATTGAGCCAGCTGATCACCAATGTACTGTCTTCCCTGTTTTCACCAAGCGCTGGAGAATCAAACGAAATGAATCGAACTCCTTGATAATCCAGATAATAATTTCGATTGTAGTATTCTTCTGACGGTGAATTTGTCGGTGCACTGTAGATCTGGTTCCAGTGTTTTGAGAAAGTGCGTGGTTGATTTTCCGGCTTATCGTATTCGTGGTTTCCAGGTGTAACAACACTGGGCATCATTCCAAAAATCCAACCACCTGCATAAAAAAATTCACGCCAGTACTCTTCGGTACTTCGGCTCACAAGGTCTCCGGCAAAAAGCATAAAGTCGGCTTCGGGAAAATGCGTGTAAGCCTGACGAAGTGTGCGTGAACCGAGCGATTTAATGTCGTTCTGTACGTCACCAAAATAGAGAAATGCAAAAGGTTCGTCTTTGGCCATGGAGGTTCGAAATTGAAACCATTCACTCCAGTTTTCCCCATCGCCTACACGGTATGCATATTTGGTTCCGGGCATTAGGTTTTCAAAAATTACCTTGTGGCCCATTGAAACCTGACTGCCTTCTTCCCATGGCGAATTTGTGCCGGTAACTTTAATCACCTTGTCCTCAAATTCAGGTGATGGGTCAAGGACGGCAATTTCTCCATAACTTCCGGTAATACTAAAAACGGTGCGCCACGAGACTGCTCTTGATGTTGCTGCGTCGCCAGGAATTGAAAGCATTACTCTGTCGGGGGAAACAGCAGGTTCAAAGTGGGGAAATTCATTATCCCTTTGTTTAACATCGGTTTGTTCAACTTGCGGATTGCAAGATATAAGAACAGTAATAAGAATCAGAGACAGATATTTCATCGTTGTTAATTTTAATAAATATTCATTTTTAATCCGGCCTGCAACCTGGTTCCGTTTTCAAGCGACGAATATGTGTAATCAGGTTTCCACTGATATGTGCGTTGCAATTCGTTCAGCAGGTTATTGGCCGAAGCAAATAATACGAGTTTTTTGGTGATAAAGATGTCAATGTTGGCATCGAGGTAGGAAACCTTATCATAGAAAACATCATACTGTTCGGTTTGGCCATTGCTGGTTAAGAAGTCGGCTGTATAGTTATACGAAATGCGGGCGCTAAAACGTTTGCTATCGTAAGCCAGCGATGCATTGAGAATGTCTTCGGCAGTTCCTGAAAGTTCGTATTCATTGTCTTTATTATCGACCCAGTTGTGGGTGAAGTTGGCGTAAACACTAAAATTGCTCAGCACTCCCGGAAGGAAATCCAGTTTTTTCTGAAAAGCTACTTCTACACCGTAAAGGTTTGCATTCCCTCCGTTGCCTGGTGTAAAACTCTCAAATTCTTTCCCTTCAGCTTTATTATACCGGCCTATATAATTGGCTTTTTGCTCTTCGGTAATATCAGTGCGGGCATTTATTTCATCGGGTGTGATTAAATATGGCGTGACTTCCTCCCAGGGCAAAATCTCAATTATCCGAACTTCATAATCACTGATATTTTTCATAAATATTCCTGCTGAAAGCAGACCGGTAGATCCCAGGTAATATTCGCCCAACAGGTCGAAATTGTGGGCCAGAGTTGGTTTAATATCAGGATTCCCAAAGTAGATTTCCAGGTCACTGATATCACATTTGGTGTATGGTACAATATCGCGATAATTCGGGCGGCTGATGGTTTTAGTGTATGCCATGCGAAATACACTTTTTGAGGTGGGCATGTATTTCAGGTGAACACCTGGCAACAGAGAAACATAATCCTGACTTGCGCTTACCTCATCAAAGGTTTCAGCACGTTCAAAATATTCGAATCCATGGTAATCTATTCTGGTTTGTTCAACCCGTAAGCCGGCGAGCAGGCTTATTTTATCGCCTAATTTCTGTGTTGACATAGCATAACCGCTGTAAATATCTTCAGAAGCTGTATAGCCATCAGCAATCTCAGAATTATAAAGCGTAACGATTTTCCATCTGTCGGTTGGTCCGTCGAAGCTTGTATTTTGCTGCCCAACCCAATCGGCAGTAACCGACTGACCAACTGTATAATTTGAATTGCTAAATGCCGAACTTACATCTTCCATGTTTTGTGCAAAATCGCTCCACATCCATTTCCAGTTGTAAACACCTGGAGATTCGGGATCGTTGTCAAGCGGTTTCCATTTGACACGGCCGAGAGTTTTACGGCTCTTATCCATAGTTTTGGCTTTCACTCCAAATTTCAGTTTATTTTCATATTTACCCTGTATTACAGGAATCTCAAAATCAAACTGGTAAAGGAACTGATCTACATTTGAACGTCTTTCACGGCCTTTAAAACCGTCCAGTTCCCATGTATCCACCCGGTTTTCATCGATGTCTTCTGAAGTTCTCCCTGCAATTTGTTCTAAAACATTATCAATTCCGAACCCTTTGTCGAGACCAAGAAAACGGGGAGTGGTAAAATCCATAACTACTGTTTTTTCATTGTAACTCTGTAGTTCGAAATCTCGTGAATTTGGCTCGTCTTCAAGGGTTGAGATATATGCGAATTTCCAGTTGGCTTTTAAAAGACCTATGTTATGTTCGCCTTCAAAACCATAGTTAAAGATTTTTTTATGTACTAAGTCACCACCTTTTTCATTTGCACCGGCATAAACATGGCGTTCAAGTTCGGGATGGAATGTGGGGTTTTCCGGATCATAATCTACAAACATATTACCCGAATTATCGTCAATCCCATCGTTGTCTTCATCTAAAACAATATATGGTTTGCCTGTTACATCATTTACACCGTCGCCATCAGCATCAATATCCCCGTCGATTTCATCTTCGAAATCTTCTATATCATCAAAAACCTGCTCAAAACTTTTGATGTCGCTGTATTCATCAGTCATTAACCAGTTTCCTTTGTAGCCTCCTCCAATATCGTCTATACGCAGCGAATAGGTTTTACGCCAGTCTTTGTAATCGTTGAAAATACCGGTGAACACTATCGAATGGTTTTCATTGAATTTGAAATCAATACCAAGAGTGTAACTCTGTCGAAGGCGTTCCATTAGTGTTTGTTCAATATTCAGGTATTTTGGAACAAAGTATTCTGTGTTACCAACCATAGTTGGTTCCCATGATGAGTTGTGATTATTTGAACCCAGTTTCTGGTCGTAAGCCGAGGCAGAGCCAATAATTCCCAATTTGTCATTAAAATATCTGTCTCCAAAAATGATACTCCCATTTATTTGCGGATCTCTGGTCAAAAAGTTATAACCGCCTGCACCAGATACAGAAAAACGTTTTGAATAAGGAGCTTTTCGGGTCACCAGATTTACTGCGCCACCAATGGCATCACCATCCATATCGGGTGTAATTGCCTTGCTCACTTCAATGATTTGTACCATATCTGCCGGGATTGCATCAATGCCAACCGAGCGGTTGTCACCTGTGCCGGATATGGCGGTGCCGTTGATAGAAATGGTGCTTTTTGAAGGATCGGTACCACGAATACTGATCAATTTGGCTTCACCCTGGTCGTACTGAACATGGACGCCGGGAATACGCTTTAAGGCATCACCAATGTTGGGATCGGGAAAACTACCCACCTGATCCGACGAAATTATATTCATAATACTAGCAGAGTTTAGCTGCATGTTAAGGGCTTTTAATACTCCACCGGCGCTTCCCATTATCACTACTTCGCCTATAATTTCATTATCTGAAAGCTGAAAGTTAAGCGTTTGCGTCGTGCTTGTTTTAATTGTAACATCTTTAGTGACCGGTAAAAACCCGACATATGAAACGGTTACAGAGTATTTGGCGGGGTTTAGCCCCACCAGGCGGTAAACGCCGTTATTATCGGTAATCGTCCCTTTGTTTAATGACTCTATAAACACTGTTGCGCCTGGAAGAGGCAAATTTTCGGAATCAACTACTCTGCCTGTAATAGCACCTTTGCTATTCTCGCTTTCATTTTCAGTTGCAAAAACGTTTACCAATGAGAATGAAAGTGTAATAATAAAGAGTGAAATGAGTTTTTTCATGAGATTTTTAATTTTTAAATATTGGGCAAAACTCTCTTAAATATGTTACAAGACGATTTCGAAATCTTCACAAAATTATTTCGATGAATTACAGTATTGGCTTAATGGTTATTATTACTACCATTGCAATTTTGCAATGAATGCAACTTGTAATAAGTATCGGCTGTGTGCTAATGGTACAACTAAGGAAAATCCAATTTGATTTGGATTAATTATGCCATTGTTGTTTGGTTGGTAATCGGTTGGCGAATGAAAATAGCACTGAAAAAGTACTATCTTTATTTGGTATATCTGTCCAACTTATAGGGGGCGAAGACAAAACTGCAATACAAATCAATTAAAGATAAAACAATAATTATGAGAAACTTTACAAAACCATTGCGTCTGAACATTAAAGGAATGGTTACTTCTTTAATAGTACTACTATTTGTAAGTACTTGTTTTGCTCAAACAGCTTCAAGCGTATCAGGATGGTATTTAACCGGTTATTCATTAAAAGACGGGACAAACCAGACGACATCTGTGTTAGCAGGAACCTCATCGACAATGACAGATAAGATTAGTTAGGAATACAATACAGGGTTCGATGGACTGATCCTCCAGAGGTTCTGAATCCGGATGAAAAGAGCTCTTTGGATTTTGAATTAAACACAATTTCTTCATTAGTCTGGAAAGCTCCTCAACAAAGTATGCTTTTTCAACAGGGTTTAAATGGCAACTATTTTATCACTCCTGACGGGACAAAGTATATCACAAAAGATATAAAGACAAGGTTAACCACAGAAAAAGTATTTGACAAGGGAACCAAAGGAACGAAACGATTTATCCAAATGAATTTTGGCAATGGATTCACCGCAACCTATAATTATGAGTGGAGAGATTTATAAACTTTCCAACATCTGCAATTACTCAAAGAGAGGCCCGCTGTAGCGGGTCTTTTTTTTGTTGCTTGGCTCCCACTCCTTCAATATTTTGCTGTGCGCGGCAGGGTTTCGCTTCGGTCGTAAAAAAAAGCCCGCTTCCGCGGGTCTTTTAGTTGTCCCTTTCGGGCTCGAACATGGACTATTCTGATCCAAAATCATAGTAAATTATAAAAATATATATCTTTAATAGTAGAATTCCTTATTTACGATATAATCGATAAACTTAAATAACGATTGTCGTTATTTAATATAATTTGAATATTCTTAAATAATGGCTATCTTTGTTTAAAATACGATGACTTATGAAGGATTATAATGCTGGCTCTTATATAAATCAAGGTTACTACAAGAGCTTTCAACCATCACTTATTAATAAGCAATGGATAATAGAAAATATGGAAGTATTGCAATTACTGAGCAAAGCTGATCGTGAACTAGGAAGATTGGATATGTACTCAAATTATATTCCAAACATCAATATGTTTATTAGTATGCATGTTCTAAAAGAGGCAACTCAGAGTAGTAAGATTGAAGGAACTCAGACCAAAATTGAGGAGGCTCTTCTTGAGAAGGAAGATGTTCCACTTGACAAAAGAGATGATTGGGAAGAAATTCAAAACTATATTCTTGCCATGGAATCTGCAATAAAAGCGCTGGGCCGTCTTCCTTTTTCATCCAGATTAATCCGGGATACCCATAAAATATTGTTACAAGGGGTACGAGGGAAAGCAAGACAGCCCGGAGAATTTCGCCGCAGTCAAAACTGGATTGGTGGTGCAACAATTAATGATGCAACATTTATTCCTCCCGTTCATAAATCAATTCAAGAGTTAATGAGCGATCTGGAAAAATTTCTTCATAATGAAGAGATCTTTTTCCCTGAGCTACTCAAAGTAGCACTAGTTCATTATCAGTTTGAAACAATTCATCCTTTTTTAGATGGTAACGGGAGAGTCGGACGATTAATGATCACCCTATATTTAGTAAAAAAAGGAATCCTTAAGAAACCAATTCTATACCTTTCCGATTTTCTGGAAACACACCGACGGCTTTACTACGAAAACCTGATGCGTGTCCGTGATAAAAATGATCTAAGTCAATGGTTCAAATTTTTCCTGGTCGGAGTTATTGAGACATCAAAAAAAGGGATTGCAACATTTGATAGCATACTACAATTACAGAAACAGGTTGAAATTAAACTTCAGACCCTTGGTAGCAGAGCTGCAAACGCGCAAAAAATCACAAATTACTTATATCAAAGACCTTCAATAAATGCCGAGAAGGTAAGTGAGACTGCAAAAATATCCTTACCCTCAGCATATAAATTAATTGCAGATCTTGAAAAGCTTGAGATTCTTAAAGAGATAACTGGTGGACAAAGGGGACGAGTTTATGTTTTTGATAGATATATACAGCTATTTCAATAATAGAATTTGGTAGAACTACAAAAGCCGGACGCCTTGACCACATCTGGCCTCCCCCAAAAACCTGGCAAGAATTAAAAAACCACTTACAAAAAATCTCGTAAGTGGTTGATTATCTTGTTGTCCCGTCAGGTCTCGAACCTGAACTCTTCTGATCCAGAATCAGATTTCAATGATAGCATTTTTTCATGGTCTGCGGACGGAAATTGCCGGAGGATGCGTATACACGTACGGTTTACATTACCCTAAGGTCTCCGGGCGCTCAGCCCACAATCTGTGCATTTTAGCCAAGGTATCGTGCAACCATAAGCATGTTACCTGTTCACCTTCGCCCAGGTGTCCTTCAGTCCCACGGTACGGTTGAAAACAAGCTTTCCGGGCTGGCTGTCGTAATCGACACAGAAGTAACCAATCCTCTGGAACTGCACCCTGGTAAGCGGTGCGGCCGCTGCCAGCGACGGTTCAACCTTACAGCCGGCGAGCACGGTAAGTGAGTCAGGATTGAGAAACTCCCTGGCATCAACATCCTTGTGACCGGAAGGATCTTCATCAATGAAGAGCCTGTCGTACAGTCTTACCTCGGCATCAAGAGCATGGGCAGCCGACACCCAGTGCAGCGTACCCTTGACCTTGCGGTCCGATTCCCCTCCGCCACTGCGCGTAGCCGGATCAATTGTACACTGCACCTCCACAATCTCACCTGCGGCGTTCTTTGTCAGTCCGGTACATTTGATTATATAAGCTCCCTTGAGCCGCACTTCCTGACCGGGTGCCAGCCGGAAGAACTTGTGGGGTGGATTCTCCATGAAATCCTCCTGCTCAATATAAACCTCCCTGCTGAATGGAACCAGGCGCGTTCCCTGTGACTCATCCTCGGGATTATTGATTATCTCCATATCCTCGGTAGCACCTTCAGGATAGTTGGTTATGATGACCTTAAGGGGATTCAGCACACCGAAAACTCGCGGGGCCCGCTTATTCAGGTCTTCCCTGATTGCATACTCGAGGAGGGAGACATCATTTATTGCCTCCACCTTTGTATATCCGATGAGGTCAACAAAACGCCTGATCGACTCAGGCGTATACCCTCTGCGGCGCAGTCCGCACAGCGTTGGCATGCGGGGGTCATCCCAGCCCTTCACCACTCCGTCCTTCACAAGCTCAAGAAGCTTGCGCTTGCTCATAACCGTGTAGGTGAGATTAAGGCGATTGAATTCTATCTGTCGCGGCCGGTAATCATCGTTCTTAAGCTGATCGATGAACCAGTCGTACAGTGGCCTGTGAACCTCGAACTCAAGAGTGCAGAGCGAGTGGGTAATGCCCTCGAAGTAATCACTCTGCCCGTGGGCGAAGTCGTACATGGGATATACCTTCCACTTTGTTCCGGTGCGGTGATGCGGAGTATACAGTATGCGGTAGAGGATAGGGTCACGCATGTGCATGTTCGGGGAAGCCATATCAATACGTGCCCTGAGCACGCGACTGCCCTCTTCAAACTCACCCTCATTCATGCGGAAGAAGAGATCAAGGTTCTCCTCTACGGTACGTTCGCGAAAAGGAGAGGCTGTACCGGGCAGGGTGGTTGTGCCCTTCTGTTCCGATATGGTCTCGGC
>JFJP01012426.1_pt1 | contig 10700 bp, 3 predicted proteins | sample 431651 | NCBI WGS metagenome assembly JFJP01 (sample SAMN02602958, study PRJNA72255) | Microbial mat metagenome, whole genome shotgun sequencing project. | biome: fresh water; feature: sink hole; material: water; isolation source: purple microbial (photo- and chemosynthetic) mats found in...
TCGCCTGTGGGGGTGGTGGCGTGATACGAAAAACTCAGGCGTTGGATGTGGTCAAAGAGGAAGTCACGCAGTCGGCGGGTGATGCCTTCGGCGGTGTACGCCGCCAGCCGTCCCGACAGGAAAGCGAATCCGCCCTCGACAGCCGCCAGCCCGACGAATCCCGCCCCAATCCAAACCAGGGTGGAGGTCAGCGAGCCGCCGAGATAAGTTTTCTGCGCCAGCACATCATCCGCAAAAAAGCGCAGCAGGATGTAGGTGTAGGTCTTGGAAAGCGCCGAGATTGCCAGCGCGATGGCGGCGGCAATGTAGGACAGGCGGTAATCCGACATCATCTGCCATAGCCCTTTGAGGCGGTTGGCTTGCAAGGTGTGGCGGAAATCAAATGTGAGCGCAGGCTCGTAAGGTGGGTGTATTGTGGTCATGGTTTTCCTCGCGGAGTCCAACATCTCCTGATGTTGGTTCAAAGTCAGGAGACTTTGGACTCCAAAAAATTAAACAAAAAAGGCTGCGGCGGATGCGCCACAGCCCAAAGAAAACAGGGGACAGAAAAAGACCTAGTTTCGGTCTACAGGCGCGCTCCGAGAAGGCAATTTGCCGACTGCGTTGGGGGTTGTGAAAACTGTGCTTTGCATCAAGAGCGCGCTCCTTTCTTTGAAATTTTTATTGCGGGTTCGAGTTTACACCCGCGAAACGGGAAGTGTCAAGGATTTTTAATTTGCTGGTTATTATTATCTTGGTATACGACAACTTGGTTGCGCCCCAATTCTTTGGCGCGATAAAGAGCGCGGTCGGCGCGGATCAACGCATCCTCTTCGCCTGCGCCATGATCGGGAAACACAGATACGCCCATCGAAACCGCGACTTTAATATTGGCATTATCATATCTGATCGCCATTTCGTTGATTTCGCGCAGCAAGAAATTGGCGCGCTCGACTGTTTTCTCCAGGGATGCGCCGGGCATCATAATGGTAAATTCCTCGCCCCCATATCGGCAGGGAATATCCTCTACGCGTAGATTTCGGATAATCAACCCGCCCAATTTTTGCAAAACCATATCGCCTGCTTTATGTCCATAGGTGTCGTTGACTTGTTTGAAGTGATCCAAATCCATGATGATGAAACCAATCGTTTTTTTCTCCCTTTGCGCGCGCGAGATTTCACGGTCCAGGGTTTCCTTCAAATATCGGCGGTTGAATAATCCAGTTAAGGGGTCACGGACAGCCTGTTCGCGCAATTTCGCCTGCAATGATTCAATTTCTATAATATGCGCCTGAAGGTTGTCGTTGGCGCGCTTTAGTTCATCTTCAATTTTTTTACGCTCTGTAATGTCGTGCGCCAGGATGATGAAACGCGCATCATTCGATTGCCGGCTATCCATTGCCGCAATGGATAGTTCATACCAGTTGTTCCTGTTCGAGATGTTTAAGGAATAGATTGCGCCAAACGAAGTGCCCTGCTCTGTAGCTTTTGTTAATGCGCTGTGAATGACCTGTGCCGCATCTGCCGGCAACACCTGCGCAAATGTCTTGCCCATGAAGGTTTCAGGGGGAGCGTATAATTCTTTGAGTCGGGAGGCGTGAAAGTCCAGGATTCTCCCCTCCCGATCTACTTCAAACACCAGGTCAGGCAGGGCGTCTAGGGTGGCTTGTAATTGTGCGTGAGATTGCTGCAACTCTCTTTCCATGCGTTTACGGTCGGTAATATCGTGATTAATGGTCACGCCGCCAGCATATCTTCCCAATGCATCTTCCAGAATGGAAACAGAGGAAATAACCCATAGTTTTTTGCCATCACGTTTTTGCTGGCGCACCTCTCCCCGCCAAAATTTTTGAGACAGCAAATGTGACCTTGCCACCTCTTGTGTAACTGTTAAAAACTCTGTGTTACAAACATCGTCAATTAGCTTTCCGAGGACTTCCGCCTCGCTCCAACCGTAGACCCTTTCAGCGGCTTTATTCCACTGCGTAATATAAAGATTGGCATCTGTGGCAATGATGGCGTCTGAAACATTATCAAGCAGGTATGCCTGGCGATTTACCTTCTCCTCCTGATGCTTTCTATCTGTGATGTCGGTCATGACGGAACGCCAAATTTGGGGCGAGTCGAATTTGGTTTCAAGCGCCACCGTTCGCGCTTGAACGTAAACCGTTTCACCATTACGCGGGCGAATGGTCAATTCGCAGACTTGCGGCAGCTTGGTTTCAAGAGCCGCCTGACGATGCCTGATAAATGTTTGCAGAGAGTCGAAACTGAGGGAGGGGGTTAGTGGATGCCCAAGCAGGTATTTCCGCTCGTTTTTCAGCAATTCGGCAGCGCTCATGTTGAGGTCTATAATGATGTCTCTCTCATCAAAAGTGAAGTATGCCACTGGGGCAAAATTATATAAGTCTGCGTATTTCTCCCGCTCCCCTACAAGTTGTTCCTGCATCTTGCGTAATTCATCGTTTTGCAGTTCCAGTTCGATTTGGTGTACCTGTAATTCGGTAATTAATCGTTGGGCATCCTCGATGGAATTTACCGGAATCTTTGGCAATTCCTTTTCAGGCAGCAATTCCTCTGCCTGATGCCTGAGATTGGAAAAATCTATCTGGGGTTTGGTTGAATTCTGTTTTTTCATGTTATTTCGCTCATTCAGAACTAAATGCACGACCTGTCAATTATTGTTTTCCCTTTCTAACAGCCGGTAACGAATCCACTTCTTTGTAAGTAATGACAACACCGTAATCGCCCAGGGGCATGGCTGTTACCGTAATCCATGTGACCTGTCCATGTTTTTTGACAATGCCCATTTGGACATTGTCAATCAGACGGTTTTCCCTTAATGCGCGGACGCTGGCATATTCACCTTTCGGCATAGGAGAGTTATCAGGACGGACGATCTTCCACTCATCGCCGTCAATTGCCAAAGGCTTATGATCCTGTCTTGTCACGCCCAAAATACGCTCTGCCTCTCGATTGCTTTCCAATATGTTTCCGTCCCTATCTGCAATTGTGACTCCCAGCGGAAAGGCGTCAAACAATACTTGATATTTCTCCAAATTCAACCGCAGGGTATTTTCCATGTTCACCCGGTTGGTAATGTTGTGCGAAACCAACATGCCGGCGTACGTTTCTCCCATGCCATTACGGAGGGGCACAACTATCTGGTGGTAGGTCTGGTCGCCGTAGGTATGATCGAACGATGTTGATTCGCCAGCCAATGCCTTGCGGTAAAGCGGCGCATACAACTCAACCAATTGCTGGGGGAACGCTTCTTCAAGAGTGCGCCCTTCTATCTTCTCAAGTTCGAAGCCTGCTTTTTCAAGTTCCTCGCCACCGGCGATCAAATATCGATTCTCCCGATCAAACAACAGGATGGAAATATCCGGCAGGGAAGAAATCAGGAGGCGGTATCGCTTTTCACTTTCGCGCAACGCCTCTTCAACTCTTTTTCTCTCGGTCAGGTTTTCCTTAACCGCAAGATAATGCGTGATGGTTCCCTTTTCATCAAGAATGGGGGAGATACTTGCCTGTTCATAGAACAACTCGCCATTCTTTCTGAGATTGATAAATTCTCCATGCCATTCCCTGCCTGCGCTGATCGTATCCCACAACTGGCGATATGTCTCGGGAGGGGTTTTGTTTGTCTTTAGGATGCGTGGATTTTTGCCCATCACTTCCTCAAGGGCATACCCTGTGATCTGCGTAAAGCGTGGATTGACGTACTCGATGTTGCCCGCTGTATCGGTGATGACAATGGAGGCGGGGCTTTGCTCCACTGCGGCAGACAGGCGCGCCAATTGCATATTCGCCTGCTTGAATGCAGTCACATCCATCAAGGTGATTACCACGCCGCCGACTTGTTGCTGCAAGGTGTAGTATGGAAAAAATTTTATTTGATACCAATGTCCGCTTTCAGTTTGCGCTTCCATTTCGCGGCTGGCTAATGTTGTTAGCACTTGGTGCGATTCATGCGCCAGATTGCAATTGATAATTTTATGCGTCACATGGCTGATTGGGTGTCCAATATCCTGCTCAAGCAGGTGTATCTCGCGCTGCGCAGACGGAGTAAATAAGCGGACACGCAAGTCTCGGTCAAGGAAAATTGTGCCGACATCCGCGCTGCTTAACAGGTTGTTAATGTCCTCATTAAGTTTGGTTAGCTCCTGTATCTTGGCGTGATACTCCGCATTGACCGTGATCAGTTCTTCATTGACGGAATGCAGCTCTTCGTTGGTGCTTTGCAATTCTTCGTTTGACGCAAATAACTCTTCATTGGTCGCTTGTAACTCTTCGTTGGAAGTTTCCAATTCCTCCACGGTGGCTTGCAAACTTTCACGCGTAAATTGCAACTCATGTTCCAAATCCTGAATCCGCTGCTGCGCGCCGATATTGACATCAAAAGTTTGCGCTGCGTTGTACTCGGTGGATGGAGATTGTGAAGCTGGAATGAATTGAATGATCGCCATCTTTTGCCGGCTGCTCGGCTCACTAAACGGTTTGACTCTTATGTCGATCAGGCTTGCCTGGGCAGTATCCCCCAGACGGATATTTTTGTAAGTTACTTCCTGCTGGTCTTTAAGCACCTTATGAATTGCAGTGCTGAGCGGCACAGAAAGTCCTTCGCGTGCCTGCTTCAAGATATTGGCACTGAATAGCCCACCACTTGAAACGCGCAGGTAGGAATCCATGTCGCCTGCAATATAAATAACATCCTGGTTTTCATCTACGACCACTGTCGGGTGTAAAAACGCCTCGATCACTCCGCGCTGAATTCCCTCAATGACGCGTAAGTCGTCGCGTATGGCAGGGTTGTGACTGTATCGCCGTCCCAAACCAGGCTGAATTGACATCGGCACGCGCGCCAGATGATTATCTTCTAGGGATGGGCGAAACCCGCCTTTATATTGATATATCTTCCACTTGACATGACGATTCTGAAAGAAATCGTCCGAGTCGCCAATCGTTTCGCTTGTTCCGAGAAACAGGTAGCCGTCGGGGTTTAATCCAAACTGAAAGGCAGAGATCACCTTTTTTTGCAGGATGGGCTGTAAATAAATGAGCACATTACGACAGGAGATCAAATCCACTTTTGAGAATGGCGGGTCGGTGATGATGTTCTGCTGGGCAAAGATCACCATTTCGCGCACGCGTCGAGAAACGCAATAACTCTCGCCGCTTTTGACAAAATAATTTTGAAGATAATCAGGAGAGACATCCTCGGCAATACTTTCGGGGTAAATACCTTTGCCTGCAAACTCCAGCGCGTTTTTATCTAGGTCTGTGGCGAAAACCTTGATGTCCATGTGATGACCTGTCGTCTCCATATACTCGGTCAGCAGGATGGCGATGGAGTACGCCTCTTCGCCTGTGGAACATGCCGCCACCCAAACGCGGATCGTATCGCCTCGATGCTTGTTTGCAAAAATGGACGGGATTACCGACTTTTTTACTTCTTCAAAGGCTTCTGTATCGCGGAAGAAACGCGTGACGCCGATCAGAAACTCTCGAAAGAGCGTGTTTACTTCTGACGGCGTCTGGTATAAAAAGTGGAGATAATCGCTTAGTTTATCAATCTGCTTGATGCCCATGCGCCGTTCGATGCGCCGCACCATGGTGTTTTGTTTGTAATAAGTAAAATCCACGCCGCTGCTTGTGCGCAGAATTGCAAACACTTTACTCAGGCTGTCATCATCGTGCGAAATAACACGCTTTACCGCCGGGTCGCTGATCAGACAGGGATGTTGAACATAGTTCAGCATTTCGCGCGCCATGTGTTCGGGAGGCAAAATATAATCAACAAGGTTGGTGGCAATGGCGCTGCGCGGCATTCCATCGAACTTGGCAGATTTTTCATCCTGCACGATCACAAGCCCGCCATTCTCTTTAATGGCGCGTAAACCCCGCGAGCCGTCGCTGCCTGTGCCTGAGAGAATTACGCCAATGGCTTTTTCTTCCAGGTCTTGCGCCAGTGATTGAAAGAAAATATCAATCGGCAAATACAGCAAGCCAGACTCGCGTTCGGTCAGAAAAAGTTTTCGATGAAATATGGTAATGCTTTGTTTCGGGGGAATTAGATAAACATGATTCGGCTCAACCGGCATCCCGTCTTGGGCAACCAGCACAGGCAGTTCTGTTCGTCTGGAAAGCAGGTCTGCCATTAGGCTTTTATAATCGGGCGAAAGGTGCTGAATAACTACATACGCCATGCCGCTATCTGGCTGCGCGTTACTAAAAAATTTTTCAAGCGCCTCCAATCCACCGGCAGACGCGCCAATTCCAACCACATAAGAGTCTTCAGATAAACCAGGAGCAACCATACACATACCTCACTAAAATTTCGTTGGCAACGCTGTAAAAATATTAGCCGTGATTATACTTTTTTTACCCGCTTTAGAGTCTATCAGATTGTAAATGGGGACAAGCAAAACACGTCAGCGCGGGATGGGAAATCTCCTGATTTTGCTCGAAAGTCGGGTGACTTTCGACTCTGATGAGTTCCAGAATCAAAAAGACGATGATTTTGTCATCGTCTTTTTGATTCTGGCGTTTATGGGATATATAGTTCACAGGTGCCCGCGCTTATTTCACAGCGGGCGACTTCTTCACCAAGCCAAAGCACGCGGAATTGAGTGGAGCCCTCCTTCGCGTCCCAGAAAAATATTTCTGGCTCCTCTGTTTTGTCGGGCTGGATGATACTTGAGTAACTCAAAAAGCAGTCAGCAGGGTCAATATAGGGCGGGTCTTCATCCTTGTAGGATTTTATGCTGGCACAGTTTTTTGACGGAATATATTTAAATCTGCGATTTTCCCAGCGGTAGCCTGGGAAGGTGTCTGTTGGAATTTCATTTTCATCAAGTCGTTCAAAGGTAAAGCCCGACAAGCTGCGAGCTGCGCGCGAGCGATTTAGCATGTGAAAACTGGTTTCATTCCAAAATAATGTCAGGTTGTTGCCGTCTGGATATTTAATACCTGACGCGCCAGGAACCGGATCAAGCGTCGGCTTTGGCGTAGGTGTGGACTGGGTTGCAGTTGCTTCGGGTGTAACAGTCGGAGTGGCAGTTGGGGTGGTTGTTGAGGTTGCCGTTGATGTTGATGTTGAGGTCGTGGTGGCGGTAGCTGTAAGGGTGGCAGTTGCTGTACTTGTGGCGATTCGCTCGGTTAGAGTCGCCGAAGGCTGGGAAAATGTTTGGGTCGGCTGAACAGGCTCGGGCGCAACTGCTTCGGTAGGGGAGGGGGGGAAGGTTGGGGCTGGCATAAATCCCATTGGGAAGATTCCACTCTTCGCGCAGAACCATCCACCAACTCCCAACAAAAGAAACAATAAAAATAGAAGGAGCCATTTGTTATTTCTTTTTTGAGATGGTTTAGGCGCGCGCGCGGTGGCGGCTGGCTTGTGAATGATCTCGGCTTTTTTGCCTTTCGGCTGATTTAGGTGCTTTGTCATCTGGTCAATCGAAACTTTGTCTTGCCTGATGATAGTTGGCACACCGACGGGGAGAGGGGGCAGCGACAATTTGGGGGATGAAGCATTAAGCGCCTCTTCCAATGCCGACATTAATTGAGCGCCAGACTGATAACGGTTCTGCGGTTTTTTATCTAGGGCTTTGAGGATGATGGCTTCGACGGCGGGGCTGATCTCAGGGTTGATGCTGCGCGGCAATGGCGGTGATTGCGTGATGTGCAACAGGGCAATGCTTGCCGGAGAAGAGTCGTCGAATGGGACTGAGCCTGTCAGGGCTTCATATAAAATCACGCCCAATGAATACAAGTCAGATTGTGGAACCGCGTCAGCCGACCTTTTGGCTTGCTCGGGCGAGATGTAGTGCGGCGTGCCAAAAATATTTCCCATCGAACCATCGCTGACTTCGAGTGCCATACCAAAATCGCCAAGCAAAACGCGCCCATCTTTTGCGATGAGGACATTGGATGGTTTAACGTCACGGTGAATCACTCCCTGACGATGGGCGTAATCTAGCGCGCGGGCAATGGCGTTGCCAATACGCAAAACATCTTCGTTTGGCATCAGGGCGGCTTCTTCATCGTAGGCAGCCATAACGGTCGAAAGATCGTCGCCGTCCACGTATTCCATGACATAATACGAATAGTCCAGTTTTTCGCCTGCGTAATAAATCTGGATCAGGTTTTCGTGCCGCCACTTTGCCATCATACGCGCTTCTTTTATGAAACGCGTGATATATGCGGGATCGTTTCTGTAACGCTTGTCAATTACTTTGATGGCAACGGGGCGCTGCAGGCTAACGTCGCGCCCATAATACACGGTTGCCATGCCGCCTTGCCCAAGCAGGCGTTCGACATGAAAATTTGCAAGTTGTTGTCCGATCAATGGATCTTTTATCAATTTTTTTATATCCGCTTTCTGGTTCTGGCGTTGGACGAAGGTTGTGTTTTTTTGTTGCCGGCGCGCGCGATTTTGGAAAGATCGTAAATATAGGCATTGAATCCTTCCACATAGGCATCCAGGTAGTCTTGGGTAATCATATCTGCCAGGTCTTTGCGCCCAATGGAAAGCAGGGTGGCAACCTGTGGGCGGAAATCTCGCAGGCTAATACGCATAATTCCTTTGGCATCGGTCATTACACCCCAGGCAAGCTGCTTTTGGGTATTGTCGTCTTTGGCGGTGATGAAGCGGGTCAGCGTGCTATTCTTGACCACTGCGCCGACATTCGAAAACACCTCACGCCCTTTGAGGATGTTGTTCAATAACTCAAAGCGCTCCGGGATTTTATCCAAAATATGCTGGAGGGGAAGGGGCAGGTGGGCAAGCAATTTGATCGCGCCGACACTGGCGCTTTCGCCTTGAATGGCTATTTCCTTCGCCCTGTTGAGAATTGCGCCAACACCCGCCAACGAAGCAAGATACAACCGTTGAGATTGATCAAAACTGGCGTACATGGCAGCAAGGTCTTCAGTAGAGTCTTCGTAGGCAAAAAGCAGTTTCATGGTCTGCGCGTGCAGGCTAAGTAGATTCAATTCGATCAGCGGCACTTCCATATTAAGCGGATAAATGCGCTCGCGCGGACTTTTGAGACTGGCATCCATTGGAATCAGGACGGAAGGCTTGGTGCGGCTAGCCTCTTCTACAAGCTGACGAAGGGCTGCGGCGACTTCGGGCTGGGTGGCAGCGAGACGGTTTATCTCAGCCTGTAATTTTTGCGATGGTTTATAAGTTGCCGCATGAATGGCGCGATATAAAATAAGCAGGTCATTGATGGTCAGTTGAAGCAGATCATTCCTTTGCTTGAACTGTTTACGCAGGCTGATACACTCTTTGAGATTAACTTGGCTATTTTCAGCGCCAGCCTCAACTGAAACGCGCGGAGATTGCTGGATCAGGTCGCGGTCTGATTTTTGCATTTGAAGCGCAAGCGAAGTATAGATGCGCCTGTCTGCCGAAGTAGGGGAGGGGAGCATACTCAAATATCGCGCCCACGCAAGCGCTTCATTGGTCATAATTTCGGAGAGCGCCGTACCCCAGGCTCCATCAAAAAAAATATGCGACTGATCGAATACGATGGTATCGCCCGCGTCAAAAAGAGTCAGCGCGTGTGAGCCAATGCCGCGCTCTGCCTGACGCAACTCTGAAAGCAGAAGCGTGCGCGCGCGCGCATCGCTTGAAATCAAAATGGGAGCAAATCGCAGGTTATCAAGTTCATTCACAAGCATTGGATTTAGTTTGTTCCGCAGGTCAGGCAGCGCAGAACGTTTGATTCGCGCCAGAGACGCCAACTGCGTGGGCGATGAGGTAGAAGATTCAAATAAGGCAGATACCTGCGCGCGCGCGGTCATTACATCCAAAGGCTTGCCAGACCCATGTTCACAAACAGGAAAAAGATAATAACTATCTCGGTGAATGATCCCAATTTGCGCATCCGTCAGGTTGAACGGAACGCGGGTTTCTCCATAAAGACCAGGCTCCAGATATGCCAAAATGGACATTTGATGCTGGTAAGCGGCGAGATCACGATTTTCCAGCAGGTTTATTTTTGTCCGCCATTTTTCATGGTCTAAAAGAGGCAGGGAGTTCAGGTTGTGTTTTAGGAACTGGTCAAATTTATATTTTCGATAAGAGGGGTAATCAAGACCAAGCTCGGCGGCTTCCTCTTCGCGGCGGTAGGGAAGCTTTGTCTGCCACTCGCGGTGCAGACGTTTGGCGCGGGTAGTGCTTGAATCTTCGAGCAATGAGATCGAGACCCGTTCACGCCATTCATTTTCAAGCAGGGCATTGTATTGATGAAGGCACATCACCGACGCCATGAGCCAGGCAGTCAGGCGGTCCACCGGATCAAGATGGATGCCATGTACATGAAGCAGGCTATCGAATCCGTGTGTTTCATTTGTATGACGGGCGGTGTCTTCGCGCAGAGCATATCCCGCATAAAATTGCCAGACGCCTTCCGGGAATGCCGTTTCGGGGTCTTTGCCCGCCAGTTTAAGCAAATTTTGATAGCCCCAAATGATAGCAAAGATCGCGCCATACATGGCTTTGTCGAGGATTTGCTCGACCCCGCTAAATAATGCGTTGACATCCTGCTGCATTTTTTGGGCTGGAATGCGGCGCCCAGGCAGGCGCGCCAGTCCGCTCAAAATCATGCCGGGCACATTGCCTGCCGGCATAACCTTCGAGATCAATTCGACAACCGCATCCACTTCGGGCAGGGAAAGACGCGATAATTGCTGAACCGAAATTTTTCGCGCGA
>JFJP01022329.1_pt1 | contig 10700 bp, 5 predicted proteins | sample 431651 | NCBI WGS metagenome assembly JFJP01 (sample SAMN02602958, study PRJNA72255) | Microbial mat metagenome, whole genome shotgun sequencing project. | biome: fresh water; feature: sink hole; material: water; isolation source: purple microbial (photo- and chemosynthetic) mats found in...
CGTATCTGCTTGAGCGATACCGCAGGACGCCGGATACCGTCATTGAGAATAATACCTATGAGTTCTGCAAGAGCCGCGGGCTGATCGCAGGAACTCCCGATAGCGGTAGAATAAGATGACACTAATTTTTTAAATGGAAATCCCAATTTCTGCCAAAAAGGTGTCATGCGGGCAAAAGCATCTCTTTCAATACGGATACGCAGCCGGATATCCTGAGCTTTCAGCATCTTGGGCTGAAAAAGCCACTGATAAGCCGCACCGCGGGCTTCGGTGCTTTCCTCGATGAGCTTTTTCCATTTCACATCAGAATGTTGCAGCATATATCCCGCGCACCAAAGTTCAAGGGGATGTTTCCTCAGCAGAAATCCGTAATCCGCGAGACTCAGATTCGGCTTTCTGTAGGTACTGAATAAATGTCTCGTCTGTTCCGGAGACAGGATAACTTTCTGTTCCCTGAGCCAATTTGCCAAAGCCTCTTCCCCTGCGCCCGGATTCCATGCGAGAAAAGCGACGGCAAGTGAATTCGCCGATGCTGCCCGGTTTCCGAGCAAATGCCCCACCTTCGGCAGATTCTGATAGGATTTGTAAAATTGATACAGATAATATTTTGCCTCATCATCCGCGAGAGATTCGAGAAGACGCCGGCGATCCGGATCATCGGGGTTTCCGAGAACCTCTTTTTCATTATACGCCAGCCTTGCCTTATGAAACTCGACGAGGTCACGCATCAGGCGGATATAGACCAGATTGATCGAATGGACGGTAGCCTCTCTGACAGACAGGATTTTGTCATTGTGGGCAGAACGGAAATTCTCGAATGTGTGAATCCCGCCCCCTGTGAAAAACTCTTCTTTGGGATTTGCCGAATAGCTCCTTTCCAATGCCTCTGCCAAAAGTTCATCTTCTGTCAGATCGAAATTCTGCCTTAATCTTCCGACAGTCCAGCGCGTGACAGGGTCCTTCGCGTTGTATTCTTTAAGGGCATTTTTATCCATACCGGTAAATTCATGATACAACAAGGCAACTATTTCAAGATAATGGGCAAGGGTACGCAGTTTTGCCGTACTGCCCAGAATCAGTTTCATGCCTTCGTTGATGTCAAAGGGCTGTTCGAAATTGTCGGCATGAATCCGCAAAGCATTGCCGTAAGGAGTGCTTTCAAACAGCAGAAAACTGTAAATCACCTCATCGGCGTTTCCTGTGGAAAGGAGCCGGTCTCCTCTCAGCCCGTTTTCTTTGAGAAATTCGGGTTCTCTGAGTTTTCCGAACAGCGCGGCAATATCTTTCTGCAAGCCTGCATTGACGGTGGTTTCAACTTCCATGTCCATACGGTCCAGATCATAATATCCGGGAATGCCCAATGTCTGCGTCAGTCTGGTACGGACTGCGCCTAATGCCTTACGCAGCGGAGGAGGCACATATTTCCCCGGATTGAATACAAGCCGCGTTTTACGGACCCCGGCTGCGAAGTCCGAGCTTATAAGCCCCTCTTTTTCCATAAGATTGATATAACCCGACACACGGGTTTCCAATGCCGGATAATTCTGTATCATATAATAAGTGGGAGCCTTGACCGCGCACAGCAGCGTCAGTGCCTGTTTGAAGACCTTTGCTTTTTCCGGATAAGTATCAGGAGAAAAAAGGGCTATGGATACGTCATTCGAATTCAGTCCGAACCATGACAGAAAGCCTTCTCCGATTCCGTAAATTTCACCTCTGCCCGGCACTGCCGCGAGCGGGGCTGTGTTGATATAATCCAGAATGATTTTTTCCCTTGCGCCCAGGGTTTCAGGTCCGTCTTTGTAAACCCTGAGCATGGCAGATGCCATCTGTCTCAGCTTTTCAAAACCCGAACCCGTGTTTCCGTCAGGGGAATAGCGGTATTTTTCCAACTGGGTTGCAAGAGTGGAGCCGCCTTCCACTTTTACGGGTATTCCGGCTTTGTTTGCAACATAGAGAAGGCTTGCCAAAGAAAAACGTTCCCAGTTGATGACAGGGTTTTTGAAGGCAAGTTCCTTATTGCCGAGTTCCCGGTCTTCTATGAAAACAAGTGCTTTGACAATCAGCGGCGGAATATCTTCGAATGCTTTGTATTCCTGACTTCCGGCTGCCGCGTCATAAACAACCGCGCCGCTGACATCCCGGATAAGCAGTCCGGCTGCCGGCTTTGACTCAAAGGGCGGAGTTATACCTTTTTCGGCGATTTTCAGGAGTTCCGGAGAAAAGCGCGCCTGCTCCTTAACCGTAAAATATCCGGCTTCCAATCTGCGCTGAAAATCCGGTATCCGGTCATATCCGCGCTGGGTGTTGAAGGGCCCGTATTTGGGAAAAACAATTTCCCTGCTCGGTCCCGGCTCCACAGTATAGGAAAGCTTTTCTGCATAGCGGGACAGGTAGTAAGACTGCCAGAAAGAGGTGTTCATCTCATTCCATAAGCCTGCGCCCAGGGCAAGAAGCAAAATTATCCCCAATAACCATAAACGCCAGCGGATCGGCTGTGTTTTGCGGTTCACCCGTTTTCCCGTTCCCAAGCCCGGCTCGGTAACAAGATTTATTTCAATGATGTCGGCAAAATTTTCCATCAGACCTTTATCATTTATCAGCAAAGAGTTATAATCGGAGATTTTTTCATCTTATCAGGTATGAATGATTTATCCCGGATTTAGTCTCTATTTCATAGAATAACGGGGAAAAGTCAATAGGGTGAAAATAGTATTCACAGGAAGGGAAAATCGTATTCGGCAGTTCTGGTTTCAGATATGTGTTGTCTGAAACATATCCCTGAAATAATACACAGCGCAGTCAGGCTTCTGACAAAGGGCGGAGGAGTGCGGAAAAGTTCGTAGTACCGCCTTCAGGCGGTGCGGCAGAAAAGTTCGTAGTACCGCCTTCAGGCGGTGTGGCAGAAAAGTTCGTAGTACCGCCTTCAGGCGGTGCGGCGTGATGCGGTAAGTCTCTGATTTGACACCGACCGCCTAAAGGCGGTACTACAAACTTTTCGATTTGCATCAGCATGTATTTTCTGTCAGGAAAAAAAATCTTCTTTTTTCAAGGCAGAATGGGTTGCCCATTCCAAAAACACGCTGACCATTTCCGGACAAAGCTGGGTCCCCGAGACATGCTGAATCACTGCCACAGCCTCTTTATGACTCATGCCCTTACGATAGGGCCGGTTGCTTATCAGGGCGTGATAGGTATCTCCCACCGCGATTATTCTTGCCCATAAGGGTATCTGAGTTCCTTTGAATCCGGAGGGATAGCCTTTGCCGTCCAAATGCTCGTGATGATGCAAAACCGCAGGAATGATTTCCGCAAGGCTCGGTATGGGCCTGAGAATATTGGCTCCGATCACCGGATGCTGTTTGATGATTTCAAATTCCTCATCCGTGAGTCTGTCCGATTTCAGCAGCAGATCGTCGCGTATCCCGATTTTTCCGATATCATGCAGTTTTCCTGCAATATCAATACATTCTATTTCCCTTGAGGAAAGTCGCATCTGCTTGCCCATGCCGGCTGCTATTTTTGCCACAGAATCCGAATGTCCGCGAGTGTAGAGATCACGAGCCTCAAGTGCCTGGATAAGGCTTGTAATACTTCCCAGCATCAGATTCCGCTCCGCGATAAAGCGTTCTTTTTCTCTGAGCAATACCTGATAGTGATCTGAAAGCAGTTTTTCTATGGTAATGACCGACTGCTCAATATTGAAGGGCTTCACCAGATAGGCAGAAGCACCTTTCCGCATCATTCGGCGCATGGTGGAACGGTCACTGATCGAACTCATCACAATAAAAGGAATACCAGCCCATTGGGAACGGGACTGCAATGTCTCAAAAAAAGAGATGCCGTCCATCTCGGGCATTTCCAGATCGCACAAAATGACATCCGGTTTCAGCGATTCGAGTATGGTCAGCGCTTCTTTGCCGTGAGCCGCTGTGACCGCCTGAAATCCTTCCTTAATCAGTCCTTCTTTGACAACGGCTCTGATCGCCATGGAATCGTCAACCACCAATATCAGACGGTCATGCAGGATTTCAGATTTGAGCAGAAGTTCCTCGACACATCGCTCAAGCTCACGGGGAGCATTCATTTTGTTGATATATGCCGACGCGCCCACGCGGAACCCTTCTTCAATATGGTATTCGCTTTCCTCGGAACTCAGGATAATGATGGGAATACAAAAGGTATCCGGGCGTTTTTTCAATTCCTGACATAACTGAAGCCCGTTCATTACCGGCATGTCAATATCGGTAATAATCAGATCGAACTGTGAAGCCAGTGCAATGTCCAAGCCTTCTGACCCGTCCGCCGCCTGCATCACTTCCGCGCCGAATTTCCTCAGCACCGAAACCAGCCCCATCCTTATTGTCGGACTGTCTTCCACAATCAATATTTTCAGTTGCCTCATTTTAACTCTTTTTGGAGGTGAGAGGTGAGGGGTTCGGGGTCAGAGGTTTTCCTATCAGCCCTGACCTCTGACCCCGAATCAATAACCTGTTACTAGAAATTATCAAGCCCGTCATCATTATATGGGATCAGGTCTTCGGGTTTTACGGTATTTCTTTCATCCCGTATCAACTTGCCGCTGTCTTTTTTTTCAGAAGGAGATTTTTTTTCAGACTCCTGAAAGTCGCTGTCTGTTTCTTCCCAAGCCGGTGCTTGGGAAGGAGCTTGGGAACGATGAGTAATTGGGGAATGAGGAGTCATCCCCGCAGCAGCAGCCTGCTGATATGTATCTGCTCCGTTCAGCTTGAACTGCGTCAGAATTCGCCTAAGCTGTCCGGCTTGATCCGAAAGTTCCTCGGCGGCTGCCGCGGTTTCCTCGGCATTGGCTGTGTTATGCTGCGTTACCCGATCAATCTGTTCAAGCCCCTGATTCACCTGAGCAATTCCGCCTGCCTGCTCATCGGAAGCGGCAGCTATTTCATTGACCACATCAGCCACACGGATCGAAAATTCCGCAATCCGGTTTAATGCCTGAGCTGTCTGTTTTGCAATTTCATTTCCATTTTCCACGTTCCGCGCCGAGCTTCCGATCAGTTCGGCAATCTCTCCGGCAGCTTTTGCACTCCTGCCTGCAAGATTGCGGACTTCTTCTGCAACTACGGCAAATCCTTTTCCGTGACGCCCCGCCCTTGCTGCCTCGACCGCGGCATTTAACGCGAGCAGATTTGTCTGAAAGGCAATTTCGTCAATTACTTTTATAATCTTGGCAATAGCCTGACTTGATTCGCTGATATCTTTCATGGCAGCAGTCATTTTTGCCATTTCTCCAGAGGCTGTTCCGGCGGCTTCTTTAGCCTGAGCCGCAAGGTGATTTGCCTGTGAAGCATTTTCTGCGTTCATCCGGGTCTGGGACCCGATCTGAGTCATGGAACTGGTGATTTCCTCAATAGAAGCAGCCTGTTGTGATGCCCCATCGGAAAGCGAGGTGCTTGATTTCGAAATCTGATACGAACCGGATGAGACCTGACAGGCGGCTTCATTCACACCGGTGAGAATATTTCTGAGACTGAGAGTCATTTTCCGCAAAGATTTTCCCAGCATATCCTCCTGGGAACTGAGCCGGACATTCTCGCTCAGATCGCCTCCGGCTATACTTTCGGCAAGAGCAGCTTTTTTCTCAAGGTTTTCAGCCATAAGATTCAATGTCTCTCCCAGCTCTCCCAGTTCATCACGGCTTTTCAGTTTCCATCGGACAGAAAGATTTCCGTCGGCAATCTTGCGGACTGTTTCGCGAGCATGTAGAATCGCTCTGCCGACAGAACGGATAATGAATATGCCCCATGTCAGCAGCGCGCAGCATATCGCCAGAGTCAATACAATACTCCATTTTACAGCCCGGTTTCGGGTTTCAGCCGCTTGTCCGGCAAGCCTTTTCATCTGCTGATCATGCTTTTTGATATCGCGGTGCAGCATTTCCAATATGCCGTTGAATACGGTTCTTCCTTTTCCGATAAGCAACTGAAGCGATTCTTCTTTGGCATAATCCCGGCTGAGTTCCAATGCCTCCTTGCTGATATCGGAAAATGATGCCCATTCCTTTCGGAATGCCTGAATCCACGCCGGCTCATCTTTTGACATCAGTTTTAATGTATTCTCCAATTTTGCGTTCAGATCGGAAAGCTCCTGATCCAGTGTTTTGATCTGTTCCGGTTCTGTAAGTCCCGTATGAACAATCAGACGCAGCCAGATTTCCCAGATATTTCTTTCCACTTCGTTGATATTGCTCACAGGAATCGCTTCGGTTTCAACGATAGACATGGAAACTTCTGCAACCCGGTCAGTCACAAAATAGCCTATTCCGCCCGTGACAAGCAGACATATTATCGAAATCAGCGCATTGAACAGCAGTTTTGAACGGATAGTCATTTTCCTCTCCATTATGTTTCGTTCACGTTTATTTATTACTATACTGTCCACCGTCATAATTTGCACTTTCGTAAAACGATTTTGCAAATCGTTTTCCTGCCGAAACGGTTTGAAAAACCGTTTTACGGAAGATTTCAGAAGCGCAATTTATGCCGGTGTTGAGTATATGAGTTACGCAGTCGGAAAAATGAACCGCAAAGGGCGCAGAGTTTTCCGCATAACCCATATATTACATTGAATATTTTCTGAAATTTCTGTCATCGGAAAATATCTCATCTTCCGGTTTTTCGACCGGAGATATCTCATTTTTCGGTTTCGGTGCAACGACAGTTTTCTCCTGAGAAATATCCGAGTTATTCAGCTTGAACTGCTCAAGAAGTTTCTGCAAGTGCAATGCCTGATCGGAAAGCTCTTCGGCAGCCGATGCGGTTTCCTGTGCATTGGCTGTATTCTGCTGAGTGGTCTGATCAATCTGTCCGATGCCCTGATTCACCTGTGCAATTGCCTGAGCCTGCTCGCCGGACGAGGCTGCTATTTCGCCCAGAAGCTCTGCCACGCTGACCGCGGATTCGGTTATTTTTTTTAACATATCGGCTGTCTGACCCGCTATTTCGTTTCCCTTAGCGCTCTTTTTTACAGCACCTTCGATTAATTCAGCGGTTTCTTTGGCGGCTTTGGAACTGCGGCCCGCAAGATTTTTCACTTCTCCGGCAACGACGGCAAAACCCTTGCCGTGATGACCGGCACGTGCAGCCTCGACAGCCGCATTCAGAGCGAGCAGATTGGTCTGGAAAGCAATCTCGTCAATTATCTTTATAATTCGGACAACAGACAGACTGGCTTTGTTAATATCATCCATTGCCGAAACCATTTTTGCCATCTCTTCTGTCCCCTGTTCCGCTGATTCACGGGCATGTTCTGCAATCCGGCTGGCTCTGAAAGCATTGTCCGCGCTGGAGCGGGTCTGCGAAGCGATCTCAATCATTGAACTTGATATCTGCTCCAGAGAAGCTGCCTGCTGGGATGTGCATTGGGAAAGCGACTGGCTGGAATCCGATATCTGGCCGGAAGCCGAAGCAACCTGAACCGCCGCACCTTGTACCTGCCGGATCAGCGTATTCAGACCTTCAAGCATATCTCTGAGCGCGGTGCCGAGCATGTCTTTCGAAGACGTGACAGGAATATGCTGATTCAGGTCCCCGCCGGCAATGGCTATGGCAATGGCTGCTTTGGTATTCAGGGTTTCTGCCATGGCGTTTAAAGCCAAAACCATCTTCTGAATCTCATTCGGAGCCGCTTTTTTATAGGCTTCGCAGCTATGGCAGTCCTGACCCTCGACTACCCGGAGGCATGTCGGATAATTGGAAAATGAGCCTGCTTCTACCCAGCAATAGGCTTCTCTGCCAAAACAGACACATTCTCTCATTCCGCAGTCAAGAATTTCCGAGCAGTTGATTTCTCTGCCCATTGGGAGGCGTCCGGACAGTTCTCCGCTGTTGAGTTTCTCCGCAAACTTTGTGACTTCACGGATCGGTCCCGCTATATTCCTTGTGATAAAGACCGCGGACAGGGTACTGAAAACCAGACCCAGCACCGTGCCGATGAGCAGTATCCATCTGGAGGAAGCAATTTCTTTATGCATCTCATTGTGCCGGTATTCACGGATTTCATTGCAGATTTTCTGGACTTCCCGCGCGTGGACGATCATTTTTTTATCTGTTTCCGATTGCCTGATCGTTAGAGAAACAAACTTGTCAAAAGCTTCCTGATAGGCTTCGATTGCTATGATCCATTCGCGTCCCTGTCTGATATTCGGATCGGATTGAAATTTTGCAGTAATCTCTTTTGCCAACTGAATCACCCGGGAAGCATCTTCTTTTGCCGCATCACGATAGCTCATATCTTTGGAAATAAGGAAATGATCCTGATTCTTTGCGGAACTGAAAAACAGTCTGATCATCCGGTTTGCAGCTTCGCTCATAGAAAGATATTCACTCAGTTCGCTTTCCATATCCGAGACATGTCTGACAATAGCATCGGATGCCTCTGCTTTGCCGTTTCTGTTTTTTAGCGACTCAATATAACGGCTTCTGACAGTATCCAATTGCAATTTCTGTCCGGCAATAAGAGCTTCGGCCTTTTCCGATACTTCTTTTGATTTGCTCAGAATATGTTCCTCGGCTTCATTTTTCTCTTTTTCCAGACGGACATATTCATTGAACGCATTCTCATAGTTTTTGACTTCCTCTGACAAGCGGTCTGTCTGAGCATCGGCCACGGTCTGCCCGAACCTCTCCTTTATTTTCCGTATCTGTTCATAGATATTATTTATTTTTTCCTGAACAGTCGCTATATAAGATGCCTCGCCTCTGATGATAAAATTTTTTTCATGCTGCCTTGCTTCAAGAATCCATATAACGAGAAAATTTACGTCATCAGCCAGTTCCACCGTATCTTTTACAGCGAGCATTCCCTTCATTCCAGCAAAGGCCACCGCTACGGTAAATATAAGCACCAGCCCGAATCCCAATCCGAGTTTTGGTCCCAGTTTCATATTGTTGAGCATTGTATCTCCGTTGAAGTGAGAATTTAGAAGTGAGAAACTTCTCACTATTCACTTCTCACTATTCACTTCTCACTATTCACTTCTCACTATTCACTTCTCACTTCTCACTTTAAAAAGCAGCCTGCCTACGTCTAAAATTATCTTCACGCCCTCGTCTGTCCTGCCCATTCCTTTGATGTAGGAGTCAGCCCCCCTTTTTCTGCCGGTTTTGGGCGGAGGCGAGACATCGGCATTGGGAATATCTGCCACCTCATCCACCGCATCCACTGCCAATCCTACCGTTGTATCTTCAAGTGTATCTTCTATTCGGACAATGATGATACAGGTACGGTCATCATAATCCTGCTGTGCAATATGAAACCGCGTCCGGACATCCATAATCGGGATAATCTGCCCTCTGAGATTGATAAGTCCTTTCACATAATCCGGCATATCCGGCACCGGAGTAATTTTCTGGACAGCAACGATTTCAAGCACGTGATATATCTCAATGCCATAGACTTCTTTGCCGATACGGAAAGTCAGATATTTGTCCTTCTGCATGTCCTCGTCTTCATCTTCATCAAAATCGTCTTCGACGCTGTCGTCTTTATCTTCCGGCATAGTTATGCTCCTTTGGAAGTGAGAATTTAGAAGTGAGAAGTGAGAAGTGAGAAGTGAGAATTAGGAAATCACTTCTCACTATTCACTTCTCACTTCTCACTTCCCACTGACCTGATTCGACAATATCTATAATACTGCCTACATCCAGAATAAGGCTTACTTCGCCGTTATCTAAAATAGTGCATCCTGAAATTCCCCGTGCCGTCTGCACATAGCCCGGCAGTCCTTTAATGACGGTCTGGTGGTGTCCGAGAATATCGTCTGCAAAAAAGCAGATACTTCTGTCACCGGACATCACTGTAATCAGAATGCCTCTGTCCAGCTCGGTCTGATCGGGAATGATTTTGTAAAATCTGTGCAGGCGTATGACAGGAATCAGTTCTTCACGGGTTCTGACGATTTCCTGTCCGTCCATGGTCTTTGTGATCTGATCGGAAACCGGTCTGAAAGCATCCCGGATTGAAAGCATGGGAACAGTATAGACAGCCTGTCCCACACGCACAAGCATTCCGTCAATAACCGCCAAAGTCAGAGGAATGCGGAGAATAAGAGTCGTTCCTTTTCCCGGAATACTCCGGATATCTGCCCTGCCTTTGAGTTTTTCAAGATTTTTTTTGGCAACATCAAGCCCCACACCGCGCCCGGATACCTGAGTCACTTTTTCCGCAGTGGAAAAACCCGGTTCGAAAATAAGCCTGAAAATATCCTGATCGCTGAAATTTTTTCCTTCATTTCCGATAAGCCCTGTCTCAAGTCCTTTTGCAAGTATTTTTTCCCGGTTCAGACCTCTGCCGTCATCAGATACGCGGATAATGATTTCTCCGCCTTCGTGTTTCGCCTCAACGGTGATATTGCCGACTCGGGGTTTTCCCGCGGCTTTTCTCTCTTCAGGGGATTCTATGCCGTGATCCGCACAGTTGCGGATTATGTGCAGCAGAGGGTCTGTAATATAATCGCTGACAGTCTTGTCAACCTCGGTTTCTTCGCCGATGAGTTCAAGTTTTATCTCTTTTCCCATCCGCAGGGACAGATCATGCACCAGCCGTACAGTTTTTCTGAATGTTTTTGAAAGCGGAACCATCCGCATGGACATCGCCACATCCTGAAGATCAGTGATAATCCGCCGCAGATTCTGTGCGGCACGCTCGAAATTTTCCAGTTC
>JFJP01024731.1_pt1 | contig 10700 bp, 11 predicted proteins | sample 431651 | NCBI WGS metagenome assembly JFJP01 (sample SAMN02602958, study PRJNA72255) | Microbial mat metagenome, whole genome shotgun sequencing project. | biome: fresh water; feature: sink hole; material: water; isolation source: purple microbial (photo- and chemosynthetic) mats found in...
AAACCCCAAACCCCAAACCCCAAGAGTCTGGTGCGGCCGGGAGATAATAATAATTATATATCTTTGGTCTGGTCACGTATTCGGACGATGATCAGCTCTCGCCGGACGCGAGAGAGGTACCTGCTCGTAACCTGCGTCTCGTCGCACGTCTAACTCTAACTCTTGAGCGTGAAGGCTCTGCCGCCGGGCTGGCGAGTCAGCGAAAGTTAGTTACTGGTTGAACATCTGCAGCAGCTCTTCGGAGATGGCTGAAGGCGTCAAGATGCCGATGTCTGTGATGAGCATCGTGATGAGCTCTGGGGGCGTGAAGTCGCAGAGCTGGATGTCTAGTCGCTTGCCCTGGTCCGAGTCCACTTTGCCCGAGATGTAGTCGAAGAAGCCTCGTTCTTTCGCGTGCTGCGGCAGGTCGTTTTGGTTGAGGGGGAACATGCGGGAGAACTTGAAGCTCTCCGCAGCGACGTAGAAAGGCTTTTTGATCGCTTTCGCGCAGAGGGCTGCGGTGTAGGTGCCGATGCGGTTGATGACGCCTCCGTTTTCCGTGACGGACTCAGCGCTGACCAGGATGTAGTCGACGGACTCGAGCGCGTGGGCGATGGCGTTGTCTGTGACGAGCTGGTAGGGGATCTTGGCCTTGTGGCAGAACTCGGCCATGCGGTAGCTGGTGAGCGACAGGGTACCCTTCGCAGTTGGGTCTGCTCTCGGTGACGACCACGTGCAGCCGCTTGTGTTTGAGGGTGGACTCGTGGAGGATGTACTCGATGAGCGAGCTGTAGCCCACGATGAGGATGGTGTCGCCGCTTTTGAGGAAGCTCTGCGCGAAGTTGTTCAGGCGCGTCTTGGACAGGCGGACGATCTTCTCCAGCGACGAAGCCAGCTCGACGATCTTGGTCTTGATTTCCGCGATGTCTTTGTTGCCTTCGATCTTTCGGATGTTCACGTTGAGGAAGTGCTCGAAGAAGTCGCAGATGGACTGGGGCAGCGGGGCCTACCTTGAGCGTGAGGACGGTGCGGCCGGCCATGATCTTGTGGCCGAAGAGGTTGTCGAGCAGGTACGTGGTGTTCTCTTTCCAAGACTCGAGCAGGCCGGAGAAGGTGCGCGCTGCTCAGCGGAACCTACACTCGTGGGTCGACATGAGCTCGACGATCAGCTGCACGAGGACGATCGCGTAGCCTTCGCTCTTGACCTGCTCTTCGCGGTTGACGAAGTTGTTGTACAGCCCTGGTCAGCCCAGCGTACAGTCTTTGCCCACAACCATCGATGAAATATAGGCAGTCTTGCGAAGTGTTAATTAGGAGAGAGGCGTCTGGCTTTCGAGGGTGTTGACGATCTTGAGGAAGAAGAGCTCGAAGTCTTCCCAGCTGATGACTCCGTCGCGGTCTGCGTCGATGACTTCGACGTACTTGCGCGCGTCTTGGGCGGAAGGCTTGAAGTTGACTCCGATGAAGGAGTAGACGTCCGTGATGAGCGGGACGAGGTGTTCGTACTCGATGAAGCCTTCGCCGGCCTTGTCGAAGCGGTCGAAGCGCTTGCGACACTCGCTGGCCAGGGCTTCGGAGATCTTGTCGCCGACCTTCTCGTGCGCAGTCCTGCGCAGGACGCCGCGGTCCGAGGCCGAGACGGGGACGGAGCGCGTGGAGCGGGTGTTGGAGACGTACGAGGTGTCCGGGGCGGCGTAGCAGCCGACGCGGTCTTCGAGGTCTTTGTGGCCGAGCCTGCCGTCGCCGTCTGCGTCGTGCGCGTCGAGGAAGGCTTTGAGGAGGTCTGGGCTGGGCTCGAAGCCTTCGACGCCGGCCAGGCGCAGGGCTTCCTGGACGAGTCTGCGAGGCGCGGCGAAGCGGTCTTCTTCGTCGAGGCCGTCTGGGAGGAACTGGTGTTCCAGGATGCGCGCGACCGCTTTGTTCGAGCGGCCTTGGTGGCAGCGGTCTTCGTGCGTGTGCCTGAAGCTGCTTTCCGCAGCGAGGTCAGGGTCCATGAATTCAAATAATCAGACGCGAATCGATAGTAATTGTATTAGTTACTGCAGGCTAGAGTCCGTCTTGTTCTTCTTCGCCGTCTCGTGCGTCTTCTTCTTCCAGCTCTTCGTTCTCGTAGGCTTCCTGGTACAGTCGGTCGTCATCCTCGGATTCGAGCTCGTCGTCCAGCTCGTCGGCCTCTTCCTCCTCCAGGCCTGCCTCGTCTTCTGCCTGCTGCGGAGCGTCGAGGGGCTGCTGGACCACGCCTGGTCAGACAGGCCTACCGCCTGAGATTTCTATGAGGGGCTTCATCACGTCCAGGTCGTGCTTTTCTTTCTCGACGAGCTTGCGTCGGTGGCGCGCGTCGATCAGGACGTCTAGTTTTCCTTTCATGCGGCAGACGACTGGGAGCAGCTGTTCCTTCTTGCGCAGGTACGGCAGCAGCGCGCGCAGGGTGTCGTGCAGCGAGCCGAGCGAGGCGACGCGGTCTACGTTTGCGCGGAGGACCACGCGCAGCCAGCGGACTGCGTGTCGCGTGTTTTCGACCGAAGCGGCGAGCTGGTCTGCGAGGATCTGCACCAGGGCCTGCAGCTGGTCTGCCTGCATGCCACGCACGGTCTGCTCAATGGTGTCTTCATCCTTTCTAAATGTCTCCAGGCTACCTCGGTCTTGAGCAGCCGGGCCAAGACTTCTTCGTCGCGGGACTGGATGCACTGGAGCATGGCTGTCTTCAAGCTGTCGAAGCCTGCGCTTTCTTCCAACATCGCTTGTTTATATTCGAGGCTGCAGCGGCTGATCTCCAACTAATCTCGGGCCGGAGGCGGCAGCGGCGACCGGCTTCGGAGAGCTGGGAGAGGCGGCCGAGGTGAGGTTATTTCGCTGACCGGTACGCTACACAGGTGATTGGAAGTTGTTATACCTACAACGTCGAATTTTCTTTTGTTTAGATTACATTATTAATTATTGTTGGTGATCAGCGAGTTGATCGCGTCCAGTCTGTTCAGTTTGCAGCGCTCGAAGACGCGGTCTTGCACGGAGACGGGCTGGCTCGCGAAGAGCGCGATGACTGCTGAGTCGAAGAGCTCTGTGGGGTCCATCTCGACGGCCTCGGTTGCTGCGTGGGTGAAGTGCTGGCTCAGAGGGTTCATTCCGCAGGCGTAGGGCACGTCCATTATAACCGAAGAATAGATTTTGAGGAAATCCTCAAAGTAATTAACACACTTCGAACGCAGCACGTCGATGCTGCCGTCGCTCGAGACCACCACCAGGCCTTCGGAGTGCTTCAGCCGGTCGCACGCGTGCGACTTGCTGGTCAGGCGCAGCCGCTGCACGCGGGAAATCTTCAGCACGATGTTGTCCCGGCCGTCCGAAATGCCTTCAGTCACCACTTTCATCACGTTGACCGACCTGCTCGAGTCGCAGCAGACCAGCTTGGACTGGCGGTCGTCCAGGAAGCGGCCGAAGTAGAGGTACTCGTGGCCCAAGGCGAACTGATTCTTTTGCTTGAGCTTCTTGTCTTCTTTGATCCAGATCATGAAGACGATGGAGCCTTTGAGGTTGGTCAGCAGCACGTTGTTCTTGTCACGGACTGCAGCGTCGACGATGTAGCTGCAGTTGAGGTGGTAGGTGCGCATGAGCGCGTAGGACTTGTTGTTCATGATCTGCATCTGGACGATGCGGTTGTCGATGCAGAGGAAGAGGTACTCGTCGATGTTGAAGACGTTCGTGATGATTTCGTTGGTCTCCTGGTCGGAGTACAGGTCGCGGAGCTCGAACTTGAGGCTGCCGCCAGCGACGGCCATCTCGGACTTGAGGCCGACGAGTCTGCAGCGGGAGGCGACGCTGTTGATGAACTTCGAGACGTACATCACGCAGAGCATTTCCTCGCGACCCAGCGCCTTGCTCTCCACGCAGATCTTCTTCACGTTGACGACTGTTTCTTCGCCTTCGAACTCGTAGCGGTCGACCACTTGTTTCTGCGCGAGGTTGAACAGCAGCAGCTTGTAGCGTTCGGGGGCGTCTGCCGAGGGGAGGGTCTTGCAGAGCAGCACGACTGCGTCGTTGTCTTCGCGTTCGATGGTGGTGACGCGGAGGATCTTTAGGTCTTTCATGATGTAGAAGGCGAAGGGGTACGGGTGCATGCTGCAGTAGGTGTCGGGCAGGAGCAGTCTGCTGGCCGCGAGCGAGCCGCGCTGGCTGAGCGAGACGATGGTGCCGTCTGCCTCGACGAAGACCTTGTCGTCGGCCACGCCGTGGAGCTTGTGCACGATGACTTCGCCCTGCTTGGTGAGCAGGACCGAGGTGCGCAGGTTGTCTCCGCAGATGAGGTGCATGTGTTTGTTCAGCGGGAAGAGCTGCAGGTCGGTGTCGTAGCGGTTGCTGTGGAAGAGACTGAGGTCGACCGGGCAGCGGATGAGCCGGTCTCCGGCCAGGCGGTACATCCAGACCGCGCAGATGTTCGTGTAGATGAGCAGGTAGACGTCGTCGTCGCTCAGCAGCAGCAGGACTTTCTTGATGCTGTACCTGCTGGCGTGCTTGGCGCGCTCCTTGTGGCCTGCGTTTTCCACGGCGTGTCTGCCGTCCATCACGTACGCGGTGAAAGTCGGGGTGAAGTCGCCTGCGCTGCGGTCGAAGAGGCGCAGGTAGCCGTCGTCGTAGGCTGCGCAGAGCAGCTGGCCGGCCACTGCGACCGAGGCGAGTTTCCGGTCTGCAGTGGTGAGGGTCAGGGGCAGCTGGTCGATCTTTATCTTGTAGTCGGAGTCGATCGAGATGGCCAGGGGCAGGAAGCCACCGTCTTCGGTGAGGATGAAGAGGACGCCTTCGCTGACGAGGTGCTGGAAAACCCTGGAGTCGAAGGGGAGGCGTTTTTCGTTTTGCGGTGAGCGGAGTCTGATGCTGTTCTCGTAGACGAAGATGTGCACTTTATTGACTTCGTGGACTGCGAGGATTTTGTCGTTGGGGTCGAGGACGAGCTGGACGCGCATGTCTTCGTGCGTGATGCTGTTGATGCGGCCGCCTGCGAGGAGGAAGTAGAGGGTTTCGACGGGGTTGGTGAGCACGAAGCAGTCGCTGGCCACGCGCAGGAGTCGGTAGCTGCCGTCGAGCTGGAGGCGGTCGAGGGTCTCGAGCTTCATGTCTTCGTGCATGAGCATGATGTAGTCTTTGCCTTCGCCCGTCGAGATGCAGACGTAGTCCCAGACGCAGGCTTCGCTCGAGATGGTGCAGACGTCGGTGAGGTTCTGGATGTTGTAGCGGACCAGACTCACGACCTGCGGCTCGACCTTCTCGATCGACAGGTTTATGTCGAAGTACGGAGCCAGCTCCTGCTTCTCGCCGCCCGGAAGCGGCAGCCGCTTGGCCGGAGGCGCTTTGAAGAGACAGAACTCGTGCGTGGTCAGGAAAGTGCCCACGCGCCAGTTCGTCGAGAAGAGCAGGCTGAAGGAGTGCTTGGTCTCTTGCGCGCTGTCTTTCAGGTCTTTCAGGATGGCCACCTGGAAAGTGCTGAGTCTCGAGGCGTCGTAGGCGGAGACCGTGAAGAGCACCTCGAAGACGAAGTGCGGCGTCTCGATGAGCAGCACGTCGCTGTGGCAGGAGTAGCGCGCTTGCCGGACTTCTTGCCTGCTGACCATGCGGCGCAGGTCGGCCAGCCGGATGCAGAGCGACTTGAACTCCCCCGAGTACTTCTCGCTGGAGTACTTCTGGCAGACCTCGGGGTCGTAGGCCAGCAGGTACACGCGCTGGCTGTGGATGTAGAAGACGCCGTCGGCCGTGACGACCATGAGCGCTTGGTTCGAGAGGACGAAGATCTTGAGGATTTCCTAAGTGAGGCGAGCGTACAGGCGGCAGGAAGTTCAGCGGCTTCACGTTTTCTTTTATCTTGTCGTCTCTGCCGGTCTGGACCTGGAGCTTCTGGATGAGCGGCTGGGTGAGCGTGACCTCGAGCAGGCGGTCCGAGTAGCCCTGCATGCCGGGCAGGCTGCAGACCACGTAGACGACGATGAAGCTGGAGAAGACCACGAAGGCGAAGTCGGAGACGTGGTGGATGCCGAGGATGTGCAGGTCGATGGTCATCGAGTTCGAGTAGAAGTCTGCGCCGTCTCTTTCGACGAAGCTGGGTTAGCTGCGAGCTCACTCTCGGTCGAAAAGCACAGTGGGCGACTGCATCGGCCGGCCGTCGATGAACAGCTGGCGGCCGAGCTTCTTGATCAGGTGGATGGACAGCAGGCAGGACTCGCGCAGGACTGCGAATCCGCGGGCTGCTCACCGGAGACTACCTGGGTGGGTGCGCAGCAGGGGAGCGACCGGCTTCGAGATCGTGCTTCGGAGCATGTTCTGCGTTTTGCGGTTGTCCAGTCTGTGCAGCGCGAGGGTTTCCAGCGCCTCGAGACTGGGGTTGTAGGTGAAGGACGCGATCCTGCCTTCCTCGAAAAGGAGAAGGAAGACCGGCTTGCCCTCGTCGAGGCCTCCAAAGTTGACCAGCGAGAGGATGTGGCCGAAGACTCGCTGGGAGCAGCGCAGCTTGACCCGGAGGTCTGCGCCGCTGGCAGGGCCCAGGTCCGCGATCTCGTAGACGAAGAGGGTTTCGCTGGTGTACGCGAGGAACATCTCGAGCTTCTTCTCTTCTTCGTGCATGCCGTCGAAGCCTCGGTCTGCCGCGCAGGTGAAGGCGAGCGTGCCGCGGACCGAGCTGTGTCCGATGCGTTCGTGGAAGGTTTTGAAGACTTCTGCTTTTTCTTTCGAGTCCATGCCACTCAAACAACGTAGGAATGTTATTGCTGAGCAAGTTATTTATTAGCCGGGCCTAGAGGTCGTTGATGATGGCCTGGAGCAGCGCGTCCGAGACGCCTCCAGCGACGGCGAGCTTCCGCGTCTTGTCGTAGTGGGCTGCTTGCTGGGCGGGAGCTGCGTCCTGCGCCAGGAGCGTGACGCCGCCTTCGAAGGCCTGCGTCGAGGTGAGGACACTGCGCGCAGCTGCGGCGAGCTGCTTGCTGCCGGTGACGATGCGGAAAAGCACGCCGCGGAACTCGCCTTCCTCCACGAAGACCGTTTCCTGTCTCGAGATCTCCTTGGCCACGGCCAGGTGCAGCGCCTTCGGAACCGGTCCCAGCTTCAGCTCTGCGCGGAAGTCTGCCTTGCTGCCTGCCCCGACTCCATTGAGCACGGTCGCGCCGAAGGGGGTGACCAGGGAGCGCGAGAGGGTCCAGTTCAGGCCGACGAGTTCTGGAGAGAGTCTGGGGAAGGCGACGGACTGCGCGCTGAAGGCGACACGCAGCTTGAAAGCGGTGCGCATCCTGCTGGCCATTACTCGCATCATGCTTCGAATATATAAATTGAGACTAATGGACGATATCGACGACAACAACGGAGGCGCGCACAACGAAGACGACCAGGTGGCCGCGGTGGACACCAAGCTCGGCCCCGAAGAAAACCGCATCAAGCAGCTGATCGGGCAGGAGTTCGACCTCAGCACGGAGAACTCCAAAGGCAAACCCGCAGACGACTCCGAGCTCAAGCCGACCATGAGCGTGAACCTGAAGAAAAAGCTCGACGAGGAGTTCGGCGGCAACTGGAACGTCGTCATCGGCGCGAACTTCGCGTCCGTGCTCGGCCTGCTCCCCGAAGACCGCTACGGCCACTTCACCATCGGCAGCACCAACATCATCGTCTTCGAAACAAGTGGCAGGCGAGTCTAACGCTCTGTGGATTTTCTTTAGTATTAGCTTAGTCTTTGTTTATCGCCAGCAGCTTCTCGTGCGTCTTCTTCGCGCTCTGCTGGTCGCCCAGCTCCTTGTAGATGTCTTCGGACCGGCGGAAAAACTCGCGCGCCTTGCTCTTGTCCCCGTTGCGCAGGTAGAGCGTCGCCTTGAGCGAGTAGGTCTTCGCGATCTGCTTGCTCTTGCCCCCGAAGGCGCCCAGCTCGACTTTTTCGACGATTTCGAGGTTTTCCAGCGCCTCGTCAACCTGTTTCTTGCGCGTGAGGAAGATGACCAGGTTGCGGAGGGCTTTGAGCGTGCGCTTGTCGGTCTCTCCGTAGACGTTCATGTTGAGTTCTTTGATCTTGATGTAGCACTCCTTGATGTGCTCGTCGCGCTCTTCCTCGGTTTCGAGCGTGCACTCCTGCAGCAGGTCGAGCTTCTCCATGTAGAGGTTTATGAGCGTCTCGCTCTTGTTGTCTGCGCTCTCCACGTGCTCGTACAGCCGGATCGCCGTCTGCAGGTAGTCCAGCGCCTGCTCCAGGTCATTGATGCGTCGGTTCACCCTGTAGATGGACTTCATGGCCTTCGCCTCGCCTTCGGTGTTCTCGCCCACGCTCTCCCGGTACAGGTCCGCGACCTGCTTGTAGCAGTCTATGGCGTCCTGGAACTGCTTCTTCGCCGCGAAGTACTCGCCGTGGTACCGCTTGACTTCCGCGAGGTCTTTGAAGGCTTCGGCGTTTTGGTTGTTCTCTTTGATGCGGCTGCGGCAGATGTTCTCGGCTTCTTCGATGTAGCGCAGCGCTTCGTCGGCCTTGCCGTCCTGCAGGCGGTTGATGGCGAGGAGGCGCAGGATGTAGAGCTGGTAGTCCTGCTTGCTCTCAGAGTCGGCCTGGGTTTCGTTGCGTTCGCGCGCGACTGTGAGGTGCTCGTAGGCCTGGTCTGGACACTTGAACAGGTGGTAGGCTTCTCCGAGGTAGGAGTGCGCTTTGATGAGGATTTCCGGGTTGGTGCCGTGGATCTTCACGAGGATCTCGCTGAGCGGCGCGTACCTTCGCGATCGAGAGCTGCCGGATGCGCAGGTTGACCAGCTCCTGGCCGGAAAGGCCTGCAGCCTGGTCTTCGAGGTTGCGGTACTTGTTGTCTGGTGAGGCAGGCCTACCGAGCTCTTCGCTCAGGTGGTTCGTGATGGAGTAGTTGCGCGCGTAGTCCTCGTCCGCTTTTTGTCTCGGAGGCGCGTCCTGGTCTTCGAAGGCCTTGGACCCGTAGTAGTCGCGCTGCTGCCCCGACGCCATTCAAAGTTATATTATACTGTTTTCTTAATTAAATCTTTCAAAAAGCAGCGCTGCGTCGCTCGGAGGATGGATGCCGCTCAACGAGAGCTTGCAGCGCACCTCGCCCCACACCGAAGACTCGCTCACGATCTGGTCAAGCGAGCGTACGTTCCTGTCTATCCCGCTGACGTCGCCTGGCTGCTCGCCCGGGTATGCGATCGAGTCCAGCAGCACGTGGCCCACAGGCACCTGGTGAGTCTCGTCTACGTTGAAAGCCACTTTCTCGTGTCTGCGCTTCATCCACTGTCCGCCTGTCGCGCTCACCCAGCCGACCTCGAAGCTGTCCGTCTTGTTGTTGCTGGTCACCAGGGCGTACTAGTAGTAGACCCAGCGCTTCGGCTGCAGCTTGTAGGGCAGAGGCAAGACGCAGAGCAGCTCGCCTTTCCGAAAAACCTTGTCACTGTCTTCGAGCTTGACCGAGCCGATCTTGAAGTACTGCATCATCTCGAGACTCGAGAAGGCGCCGTACGCGGTCAGACTGCACAAGAAGAGTTTGGAAGCGGGATGGACCATTAAGAACGAGAATTATTAAAGACTGTCTTCGGTGAGCTTCTTGTTCTTCAGCTCTTTAACCATCTGAATCAGACCTTGCAGCGCCCTGGGTCAGCTGAGCCGTACTTCTGGGGGTCCAGGCCTTTCGGACAGGTCACTGAGCACATGCCGATGTTTTGGCAGTCGTCGAGCTTGATTCCCTTGCTCAGGAACTCCAGTCGCTCGTCGGTGTACTCGTCTCTGGAGTCGATCACCCATCTATATGCCTGCATCAGCACCGCTGGACCGAGGTACTGGTCCGGGTGCCACCAGTAAGACGGGCATGAGGTCGAGCAACAGGCGCACAGCACGCACTCGTACAACCCATCGATTTTCTTCCTGTCTTCTTTGCTCTGGTAGAACTCTTTGCCGGGGGTCGGGTTTTCGGTCTTTCTCTGGAGGTACGGCTCGATCATCTTGTACTGGGTGTAGAAGTTGGTCATGTCGACGATGAGGTCTCTGAGGACGAACATGTGGCCGAGCGGCGAGATGATGGCGGGATTGGTCAGGTCTGCGTCGAACTCGCGGATGCAGGCGAGGCCGTGGAGGCCGTTGAGGTTCATCGAGCAGGATCCGCAGATGCCTTCTCTGCAGGAGCGTCTGAAGGCGAGCGTGGGGTCCATCTCGTCTTTGATTTTGATGAGCGCGTCCAGGTACATGCCCTTGCAGGTCGCCAAGTCTACGTAGTATGACATAAACTTGGGCTGGTCGTTCGGGTCACCTGGGCTCGACCTGTATATCAAGAATCGCTTGCGTGCCTTCTTCTGGTCTTCAGTCAAGGTGAGGTCGAACTCTTCGACATAGTTAATGTGCATGATTCCGGAAATGGTCTGGCTCACCTGCGTCAGTCTGTTCGTACGTTCTCGATCATCTGCTTCGTCGCGCTGTCGCTCACCTGCGACATCTGTCCGAACTGTCTCCTCGCAGTTCTCACCAGGAACTTGCTGAACATCGATTATAGAATTATCGATATCGAGGGGTAATAACAGTGGATGCTTTTTCTCCGCGGGTTTCTGCTTTTCGGCTTCTTTAGCTGTTTGGCGGTAGCAGGCTAGGACGCGCTGGCGCGATGGCTGCTTGCATGGTATTTCTTTTATAGCGCTGCAGCAGCTCGACTCTGACGGGGTTTGGGGTTTGGGGTTTGGGGTTTGGGGTTTGGGGTTTGGGGTTTGGGGTTTGGGGTTTGGGG
>JFJP01019807.1_pt1 | contig 10699 bp, 7 predicted proteins | sample 431651 | NCBI WGS metagenome assembly JFJP01 (sample SAMN02602958, study PRJNA72255) | Microbial mat metagenome, whole genome shotgun sequencing project. | biome: fresh water; feature: sink hole; material: water; isolation source: purple microbial (photo- and chemosynthetic) mats found in...
AGCGTTTCAACGTTATTGACAATCGTGGGTTTTTGGTGCAAGCCGGCGGTCGGCGGGAACGGCGGACGTTTGCGCGGCTCGCCGCGCTGGCCTTCGAGGGAATTCAGGAGCGCCGTTTCTTCGCCGCAGACATAGGCCCCGGCCCCGGAATGGACAAAAATATCAAAATCGAACCCGCTGCCAAAAATATTTTTTCCCAATAAACCGAGCGCGCGCGCCTGTTCAATCGCTTTGACCAGCCGGTTGTAGGCCAGCGTGTATTCGCCGCGAATGTAAATATAACCTTCACGCGCGCCGATACAATAGGCCGCCAAGGCCATGCCTTCGAGTACTTTATGCGGGTCGCCTTCGATAATTAAACGGTCTTTGAACGTGCCTGGCTCGGATTCGTCGGCATTGCAGACGATATATTTGATGTCGGCGGCGACACCTATAGAAAATTCCATTTTGCGGCCGGTTGGGAAGCCCGCACCGCCACGGCCGCGCAGGCCGGAGGCTTTGATTTCCTGCAAAGTCGCGGCAGCCGTCATTTCGGTTAACGCTTTGCCGAGCGCCATGTAGCCGTCGGCGGCGATATAATCGTCAATTGATTCGGGATTGATTTCGCCGCAGTTTTTCAACACAATTTTCTCTTGCGATTCCCGCCGCCGATTGTTTTTGGGCAACCGGACAATACTTCCGGTTAAGGGTTTGGGTACCTGGACGAACTGTTTGACCACCCGGCCTTTATACAGATGCTCCTCCACGATTAACGCCACCTGGTCGGCGGTGATGCCTTGATAGACGACGCCGTCGGGATAGACCGAGATCGTCGGCAAGCGGACGCCGTGACCGGGGCTGCCGGCTTCGGCCACCATCACCTCATCATCTAAGCCCTTGCGGGCGAGTTCCTCGCGTAAACACGCGAACACTTGTTCTGAGCCGCGCAGACGGCTTTCGGGATCACTGGACACTAAGACATGGGCGCGATATTTTGGCATAGCGAACCTCCTTGCTGATTGATGGCGTTGGCATACGGAGAGAGGCTGAAATCATTCATCGAAAATTTTTGAGGCCAGAAATTATTTGTCTTGACAAGACCACCTGCCTTTGCTTTGTTTTCCTGCGTCAACACGCTGGCATATTTTCTTGCGGCCTACATATACGGATATTCCACAGTCTATGTGACGCACTGTTGACGGAGCTTGTAAAAAAGTCAAGAATTCTTTCATCGAAGAAAAGAAACCTGAAATAGACTCAAATATTGCGTAAATGCAAGGTTTGCGCAATAAGCAAGGAAGATGAATCGCAATGGAAGGAAAAAAGTGTTTATATCTCTGTATGGGGTCAGCGTGTCATCAATTAGGCGTGTACGAGGTTTTGCCGAAAATTCAAAAACTCCTGAAATACCATAAAATTGACGCCTCCGTCGAGCTTAAGGGGGCGTTCTGTTTAGGCCCCTGCGCAAACGGCATTGTCCTCAAGTATCAAAACCGCTTGTTTACCCAGATTCGTCCGCATAATGTGGAAGAAAAATTCGTCACGGAAATTCTCCCGTGCCTGACTGCCGAAGAAGGAGACGCCGCCGATGCCCCAACATGCTGATATTTTGTGGAAACTCCTGTGGGATTACGATCCCAACGGCTTGCTGGTCGTGGATGAACACATGATGATTCGGCTGGTCAATCGCTCGTTGTGCGAGATGTTTCAGCAGACCGAAGCCGATTTAACGAATACCAAAGCGGAAGCCTTATTAGGCAATGTGGATGAACTGCGCCGCTCGTGGACGGCCAACTGCGTCATCAAAAGCGCGGCGACCGAATATCCGAAATACCACTTATATGCGCGCAAAGTCATTTTCCCGATTCGCGAGATGGGCTTTGTGGCCTGTATTATGGTCGATCTGACGCATGAATTGGAGCAGCAGCAGGAAATCCAGCGTATTCAACGCGAAACCATCCAGCAGGTCAATGATGTGGTGAATAAACAAATGCTCGTGGCGCAGCAAGTCGCTGGTCTGTTAGGCGAGACTACGGCCGAAACGAAAGTCAGTCTGATTCGGTTGCGCAAAATGTTGGAAGGAGAGCGGGCGGCCGTATGAAAAATTTTTTAGATATTTCGCAGGCCGCGCTGAATAAATTTGGCGAGGAACTCTGCGGCGATCAGGTTAAAATTGCGCGTACGGAACAAAAAACCTGGATCGTCCTGTCCGATGGTTTAGGCAGCGGCGTGAAAGCCAATATTCTCGCCACCTTAACGTCTCAAATCATCATCACGATGTTGAAAGAAGACGCCTCGCTGACCGATGTCATGGAGACGATTCTCGGCACGCTGCCGATCTGTAAAGTGCGGAATATCGCCTACGCCACCTTTACGATTATTGAAATCGATCACCAGGATTTTCGTTTTAAAGTGATTAATTTTGATAATCCGCAGATCTTTTTTCTCAAAGCGGGCGGACACATCATGCATCTCGCCGAACAGACCATCGAAATTCTGGATAAAAAAATTACGCTGCGCGAAGGGCAATTAGAACACGGCGACTTTTTGGCCGCGATTTCCGACGGGGTTTGGTACGCCGGCTTAGGGCAGGCGTTTAATTTCGGCTGGGGCTGGGAGAAGATTGCGCAATTTTTGTCGAACATCCTCAAGGAGCGTGTCAACAGCGCGCAAACGGTCGTCGAAGAGGTGATTGCACATACCAATCTGCTCTATGGCGAAGAACCCGGCGATGACGCCACGCTCATCGGCCTGTATCTGCGCCACCGGCATTCGGCGATTATTTTTACCGGGCCGCCGCTGCATGAAGCCGACGATGACCAGGCGGTCAAACGGCTGCTGGATTTTGACGGTCGGAAAATCGTTTGCGGCGGCACGACTGGCAATATTGTGGCGCGCTATTTGAAACAGGAAATTGACATTGATATTGCAACGATTAAGGAGCATATTCCGCCCATTGGTCGTTTGGACGGGATTGATTTAGTGACCGAAGGTATTCTGACCATGACGAAAGCCATTGAGTATATCAATGCCGCGCGTGGTGATTATACCCGGTTAACGACCGAGATTGACGCGGCGTCCATGTTGGCGTTGGAAATTATGTACGCCGATGATCTGTATTTTTTAGTCGGCCAGCAGATCAATCCGTTTTACCAAAATCCACTACTGCCGATCAGCATTTCAATTCGGAAGAATGTGGTGGAACAATTCGCGCGCCTGCTGCGTGATTTGCACAAAGATGTAACCATCGAATATTGCTAAGTCACGTTGCCTGACGTGCCCAATCAAGGAGGGACATGCACTTTGAAACACCTTAATCCTGACCCACAAGAACGGAAACTGCCGCAAGAACAGTATCAGGAATTGGATGGCTTCATTGATTCCTTTGCGTTCAATGAGGAAGACCCGCGCCGGAAAGAATTTGTAATTCAAGCCTTGCACAAAGCGCAGCATATTTTCGGTTATTTGCCGGAAGAAGTTCAGCTACACATTGCTGACAAATTTGCGGTGCATCACGCGGAAATCTCGGGCGTGATTAGTTTTTACAATTATTTCACGACGGAGCCCAAAGGCAAATATCAGATCAACGTTTGCATGGGGACAGCCTGTTATGTGCGCGGCGCGGATAAAGTGCTGGCTGAATTTGAACGCGTGCTGGGCATTAAATCCGGCCAGGTCACCGAGGATCAAAATTTTTCGATTGAAAGTCTGCGTTGCGTTGGCGCATGCGGCTTAGCGCCGGTGGTGACGATCAACGGAAAAGTTTATGGGAAAGTGACGGCGCAGCAAGTCCGCGAAATTGTCGAGACGTACCTGGAACGTGAAGAGGAGGAAAAATAAATGCAACGAATCAATTCAACTCAGGATTTATACGCGGTTTATGAACAGGTCAAACCGTTGCTCGCCAGCCGCTTAAACGCACAGCCCGGCGCAGCAGCTAAGACGACGATTTTAGTCTGCGGCGGCACGGGCTGCCAGGCCTCGGACAGTCAAAAGATTGTCGAAAATTTCCAGCAGCAGATTCAGGACAAAGATTTGAGCGCGACGGTCGAAGCTTCGATTACCGGTTGCTTCGGGTTCTGCGAAAAAGGCCCGATTGTGAAAGTATTTCCCGATGACGTGTTTTACGTGCAGGTCAAACCGGAAGATGTGGAAGAGATCGTGGACGCCCATCTGATCGGCAAAAAGCGCGTCAAACGCCTGTTGTATGAAGAACCGACGCTGCACAAAAAAGTTGAAACGCAGGCGGAAATGTCCTTTTATAAAAAACAACAGCGTATCGCCTTGCGGAATTGCGGGTTGATCAATCCTGACAAAATCGAAGAATACATCGCTAATCGCGGTTATCAGGCCATCGCAAAAGCGTTGACCGAGATGACACCGGAAACGGTGATTGAACAAGTCCTCAAATCCGGCTTACGCGGACGCGGCGGCGGCGGTTTTTTAACCGGCAAAAAATGGGAAATTACGCGCAAAGTCAAAGGTGAAGAAAAATTCGTCATCTGTAACGCGGACGAAGGCGATCCGGGCGCGTTTATGGATCGCTCGATTCTGGAAGGCGATTCGCACAGCGTCATTGAAGCGATGATCATCGCTGGCTACGCGATCGGCGCGCACACGGGCTATGTGTACATCCGGGCCGAATACCCGCTCGCGATCAGCCGTCTGCATACCGCCCTCGAACAAGCCCGCAGCGCCGGGTTGTTGGGCAAAAATCTGTTCGGCACGGGTTTTGATTTCGACATTGTAGTCAAATTAGGCGCGGGCGCGTTTGTCTGCGGCGAAGAAACCGCCTTAATCAGTTCCATTGAAGGCAAACGCGGCGAGCCGGTGACGAAACCACCCTTCCCGTCGGATGCCGGGCTGTGGGATAAACCCACGAACGTCAACAATGTCGAAACGTTTGCCAATATTCCGCCGGTGGTGCTGAATGGCGCGGAGTGGTATAACAAGGTCGGCACGGCCACCTCGAAAGGCACGAAAGTCTTCGCGCTTGCCGGGCAGATTAACAATGTCGGCCTCGTAGAAGTACCGATGGGCACGACGCTGCGGGAGATTATTTACGAAATCGGCGGCGGCGTCCTCGGCGGCGCGGAATTTAAAGCGGTACAGACCGGCGGGCCGTCGGGCGGCTGTATCACAAAAGAGTTTCTGGATACGCCGATTGATTACGAATCCCTCACCGCCATTGGTTCGATGATGGGATCGGGCGGGATGATCGTCATGAGCGAGAAGGACTGCATGGTCAATATCGCGAAATATTATCTGGAATTCACCGTGGACGAATCATGCGGTAAATGCACCCCGTGTCGTATCGGCAACCGCCGTTTATTTGAAATGTTGACCGATATTACCGAAGGGCGCGGCAAACCCGAAGATTTAGATGAACTGCAAGAGTTAGCGCGGATCATTAAGGATACCTCCTTGTGCGGCTTGGGCCAGACGGCGCCGAACCCGGTGCTCAGCACGATCAAGTATTTCATGGATGAATATAAAGCGCATATCATCGAAAAACGCTGCCCGGCGGGCGTGTGTCAGAAGTTGTTGCGGTATGATATTCTGCCGGATAAATGTATCGGCTGTACCGCCTGCGCGCGCGTGTGTCCGGTCAATTGTATCTCCGGCGCACCGAAAAAAGTCCATGAGATCGATCAAAGCAAATGTATTAAGTGTGGCGCTTGTATGACCAAATGTAAATTCCACGCCATCGTCAAACGCTAACTCCCATTCCGCACGCAACGCGGCAACGCGCGTCAGGAATGTATTGAACAGGTTGAAGGAGAATTATCATGGTGAATCTGTTTATTGATGATCATCAAATCGCGGTCGAAGCCGGTACCACAATCCTGGACGCCGCGAAAAAAGTCCATATTCACATTCCAACCCTCTGTTATTTGGATTGGGGCAAGCTGAAAATGGTGAATAAAACCGCCTCGTGCCGGATTTGCATGGTGGAGGTTGAGGGCCGCCGGAATCTCGCGCCCGCCTGCGCGACGCCGGTGTTTGAAGGCATGAAGGTCACGACCAACTCCCGGCGCGTGTTACGGGCGCGGCGGAAAATGTTGGAACTGTTGCTGTCGGATCATCCGATGGACTGCTTAGTCTGCGCGAAATCCACGAATTGTGAACTGCAAAATTTAGCGTTTGAATTTGGGATTAATCAACGCCCGTATGAAGGCGCGCAATCGAATTATCCGATTGATAAAAGCAGCAACGCCATCAAACGCGATCCGAATAAATGCATCATGTGCCGGCGCTGCGAAACCATGTGCAATGAAGTTCAGACCGTCGGCGTGTTGACCGGCTTTGGGCGCGGCTTTGACGCCATCGTCGGCACGGCGGAAATGAAACCGCTGAAAGATTCGATTTGCACGTATTGCGGTCAGTGCGTGGCGGTTTGCCCGACGGCCGCGCTGTTCGGCGTGGGTTTCATTCAACAAGCCTGGCGCGCGATTTTCGACGCGAAAGTCTCGGTCGTACAAGTCGCGCCCGCGATTCGCGCCGCGATTGGCGAAGAATTCGGCATTCCCGCCGGCGAACCCGTCACTGGCAAACTCGCCGCCGGTCTGCGGAAGCTCGGCTTTCACGCGGTCTTTGATACGAACTTTGGCGCGGATTTAACCATTATGGAAGAAGCCAAAGAAATTCTGGATCGCGTGACAAAGAACGAAAATCTGCCGATTTTGACCTCCTGCTGCCCGGCCTGGATTAACTTCTTTGAATATCAGTTCCCGGATTTAAAGCATATCCCGTCGTCATGCAAATCGCCGCAGCAAATGCTCGGCACGATGGCGAAAACCTATTACGCCCAGAAAATCGGCGTAACACCGGAAGAAATGAAAGTCGTGTCGGTCATGCCGTGCCTGGCGAAAAAATATGAAGCCGCGCGGCCCGAACATTGCTCCAGCGGCGCGCGTGATGTCGATCACGTGCTGACGACGCGCGAACTCGCCAAAATGTTCAAAGAAGCGGGGATTGACTTACGCTATCTGGAAGATGAGGAATTCGATAATCCGTTGGGCGAATCCACCGGCGCGGGCGTGATTTTCGGCGCAAGCGGCGGCGTGCTGGAAGCGGCCTTACGTACTGCGTATGAAATGGCGACCGGCCAGACCTTGGAAAATGTCAATTTTACGGCGGTGCGCGGTCTGCAAGGACTGAAAGAGACGACGATTGATTTGGGCGGCAAAGAACTGCATGTCGCGGCCGTCTCCGGTTTGGGGAATGCCCGCGTCCTGCTGGAAAAAATTCGGCGCGGCGAATCGAAATATCACGTCATTGAAATCATGGCCTGCCCCGGCGGCTGCATTAATGGCGGCGGTCAGCCGCTTGCCGAAGAACGCGAGGACGTGATCGAGCAGCGAACGAAAGCGCTCTACGTGGCCGATGAAGAAAAAGCGATTCGGAAATCGCATGAAAATCCCTCGATTAAACAGATTTACGCGGAATTTCTCGGCGAACCGGGCAGCCACAAAGCCCATGAATTGCTGCACACCGTGTATTTTCCAGAGAAGAAATACGATCAAGAGTCGTAAATGACATGACACGCGCGCGCATGAACATGCCTGTGTCACCCTGAGCGACGTCGAAGGGAGGATGGTTCGACTCCGCTCACCATGACATTTACATGGGAGTAAATCAACCGCGTCACACCGCCGCCCCGCCTCGCATGAGGCCGGGCGGCGTTTTTTTCGCCTGATGCGCAAGACTTCTTCAGTTTCCGGCGATGCCATTTGATGCTGGGGATGAATAATTCTTCAAGAAACTTGACTTTTTTTTCTGGCTTGTCAAGTAATTGCTTCTGCTTTGCTGCGATCATGATTTAATGTGTGTATCACGCCCCACCGCCCAAATATGCTTGTGTCCAACAAGGATATTAGGTAACTGTTTACGTACCTGCGGACAGCCTTGTCCGCAGGCCTCGACGAAAGCCGTCGCAGGCGTTGGTCGCCACGTTGCCGCGTACCGACGGACAAGGCTGTCCGTCGGTACGTAAATAATTACGATATTAGATATTATCGAAAATAAATTTTTTCTCTCGCAAAGTACGCCAGGATGGCGTTGATTTTCCCATTTCCACTATAAAGACCTTTGCGAGCCTGGCGGTCTTGGTGTGAAATTTTTTATTTCCGATAATGTCTATTAAGGGACAGCGAATATGCGGAAAATTTCTTTTGGCGAGACAGTCTTTTTTTCAATCAGTTTGACATGGTTGGGTTGGTCGCCGACGATTGCGACGGCAGCCGTTTCATCTGACAGATTTTGGTTATTGCCAACAACGCAGATACAAATCAAATGGCCGGCGGCACAAGCGTCGGTGTCCGTCTCCACGGTTCATTCCGTTAGTTCCGAGGTCGCAGTCACAAGCGCGGGCGCGCTGAAAATCCTGTGTCCTGATTTACGCATCCTTGAAATTCAGCCCGGTCAGGCCATGAATTGTCCGCCTGCGGAAAAGAATTTTCAGTTTATTGCAAAGGCGTCCGCGCCCTGGGAAGTCACGCCGCCGCCGCCCATTAAAGGTGAAGGTGAGAGTGAGCCGATGATTCCGCCTGAAAAGCGCGCTCAATTTCAAGCCGAGCAGCAACGCTTCGAGACGCTGCCGGTGGACGACGCCTTCAAAATCTTCCTGTTGGCGAATTTTTATGCCTCATGGGAATTGTACGCCGAGGCGCTGAAGCAGTTTGAGACGCCGCTCGCCGCGCAAACAGATCCCGCCGCCCTCCGGCTCGTCGGCTATCTTGCCATGCAAAATGGGAATCCGCGCAAAGCCGGAAAATATTATCATGCGGCGCTGGCGTGTTCAGAACGTATTGACGATGGCGAAGGGCAGGCGCTGGCGCATCATCAATTGGCGCTGTTGTATGAATCTTTTGCCAATCGCGCCCAAGCGCAGCAGCATATCCAGCGCGCGTTGGAATGGTACCATCGCATCGGTCGCCAGGACGATCTCGTCACACAAGCGCAAGCATTTTCGGACACACTTGCGAACCAATAATTTGGGGGCCGTGAAGTGGCAGGCTGCTTCATTGCGCTTGACTCCATCGCAGGAGTGCCAACGTGCCGCTTTTGCACTCCTGCATCCGCGGCAATGCAAGAGCCTCAGACTCGAAGTTTTTAGGAGCTTGCAGGAGTGTCAAATCTTGATTTGACCGCAAAATCAAGATTTCGTACTCTTACGAATTATCGTGTTATGCGATCATGGCAATGGAAATTCTTCAGCATGCTTGTTCTCGCGGGTTCTCTACTGGCGGCAAACGTCCACAGCGTTTCGGCGCAAACAAATGCAGACGGCGAACAGTTATTCACCGAGGCGTTGGCGCATCAAAATGCAGGCGAATATCCCCGCGCCTTAGAATTGTTTGAAGAAGCCTTGCGCATTTTTCGAGACGTACAGGAGCCGAGTAATGAAGTCAATACGCTGATCTGTATTGCCAAAATTCAGGCGAATCAAAAAGAGTCTGAGCGCGCTCAAAAGACCTATGCGGAAGCGTTGAAAATTGCGAACGAATTGCACGATCCGGTTGATCGGGCTCAATGTCAGACGCAAAGTTTGATCGGTCTGGGAACAATTTTGCGAGATCGGATGCAGTTTCAGGATGCGTTAACGCATTATCAACAGGCCGCCGATATTGCCGAGAAAGGAAATGTTCCGCAAGGTCAGCGCGTTGCGTTCGCTCAGATTGGCACCGTCTATACAATGGCCGGACAATATGGCGAAGCGTTGCGATTTTATGAGAAGGCCGTCAAAATCATGGCAGAAGAGAAGGCCGCAGACGGCGGATTGTGGCTGAGTCTCGCGATCACCTATGGCAAATTAGGGCAAATCGAGCCCGCCCTCCATTATGCGCAACGCGCCCTCACCTGGTTTGAAACTCAGAACCAGCGTCAGCGTCAGGCTGATGCGTTGAGTACGCTGGGGATGATCGCCGACGAACAGGGACGCGCCGGCAAAAGTTATTATGTTCGAGCATTGAGCAAGTATCAACAAGCGTCTCAGATTTATACCGACCTTCATTTGCCGCGCGATCTCGGCGGGGCGCTGAATAATATCGGCGTGACGTTGCAGCATCTTGGGGATTATGCGCAGGCGGCGGAATTTTTGGAACAGGCGAGTGAGCGTGCGGAAGCAACTGGCGCGGAGATGTTGCGCGGCAAAGTGCTCACGCATCTTGGCGAAACCTATGTCGCGCTGGCGACCGCCGCCGCCTCAGACGATCTCAAAGACCGCCAGTTGGCGCAAGCGTTCGCTTACTTAACGCAAGCCAATCAACTTCAGCAGCAGCTTGACGATCAGGCGAATCGGTGGCTGACGCTCAGTCAATTGGGACAAATCTACGAACTACAAGGAAATCTCCCGGCAGCGCAAACCGCCTATCGCGACGCGATTGCGCTCGTCGAAGATGCGCTGACCTTTGCCGCCAATGACGATGTGACCATCAGCCTCGGCGCGCAAATCGCGGCGACCTATCAGCGTCTCGTCGGCTTACTGGCCCAACAAGGCGCGGTCGCGGAGGCGTTCAGGCTGAGCGAGCAAGCGCGCGCCCGGACATTTCTGGATCACGCCGGAAATTTGCGCCCAGATTCGCAACAGGCCATGAAGCCGCGCGTCAGCGTGGAAAAAGGCCGCCTGTTGCATCTGACAGAAATTCGTCGTCGCCTTGCCGCCGAACGCGGCAAGGCTGCGGAGCAGCGGGATCAGAAAACCATCGCCAGCTTACAA
>JFJP01002392.1_pt1 | contig 10698 bp, 6 predicted proteins | sample 431651 | NCBI WGS metagenome assembly JFJP01 (sample SAMN02602958, study PRJNA72255) | Microbial mat metagenome, whole genome shotgun sequencing project. | biome: fresh water; feature: sink hole; material: water; isolation source: purple microbial (photo- and chemosynthetic) mats found in...
CTGGTCGATGTGATCTCGCCGGGATCGGATTACGTCGAGATCGGCAACGAGAAGAAGCATGTGATCGGCTATCTGGGCGATTTCCTGTTTGCCCCGCAACGTGCACGTTCGCCGGTCAAATCGCTGTCCGGTGGTGAGCGTAACCGCCTGCTGCTGGCCCGTTTGTTTGCGCGCCCGGCCAATGTGCTGGTGCTCGACGAGCCGACCAACGACCTCGACATCGAAACGCTGGAGCTGCTCGAACAGTTGTTGCAGGACTACGCGGGAACACTGTTCCTGGTAAGTCACGACCGGGCGTTCATCGACAACGTGGTGACACAGACCATCGCTTACGAGGGTGAAGGCGTCTGGCATGAATATGCCGGTGGTTATCAGGATTGGGCGGATTATCAGATCAAGCGGCGCGCAGAAGAGGCGGCGCAAGCCGCAGAAAAACGTTTGGCCGCAGCGCCGGTGGCGCAAGTCGCAAAGGCCAAAACGGATGGAAGCCGCAAACTGAGCTACAAGGACGCGCGCGAACTGGCCGAACTGCCGGAACGCATTGCGGCACTTGAGCAGGAGCAGAAAACGATCAACCAGCGATTGGAAGATGCGACGATCTATCAGGCCGACCCGCAGGAAGCGCAGCGTATCTCAATGCGATTGACCGAAATCGACGACGAGTTGCTGGTGTTGCTGGAGCGTTGGGAGTCGCTTGAAGGCTGAGAACAAAAGGGCATGGTCCCGAGAGGCGCATGAATAGGCTTTCTTCAGGTAGTGTGTTGCGAAGAGTGGCGTATTCATTGGCTTGCAGGCTATTGGTGATGCAGGAATTGCCTGAAGCTGTCACCCCGGCCGAAGCCGGGGTTCTTGATACTGACTGTCTCTAATAGATCAGACTTACACCAGACCCTGATCAATCATTGAATCGGCTACCTTGAGGAAACCGGCGATGTTCGCGCCGATGACATAGTTGCCGGAGAAGCCATACTTGTCAGCCGCCTGGACACAGGCCTTGTGAATGTTAACCATGATCTGATGCAGTTTCTGGTCGACTTCTTCGGCCGTCCAGTTGTAGCGCATCGAATTCTGGCTCATTTCAAGACCCGAGGTGGCGACGCCGCCCGCGTTGGCTGCCTTGCCCGGAGCGAACGGAATGTTCTTCTCGATGAAGTATTTCCATCCTTCAGGCGTGCATCCCATGTTGGACGCTTCGACAGCCATCATTACGCCATTGGCAACGAGTGTCTTGGCATCTTCACCATTAAGTTCGTTCTGGATGGCGCATGGGATCGCGATGTCGCACTTGATTTCCCAAGGCTTCTTGCCAGCGACGAACTGAGCGTTCGGGAACTTCTTGACGTATTCTGCGACCTTGTCTTTGCCGGATGAACGCATGGTGAGCATGTAGTCCCATTTTTCCTGGGTACCCACACCGTCCGGGTCGATGACGTAGCCGTCCGGACCGGAAATGCCGATAACCTTGGCGCCAAGCTGAGTTGCCTTGATACAGGCTCCCCAAGACACGTTGCCAAAACCGGAAACGACGACGGTTTTTCCCTTGAGCGAGTCATTCCTTGCCTTGAGCATTTCTTCGGCAAAGTAAATGACGCCATAGCCCGTTGCTTCCGGGCGAATGAGCGAACCGCCCCAGTTTTGTCCCTTGCCGGTCAAAACGCCGGTGAACTCATTGCGGATACGCTTGTACTGGCCGTACATGTAGCCGATCTCACGTCCGCCCACGCCAATGTCGCCAGCGGGAACGTCGGTGTTTGCGCCAACGTGCTTGCAAAGCTCGGTCATGAAGCTCTGGCAGAAACGCATGATTTCGTTGTCGCTCTTTCCGTTCGGATCGAAGTCAGAACCGCCCTTGCCACCGCCCATCGGGAGGCTGGTCAGGCTGTTCTTGAACGTCTGCTCAAAACCGAGAAACTTGAGTGTGGAAAGCTGGACTTTCGGGTGGAAGCGGATACCACCCTTATACGGGCCGATGGCGCTGTTGAACTGGACGCGATAACCACGGTTAATCACATATTCACCACGGTCGTTCATCCATGGCACTCTGAACAGAATGGAGCGCTCAGGCTCAACAATGCGTTCAAGGATGCGGTTTGCCTTGTATTTTGGCTCAGAGTCCATTACGGGCGAGAGAGATTCAAGGACTTCTTCGGCTGCCTGCAAAAACTCATCTTCCCAGGGGTAGCGAGCCTTCAGGGCGTCGAGCACTTCTTTTACATAGGCGTTCACAATGTTCTCCTGTTAATTCGCGGTCGTATGTAGGCTTGGCCGCAGGGTTGCGAAATTTACGACTCTTCTTGCACTGATTATTGAATAATCTCTTTTGTGTCTGGTAGACAAAAACATATACTTTCTGTGCCGACCAAGACTTGGTGTTTTACAATCTATTCAAACGGTTGCGCGTGATAAAACAACTTCCGTGGAAACAAAAAAACGTGAAACTTCCTTATCATAGACCCATTAGCGCCATGTATCAAGACGTCGAACTCATTAGAAATATGCATCAGTTGAGGCGGTTTTGGAGAGCGTTTTTTTGACAGGTGCTTTTGATTTGATCTTTTCAGAAAATGAATCAAGTCATCTTTGCCATTCGAGAAGTGTATCAACTTGAATGAGTATGGGAACCGCTCCGATCACTGATATTTTGGATTGAACTCATTAGCAAAATGCATCAAGTAATCACACTCATTAGGGAAGTGCGTCAAGTAGAATGCGCATAGAGAGCGCTTGAATAGCTGAAATCCAAGATCCGATACGCTCAATGGCACATTGATGAAAGTTCCAGGTAAGCGCCAGGAAAGAGCGTTTGATTGTCATGTCACAGGGGAGCCTCATGTATTTCAACGAACTGATTTCCAACTACGAGAAACAGCATCGTGAGAAGAATGTTTTCCATGACCTTATGGCGTGGAAGGTACGTGAAATTCTTCTCGTGGCGACGATGTATGACAGCTTTATCGTTGAATCAGATGGTGCGCTCACCGATCAGATTTCTGGCGAATACCACCAGCTGAATCTGTCGTCCTCGCCACGTGTTACGTCAGCGTATACCGAGGAGAACGCGGTTGAGCTATTCATCCGGCAAACCTTCGACATGGTGATTCTCATGGTCGGCCTCGATATCAAGGCCACACTGAGTATTGCCACACGTCTCAAAGCGTTGAAGCCGGACATCTCGATTCTCATGCTGTTGAATAACAACACAAGTCTCCCGATGCTCGAAAACGAAGACAATGACTTCGCATGCATTGATCGCATATTCGTATGGAACAGCTATACCAAACTGTTCGTCGGGATGATCAAGTACGTTGAAGACTTGCAGAACGCGAAACCCGACACGGCGACCGGCTTGGTCCGCGTCATCCTTATCATTGAGGATTCCATCCGCTATTACTCGCGCTATCTGCCCGTAATGCATACGGTCATCATGCGTCAGGTCCAAGCGCTGGTGGAGGAAGAGCAACTCGTAGAAAACAAGAAGATTCTGCGCATGCGCGCCAGGCCAAAGTTGCTCCTTGCGACCAATTACGAGGAGGCGCTCGCGCTGTTCAATCAGTACCAGCCTTACCTTCTGGCCGTGATTTCCGATGTGAGGTTCAACAAGAATGGCAAGATCAATCCGACCGCCGGTTTCGATTTCATGGAGATGGCCCAGAAGAGGATAAAGGATCTGCCATTCATGATTCAGAGCTCGGAACTGGTGAATCGCGAGCTTGCCTATTCCCTCGGCGCAAGCTTTTCGGACAAGAATTCCAATTCGCTTGATTTCGAGCTCAAGGCTTTCCTCACAGAGAATCTTGGATTTGGCGCGTTCATCTTCAGGGACTCGCACGGAACCGAGATTGCGCGAGCCCAAAACATGGAGGAATTCATCGAGCGCTTGCGGACGGTGATTCCCGAATCGATTCTCTATCACGGCACGCGCCATCACTTCTCGGCCTGGCTCATGGCGCGTGGCGAAATCGCCTTTGCACGGATCATGCGGCAGTATCTCATCTCTGATCTGGAATCCATCGAGGAGAACCGGGGTTTCATCATCAAGATCATCGACGATCTGCGACGCTTCAACTCGCGCGGTGAAATCCTCAACTTCGATGAAACCGCGCTGCACGATCCGACCAATATCGTTCGCTTTGCCAAAGGCTCGCTCGGGGGTAAGGGGCGAGGCATCACCTTCATCCGGAACCTGATTGACAATTTTGATTTCGAGCGCCATCTGCCGGGCTTCCGAGTTGCGTTGCCGCAAACGGTGGTGCTTGGCATCGATGAGTTCGAATCCTTCGTCGAACGGAATTCGCTCTGGAAATATGCCTATAGCGATGCCGACCACGGCACGGTCCGAGAGGATTTTGTTGCCGGAAAACTGTCCGACGAGGTCAGTCACCGGATTTCCCGTTTCGCCTCGATTAGCAGAAACCCGCTTGCAGTCCGGTCTTCAGGATTGTTTGAAGACATGCTCATGCTCCCGTTTGCGGGAATCTACGACACCTATCTGATCCCGAATTCGCACAGCGAACTTGACGAACGGGTCAAGCAGATCGAAACCGCCATCAAGCTGACCTACGCTTCCATGTTCTCGAAAATGGCCAAGTGCTATTTCGAGGCGGCGGGCTACAAGATCGAGGAAGAGCGAATGGGTGTCATCATCCAGGAGGTTGTCGGGCGAGCGCATGGACGCTGGTTTTACCCCGACTTCTCGGGTACCGCGCAGTCTTACAACTGGTATCCGGTTTCTTACATCAAGCCTGAGGACGGTTTCTGCGTCTGCGCCGTCGGACTGGGCGCTTATGTTGTGGATGCTGGCGAGTGCTTCCGCTTCTGCCCGCTCTATCCGAAGCTGGACATTCTCTCGCCGGAAAACCAGTTGAATTCGTCTCAGAACTCGTTCTACGCCATTGACCTCGAGAAGAGCGACATTGATCTGCTACAGGGCGAAAAAATCTGCTATTCGGTTCTGGATCTTGAAGAAGCGGAAAAGGACGGAACGCTCAAGGATCTCGTCTCGACCTACGATTTCGCGAACAACCGTCTCGTTCCCGGCACCAATATCGCAGGGACACGGATTGTGAATTTCGCGCCGATTCTCAAATACGATGTGCATCCATTCGCCGAAGTGGTCAAGGCTGTGCTCGAACTCGGTTCCAAGTCGATGGGTACACCCGTCGAGATAGAATACTCCGTGAACCTGCGCGATCCTTCCGGCAAACCAACGTTCTACATTCTTCAACTGAAGCCCCTTATCCGTAGCGTCGACTCGACCGAGGTCAGTCTCGATCATTGCGAGCGTGAAAATCTCGTACTATTTTCCGAGCAATCCATGGGCAATGGCCGCGACGATTCCGTCATGGATCTGGTGTTCGTCAAGCCACGTTCATTTGATCGTTCAAAAACCGAGACCATCGCGACCGAGATCGAAACCATGAACGACAGGTTGCGAAAGGATGGGAGAAAGTACATCCTGATTGGTCCGGGGCGGTGGGGAACGCGGGATCGCTGGCTTGGTATTCCGGTCAATTTTGGTCAGATTTCCAATTCACGCGTGATCGTGGAAACGGCGCTGGAGGACTTCCAGGTTGATTCATCGCTTGGATCGCATTTCTTCCACAATGTTACAAGCATGAACATTGGCTATTTCACAGTGCCCTGGAAGCAGGAGGCCAGCTTGATCGACTGGGAGTGGCTGGAGCGACAGGACGCTGCCCATGAGTCGGAATTTGTCAAACACATCCGCTTTGATTTGCCGTTCAAGATACTCATGGACGGAACCAAAGGCGCCAGCCTGATCGTGAAGCCTGGCCTCGATATCTCCGAAAGCCCGCACTATGACGATCTGATCGGGGAATGAATCCGTAAAAGTAAGTGGTTAACTGCAGGCGCGCAAACACACGATCGCGCGCTCCTCCGAATGGGGGCACATCTTCGCACGGCCAGACGATCATTGGCCGCGACGGAGTCTTTGCGGAGATTCTGGCTCAGCAAACAAGCCCGCTCATGTCGCAAAGCACACGCTTGACGTAGGCGAGGAGAATCCACAGCCAGAAGAGCACAAAAAAGGTAACGTAGGGGATGTGCTTGTCGATGATCAGCTTTGGCGTAATCCACCGGGTGAACTTGACTGGCGGATTGGTAACAATCAAAAAGACGCGGTAAACCGGATTGGACTGGCGTGATGCACCGGCAAGCAGCCCGACCAGCCACAGACCAAGCAACGACAGCAGCGCCACTTCAACCAGGGTGCGCACAACGCCAACAACAAATAGCTCAATTGACATGATTTTCCCGAACAGCTTCTTAAAAATTGACTGATAATTCCACCGGTCAGAACATATCGGCTGACACTTGGCATTCCGAGAGAGACCAATGGACTTCGACTACACACGCTACTACATGCGCGGCTGGTTAATGAATTTTTTTGGCCGCAACCAGCTTGCTGCCGAGGCATTCGAACACGCCTTCAAGGCCAATCCGAAGTCGGCACAGGCGGCCCGTCATCTTGCTGCAATTGCTGCCCAAAAGAAAGACATGGCCAAGTCCGAAAAATGGTTTGAAGCCGTCGTTCAAATCGAGCCTGGCGATGGCGACTCATGGTTCAATCTCGGTTTCGTACGCGATGCTGCAGGCAAAAAGCACGAGGCAATCGCCGCCTTTACACAATCCGTGACCATCCTGCCAAATCTTGATCGCGCCTGGTATGGCTTGGGCCTCGCTTGTGCGGCCACGGGCAATCACACCGAGGCGGTCAGGGCGCTTAAAGAAGCCGTCAGGCTGCAACCGATGAATGGCATCAGCTATTACCAGTTGGGCATGGCCTATTACCACATGCACGATCCGGAGAACGTCGAAAAGATCGCCACCAAGCTCGTCAAATTTGATCCGAAACACGCCGAACGCCTGATGCACGATGCCGAACGCGCCGACCTGCTACACCTGCTGCCCGAACCGCTGCGCTAGACAGCAGCACACAGAAAACTTCCTCACACACCCTGCACCGTAAAAAGGCCCGCCGAAGCGGGCCTTTTTACGGGCAGTTTACGTGATCAATCAAGCGCCTTTCGTCTCGATATCGCCTTCCAGATTCGGATAGCGAACGTGGTCGACCAGTTCCTGGACTTCCTTGCTCGGAGAAGAGGTGATCAACGAACCGACGATCACGCCGATGAAACCGAGCGGGATGCCGAAGATACCGGCCGAGATCGGGTTGATGTCCCACCACAACGGTGCATTGACGCCGAAGAACGGATAGGTCATATACATGTAATACGCCGTGACACCCAGACCGAGCGACATGCCGAGAATCGCGCCCAGACGGTTGGCACGCTTCCAGAAGATGCCGCAAACCAGCGTCGGGAAGAACGCCGCAGCCGCCAGCGAGAACGCCGCACCGACCAGGAACAGGATGTCTCCCGGCTTGAGCGAGGTAACGTAGGCCGCAAGGACGGCAACGATCAGCAGCAGCCCCTTGGACACGGCGATGCGGCGAACCGTTGTGGCATGCGGGTCGATCATCTTGTAATAGACGTCGTGCGAAAGGGCGTTGGCAATGGTCAGCAGCAGACCGTCGGCCGTCGAAAGCGCCGCAGCCAGACCGCCGGCCGCCACCAGACCCGAAATCACGTACGGCAAGCCGGCGATTTCCGGCGTCGCCAGCACGATCAGGTCGCCACCAATAGTGACTTCGGCGAGCTGAATGATGCCGTCCAGGTTAATGTCGGTAATTGACATCAGCGTCTTGTCTACCGCCGCCCAGTTTGAGGCCCAGGCTGGCAAAGCTGCGAACGACGAACCGACCAGATTGTGATAGACCTCGTACTTGGCGAGCACCGCCAGTGCCGGCGCGGTGAAGTAGAGCAGGAAGATGAAGAACAGGGACCAGAACACCGAACGACGTGCTTCCTGTACCGAAGGCGTGGTGTAGAAACGCATCAGGATGTGAGGCAGCGCCGCGGTACCGACCATCAGACAGAAGATCAGTGCGAGGAAATTCTTTCTCGCAATGTCACGTGACTTGTCGTCTTTGGCAGCGAAAGATTCTGCGTGCGCTTTTACCGGAGCCGCCTTGGCCGCAGAGCCAGTCTTCGCTGCGGTCCAGGCCTTCTTGGCCTCCACCGGATCAACCGGATACGCCTTGAGTGCATCCTCAGCCGCTTTTAGCGCCTTGGCATCCTGCGGATCAGCCGCCTTCAACTCGCCCACCCTGGCATCGAGTTTGGCGCGCTCAGCCGTCAGGAAGCCCACACCGCCTGACTCCAGCCCTTTCAGGTTGGCATCGGCCTTGGCAGCGCGCTCACGGAAGATCGCGCGAACCGACTCTTCCTTGGCGCCAACATCAGTCGTCTTGTCGTTGAGCGCCTTCTCGCGCTCGGTCACCTTCTGCAACTGGTAACCATAAACCACTTGCGGAATCGGGATGCCGGTCTGCTTCACCGACAACCAGACCACCGGGATCATGTAGGCAACGATCAGGATGATGTACTGCGCGACCTGCGTCCAGGTGACTGCCTTCATGCCACCGAGGAAGGAACAGACCAGAATGCCGGCCAGACCGACGAATACGCCGACCTGGAACTCTAAGCCGGTAAAGCGTGCAGTAATAATACCGACGCCGTAGATCTGCGCAATCACATAGGTGAAAGAGCAGAGAATGGCAGCAAATACGCCGATTGCCCGCGGGATGTGGCCGCCAAAACGCGCTCCAAGAAAGTCCGGAATCGTGAATTGACCGAATTTGCGCAGATAGGGCGCGAGGAACAGTGCCACCAGGCAGTAACCGCCTGTCCAGCCCATCACGAAGGCGAGGCCGTCGTAACCGCTCAGGTAAAGTGTACCGGCCATACCGATGAACGATGCCGCCGACATCCAGTCGGCTCCGGTTGCCATGCCGTTGAACAGCGCGGGCACCCTTCGCCCGGCCACATAGTACTCGCCAACGTCCGCCGTTTTCGACATGAAACCGATGCCCGCATAGAGCAGCACCGTTGCGCCGAGGAAGATGTAGCCGAGTACCCTGTTCGGCACCCCCATCTGCTCAAGGATGGCGACCATGATCACGAAGGCAATGAAACCACCGGTGTAAAACGTGTAGTAGCGCTGCAGACTCTTGAAAAACGCCTGATTGGATCCCTGGGTAGCCATCAGTCATCCCCCTCGTGAACGCCGTATTGCTTGTCAAGATTGTTCATGTAGTGAGCGTAATACCAGATGATAACAACATAAATAATCAGCGAACCCTGGGCGCCCATGTAAAAGCCGAACGGGAAACCAAGAACGGTGATGCCGTTAAGTTCGCGCGCAAAATAGCTGACCACGAACGTGACAACGAACCATATGGCCAGCAGGATCGCTGTCATATTCAGGTTGCGTCGCCAATAGTCTTTGTGTTTTTGAGTAAGCTGCATCTGAACCCCTCCTTCTCTGGTTTGGATTCTCAAAGCCCCGAACTAAGTACGGAACCGCTATGTGATCGCCAGCGCTCAGCACAATTTCTACCTTTTGCTGCCGGCGACACTCAGTCACCACGGCCTAAAGTTGTACGGCAAGGTCACGTACAAGTCGCCCTTGCGCTACTCCAGACTGAAGCGAACAATGTGCGGGAATTCTGACACCAGACTTACAATTACGTACTAAGCAACGAGTTACGCAATAAGAAAGTTGTGACTCGGCAGCGTGGAAGCGCGCGCTTTCAACAAAATCCTGTGTTGTCTTGCTCAGCGAGTCGATCAGTTCGTAGCTTGGGCTGAGTTTGCGAAGCCCGACATCGGCGCTGGCTGGAATGCCGTGAAATGCTGGAATCGACGATGCTCGAATCGATTTCGCATTTGGCAAACACCGTGCAAGTCGGCGCCGTAAGGTAGAGCAGCAGAATGAAGAACAGAACGACCAGAACGCCGGGTTGCGCGCGGCGGACATCGAGAATATGGCGTTGTATGTCTGAACAATGCGAACCTGCTACGGCTTGAGATTTTCTCGGCCGCTATTTTGGGTTCTCACGCTGGCGTTCGTTTGTCAGCAATTCGTTTATTGTTTCCTATCCGCCCGCCGCTTTCCTGATGGCCTCACGGATTTGTGGAAGTGCGGCCTGGGCTGCTCTTTCGCCTTCCAGAATAGCGTCATGACGTGCCAGGAAATCTGTTGAGCCAACGTTGCCGACCTGCGGGCGGATGACGACGTCGGCTTCCTTGAGTTCGAATCGGGCGAGGTTCTGGCCCATGATGGTGAAGGTCTGCAGCAGGATGTCGAGCGTACCCTTGACCGGCTGGTTGCCAGGGCGCGCCGAGATGTCGACGGCAATCACCACGTCAGCACCCAGCTGACGAACGCAGCGTACCGGGATCAGGCTCGACAGGCCACCGTCAACGTACTCGTGGCCATTGATCGTGACCGGCCTGAAAACGCCGGGAACGGTGGCCGAGGCGCGTACCGCCATGCCGGTATTGCCGGTACGAAAGAGGATGCTTTCGCCGCTGTTGAGGTCGGTGGCCACCACGGCAAAAGTTTTCCTCAGGGCCTCGATCGGGCGCTGCGCAACGGCGTCATTGACGAACTGCTGCAGCGCCTCGCCTTTGAGAACGCCGCGATCCGGAACCGACCAGTCGCTGATCTTCGATTCGTCCAGCTTGAACGCCAGTTTCTGCAGGTCGAAACCATTGGTTCCCGATGCGTAGAGCGCACCGACGACGGCACCGGCGCTAGTGCCGACAACAA
>JFJP01027611.1_pt1 | contig 10698 bp, 4 predicted proteins | sample 431651 | NCBI WGS metagenome assembly JFJP01 (sample SAMN02602958, study PRJNA72255) | Microbial mat metagenome, whole genome shotgun sequencing project. | biome: fresh water; feature: sink hole; material: water; isolation source: purple microbial (photo- and chemosynthetic) mats found in...
ATTTATTAATTAATTAATTTAATTTCTATTTTTTTTTATTTTTCCCTCTTTAATTTTTTTTAATTATTTTCTATTTGGATTTCAATGCCAAAACCAGTAAACATCTTAAAGGAAAATATTGAGCGAATCTCTGCAGGAATTTCTTCAAACAACATTATAGTAAAATAAAAAAAGCACAAGCAATTTCTTAATTTTCTAATCAACAAGGATTTGAATGAGTTCAGGACTCAAAGTATTGCAGGTCGTGTGAAAAACTTCTTCAAAAATCGTGTCGTTCTCAATCAAACAGAGTCTGTTTTTATGGATTTTAAGCGCAAGAATTTCCCAGTGGATGCTCGGAACCAATACCACAAAGTATTTGAAGCTTACAAAAGGAAAGATAAAGTAGATTTGATGAGAATTTTATCAGTTCCAATGTTTGATGTGAGATATTTCTTTTTGACTTAAAATTTAAAATTTATAAAAGCTCTTCAAAGTCTGTATCAAAGATAAAAGAGAGCTTCCTTTTAACCTTTATAAAGAAGTATTGGATGTGAAATTGATTCAAGGTTAGCATATTGATTATTTATTTGTAAATAACTTTAAAATACAGCCAGAATTTATTCTTTACATAAACACAATCTTAACCCCAATCAGACCTGGCATCAATTGACCATGCAATTCGTTTGCAAAGATTTAGATAACAAAACTGAAGTAAATCAATACAACGTCTTTGAAAGAAGGGAGGCTGATTCTTCAGCCAACAGTTGGAGGTTATGCCACACAGAATAAAGCCATTATAAATAAATGAATTTTTATTAAATTTTTACAATTTATTTGTTTTTTTTTTAGTTTTTTTTAAAAAACTGCCTATCTTATAAGACCATCGCTGCTAATAACCCAACATTTTCTATTTTAGAAATCTTGATAAAATTCTCTCCTTCTTTTAGAAAATTATTAATTGTATTTAAATAAAATTCGATCATTACTTTCCAATTTTGGATGAACCAAATAGCCATTAAGTGCCTCCTTAAAGCTTTTTAGCAAAAAAGGATATATAGCTTTTCTTTGCATAACTCCACCCCCCAATATTATAACTTCTGGTGAACAAGTCAGCAAAACATTCGCACACAAATTCCCCAAATAGAATCCAATAACCTCCCAAACCTGATCATCATCATCCAATGTATGCAAATCTTCTCTTCTTAGCCCTTTTCTCGCAGCAATTGCAATATTATTGACTACCCCCTTTCAAAAAACTCTTTTTTTATCATAAAACTTTATTACTTCAACACAATTTTTTCCGTGATATGGACAAGTTCCTTTAAAATCCTTATCGTATTCATGAGGAATAACGCTTGTATGGCCTCCTTCAGGGTGGATTAAACCATGAACTGGCTTCCCATCGACCACCAATCCAACACCAATTCCAGTACCTACTGTGATATAAGCCAAAGATTGTTTAACTTCATGACCTCCTAAATAAAATTCGGCTAAAGCTGCTGCATTTACATCAGTTTCTATCGTAATTCTTTTAGTTCTTATTGGCAATTTAGATCTAAAAATGTCTAAAGCACGAAAATCTTGCCATCCAACCTTCGGAGTTGTGGTAACAGAACCATAGTTTGGCTTTTCAGGGTCTAAAGCCAAAGGCCCGAAATGAGCTATTCCAACTTCTTCATAATAAGCGTTCATAACACAAGCCAATAAAGAATCGACAGTCTCTTCTGGGTTATCTGTTGTATTTATCGTGAAGTTTGTGATGATTTTCGCTGCAATTACTTTACCATTTGGATCGAGAGTTTTCTCTCCGATACCCACTTTGCATGTAGTTCCACCCATTTCAAAGCCAAGACATTTCACAGTTCTGTTTTGAGTTTTTTTGTTTTTCAAGAGCTTTTTTAGCCATGGTGCTGAGAAAAGCAAGCTTGCGACAGAAAAACCTATTAATGCTCCAAAAGCTGTTTGATGTTTATTCAGATCCATTTTGTGATGTTTTTTTTTTTCAATTTTATCAAAGTTTTTTTTCGATTTTATTTTTCTTCAAATAAAAATAAGAAATAATTAAATAAAAGTCTTTTTTAAATTTTTTTGAAATGTCAAGCAATAATTCAAAGCCTGTTTATTTTAACAATATCAAATCATATCCCTTGCTTAGCAATGATGATAATAATGAGGGTGATAATGTGAGAGACCCTGAAAATAGCGAAGAGTCTGATGGGCAAATGCAATCCTGTATGCCTTCGTTAAATAATAGAGGAAAACTCATAAATTTCGTGCTTTGTTTTTTCCTAGGTATGACACATTTATCTAAGAAAATTTAAAATATTAATTTGTGACTTTTTAAGGAAGTATTATAGAATTGGTTTCTTTTACAAGCAGCAGAGACAATTTTATTATTTGGTTTATTTTGGGAGAAATACTGCTTTTTGCAGGAATTCTGTTTTTCGCGAAAATATCAGAACAAATAAAATATCTGAATCAGAAAAAAAGAAAGGAGATTTTAATACTATTTTTGGCAGGAACAGGCGCTATTTTTTTCATCAGGCTTGTCTTAAATTGGACTTTTATTGCTTTAATTGCTTATGCAGGCACTTTATTCGTTTATTTATTATATGCCAGAACCTATATTGTTGAGATAAACAAACTAATGACAAAATATTTGAAATTCTAGGAGATGCATGAATGTATTTCTGATTAATGAATAAATGTTGTATATTTTGAATTTTAATCTTGTTGCATAAAAAAAAACAATTCAAATATAAGATTTAAACTAAAATCCAACTCCATGCAATTTAATTATTTTTATAAAACAATGTCAACAAAAATATTTCTCATTCTATTCCTCTTCATAATTTTCTCTGGAACATATGCACAACAATGCATTGCAATAGATTCTAATGAAAACTCACAATGTTCCTATTGTGGTTATCAATACTATCTCAATGACGTCTTGCTATTTGCTTCGCAAAACTTATTTTCTTTAAGCAAATGTGCATTAAAAACCAATTCGACCTATACCCAGAACGTTTATGTCTCGTCTCTTGCCTCATGTACCTCAGGTTGTGATGGATCTTTGGCAAACCCTTACTCCAGTCTATATGATGCTATTATTTCAACAAGTTTCACTGCAAGTCAATATGCAATTTCCCAGCTGAATTTTTATCTTTTGGGGGATAAACACTATATAACAAGGGATAAAATCAATGCAGGAGGAGCTTATTTATTCAAGAAACTTAACGCTACTATATTGATACAGGCTTTCATTTGTGGTACCCCTGCTGTGAGTGGCTGTTTTAAAAGCACGGATGCAGGTCCAATAATCTATATAAAATCTGATGATTTGAAGTTTTTTATCACAAACTCTATGAAAATTTCACAAATAGTGTTCGATGGCAGTGATGGACATTTAACAATAACAACTGATGTCAATAGCTGTTTTAATAAGGCTGAAGCCTGTTGTGATGAAAATTCAATCAATGATGTTTCTTTAAATACAGCGAATTTGCAATGTGCGATTTCTGGGGTAACTTTACCTCAAAGAGATAATATGCAGAAAACTATGGGTTTATTCAACATGTTCTATGAATTAGATAATCCTATAGCAACAACTCCAAGCCTATTGATCAATAATTGCAAATTCCTCAATTTCTATTCAATTAAAGAAGATTCAACAGGGGGGTTGAATAGTGGTATTGCCGTTTTCTTTGGGTTTTATAATAATCTGCCTGGGATTCTACAGGTTCAAAACACCATAATAAAAGGAGGATTCTATCGATTTGGGATGATTCAAAGAACCAATGAAGATAGTATAACTCATAGTCTGATTAGCAGTACAGTTGATACTGTCAAACTAGACTTAAACGAGACTTTGAACTTAAAATCCACCATGAGTTTCCAAAATTTCCAGTTATTGTCTTATAACATTCCAAAGATAAATTATCAAGATTCTGCTAATTTTGGTTGTTTATTTTATGTGAATACTTTGCAAGGTTCTTTAGAAATAAACAATTCCACGATAAATCTTGTTCCGAAAATCGCTTCAGGCGTCCTTTCTGTCAGTAATCCTGACACATCATCTAAAAAGTTTATCATCATCATAAATGGCTTACAAGTACTGAACATCACTGGACAGTATTTAATGAACCTTCTCACATGTGTTAACTACCTATTCGTTAATAACACCTTCAAATTTAATGATGTATCCACTGGCTATGCCTTTATCATCAAGAACAACCCTCTTTTTATTTTCAAGAACTCCACAGTTGTAGGCCCGAAACTGTCAGCATATGAGTTTTTCTCAATAGAAAACTCAAAATTCATCATATCAAATTCAACCTTCCTGAATCTGCAAACCACATTAACCCCTTATTTTTTTATAAAAACCACCACAAAAATCTATGTTGCCTCAGACACCCAATTTTCGAGCTCTATTCCTTCAGTGACCCCCTATTCAAATGACGAGATCACAATCGAATATTCTTATTTTGAACATTGCAATTTCCTGATTTTCAACAATGAGCACTCAGTGCTTTATTTCACGATACGACACTCCTATTTCAAACACATAAACATGAACACCACAACAGCTGCAATCTCTTTAACTTGTGAACGTGAGGTTTTATTCGATAATATGACTTTAGATGAACTAACACATAGAGAACATTTCGTGACTTTGTTCGCAGGGAGGAATTTCACATTGAGAAACTGCAAAATCATCAATAGTCATTTGATTAATTTCATTCTTTTAATGGTGGTCATTCCTTTAGATTATAACACATACCCTTATGTCTATTGTAAATTAAGCAATAATACCTTCTATAACATCGATATTATCAAAAATATCAAGAATTCAAGCTTAACAGAAATCGTGCAATTTATTGAAAGCCAACCGATTTCCAGAGGGTTCGGATTTCATTATATTATCATTGAAAACAATACCTTTGAAGAAATACTCGATACCACTCAAGGAGCAGATTATCTGCTTTATTTCTCATCAGGGCATGCTAGCATGTTCGATAATTATTTCTGCAATATCAAAATGTTAGAACTCGCACGTTTTTTCCCGAGAATCCCGAATTCAATCTTGAGAATCGAACGCAACAAATTCAGCATGATGAAGTACTATATCCAGCATTTCTTCATCATTACAATCGGTTATTACGTTGATCAGTTATTTATCGAGGATTCCTTATTCGAAGCAGGACTTTCCTTGAATTATTCCAGCGGGCTTGAATTTCTTAATATCGGATCATTTTCTATCAAAAGAACTATTCTGCAACATATTCAATCACAAACTGGAAATGCTTTAACGGTTAACACAAACTCATTGAAGGCTTTCTTTGTTCGTGATTGTTATTTCTATTTCAATGCAGGGGCTAATAACAATGGAGCTGATATAGTTTTAGGAGTTGCAAATATCTTAACGATAGACTGGTCAAAGATAAATTATTCTAATATGACCTTTGGGATTTATAACACAACGTTTGATAGTGCTCAGGCCTCTGGTTCTTTAACTTTGATGGATAATGGAGAATTATTGATCTATAATTCGACTTTTAAGCATATAATAGGAGATAGTGGCGCAGTTTTGAATATAGGCTCAACTTGTCGTATTTTTATCTCTAATATCATCATTTATAATATATCTTCTGATGATAATGGTGGATGTTTCAAAATGATGACCACAGAGTTTTTTCTGAGCTACAGCATCATTAACATGGCTGGGTCTACGCAAATAGGAGGGGTTATTATCGCAACTGAAACATCTATAGTGAATATCAAAAACATCATTGTAAATGACACTTTCTCTTTAAAAGGAGGAGTGATATCAACAGAAGATTCGAACCTCAATGTCGTAAATTCAACCTTTGGCTTCTCGAATTCTTCAAGTCAAGGAGGTCATTTTTATTTGAAGAAAAGTACGATAGTTTTTACCAATGTTAATCTCACAAATGGAGTCTCTTTAACAGCAGGATCAATTTATGGTGAATTAGTCACATTAACCTTCACAAATGTCAGGGTTATTAATTGCACATGTGATCTGGCTAAAGGATTAGGAACAATACATCTGATAGGAAGTGATTATCGAAGCACTTTAACGAATGTTTTGTGTCAGAATAATGTCGCAATGACTGGAACCTGCATTTTCGCAAAAGATATTGAGATAGATATCGTAGATAGTCAGTTTATTGGCAATTATGCTGCTGTTCATAGTATCATTGAAATATTCTTCTCGTCTTTAACCACTGAAATCACTATTGATAAATCAGTTTTTCTTTATAATCAAGCGAAATCCTCAATTCTTAAAAGCAAGATCACTAATGTGATAATTACTGATACTTTATTTGAATTTAATGAAGTAGATGAGTCACTTTTCCTTTTAGATCAAGTGACTTTATATCTAGATCGAGTTGATTTCATATCCCCTTTTAACCCTCTTATTGATGTTTATATCATATATCTCACGAATTCAGATTCTGCTGAAATTTTTGACACAATTTTCAAAGGAAATAGTTCTTTGGGAGGCATTTACTGTATGTCTTGTGCTAAATTAATACTAGATACAATAGAAATTAATGATGGAACAGGCACTTATGGAGCTGGAATTCGTGCGAGATCTAGTGTTGTCTCTTTAACAGATGTGAAGTTATACAATAATTCTGCTACCCAAGGTGGTGGGGGGATTTATTTAGAAGATTCCTATATAAATATCGTCAGAACAGTCTTTAAAAGAAATTCAGTAGCATTGAGTAAAACAGGGGTTGGTGCTGATATTTACTGCAATAATGCCCAAATCTATAAATATTACATATATACATTGAGTATTTCAAATAGCAATACAAGTGAATTGGTGGGTTATTCAATGTTCGTGACTTATTCCAATATTATCTTGACTGATTTTTCCTTTATTGGAGACGATTCTCTTCAGTCTTCAGCTTTAGAATGCCAGGACTGTATTGATGTAAACATCACAAGAACCGTGTTCTATAAACTCATCAATTCTACTGCTATTTTGATTAATAACAACTATAAACAAGTCACTTATCTCAATATTACATATACTAATATGACCAGTTGTACTACATTGGAAGACGGGGCCTTTTTAAACATAATAGGTGATGTTAATGTCCTTATTACTGATACTATCTTCTTAGGAGGATATGCTGCCAAAAGAGGAGGTGCTCTTTATTATGAGAATTCTAACAATTTTTCTGCTAGTTATTTCAGATTTTCGAAGGTTATTTTTCAAAATAATATCGCTGAAGGCAATGGAGGGGCGATTTTTACAGCTTACACCTTAGTAGGAACTGATACTACAGTGTCTTTTGTGAATAATACTGCTAATAACGGCAAAGACATATATTCCTTCCCCTCGAAGCTACTTATTGTGAAGAATACTGGAGAAGATATTGCTGCACTTCAGGAATATGTCAGCAATAAAAGCTTTATAAATGATTATCTAAATAGGAGTTTTGTGAATAAACCTGAGTTTTTTACAAAAAGTGGTAATCCTTTTTCTTTTGGTATTTTGATTATTGATGACTACAATAATGTTTTGGATTCAGAAACTGATACAATTTGTGAAATAAAAGATTTAGGAACTAATAATGGAACTACAGTGGATGTTGAAAATAATATCGCCAAATTAAGTCAAGGCATGGCTATTTTCACGAGAGTCAGTATCGTAGAAAAATCGAATAATGTTTATAATTTCCTCGTTGTCTACAGTGGGAATAACGATTATCAAAACCTAAACAAAACCTTTGATATTTTCATACAGAAATGTGGTCGTGGAGAAATTTTCAATGAGAATCGTTGTATTGCCTGTGAGGAGAATTTCTATTCTCTTGAGGCAGATCCTGAGGGTTTAAGTCTTTCTTTATTCAATAAAACCCTAGAATGTGATACTTGTCCAGCCTATGGAGAATGTCCAGGAGGTGAGAAAATCATCCCATATGACGGTTATTGGCGTTTTAATGAGAATACATCAAAAATAGTCAAATGTTATCCAAAGGAAAGTTGTCCTTATCAATCAACTTGGGTCACGCAATCAAACTCTACACTAATCTTTGATTGTGGGGTGGGTTCTGAAGGGAATTTATGCCAGACTTGTTCATCAGGCTTCGGAGAATATCACAGTGGATGCTTTTCTTGCTGGGATGGGGGGTATCATTATGCATTATTCTTTTTTAAATTCATGTTTATGGTGATCTTAATCATTTATGAGACTTATGGAGCTTTAAAGAAAGAACATTCGGTCAGTAAATGCCTTATTAGGATCTTTTTGAACCATACTATATATTTGATTGCTTTCACTGGCTTGAATCTGAGCTTAGATGACGAATTCAGGAAATTATTCGGTCAGATTAACAGTAATTTATCGATTATTCCTTCAGATATATTCAATTTCCATTGTCTTCTTGCGAAATCCACAAGCAGAGATATGATTTTCAAAGCAAATCTGGCAATTCAAACGATAATTCCATTAATTTATGGAGGTATCACCTTCTTTATTAAGACGGTTTTTGATAGTTTCTTGTTTTGTTGGAGTCCAAAAAGACATAAAAAACCCAATTTTAAAAAAATACGATATAATTTCATCATAACCTTCTATCTCGCCTATAGAAATTGGTATCCTCGCGTTTTAATGAGCACTATGGACCTGTTTAAATGCGTGGATTTAGGCAATTTGGACACTGAATATCTACAAGGAGATCCTGATATTCCTTGTTGGGGTGATACGCATAATAAGATATTATTAGGCACTATTTTACCAAGCATTTTTGTATGGGTTATTTTAATTCCTTCAATAACCTTTTACTATTTGAGAAAAAACAGGAAATTATTAGGGAAACGTGATGCTTATATAAAAGAAAATGTGACAAGAAGACAACAAAGTAGTATAAAAAAATCGGAATCTGTAAAAGAAAAGATAAAATCACAACAATCGATGAGTGAAAGAGGCACTGGGGGAGAAACTGGCGAAAAAATAAAGAAAGGAGAATCAATTTTCTTCTATTGGACTATAGATTATCAAACAAAATTCTATCTATGGGTTGTGATTGAAAATGCGATAGCCTTTAGTTTATTGTTTATTTCACAAGTGATTTCAGGATTAGAAGACAAAATACAAAGAATGATCATGTTTATTTGCTTCGCTGCGCTGTTTTTAACCTATCAGAAATTAGAACCTTTTGAACAAAAGATCAATAATACAATCGCTTCGTTTTCTATTGCTATGGCACTTTTTACTATTATTTTCCAAATGATCGGAGCCAATGAAAATAGTAGCCCTTCTATCATGGATTTCTCTGTTGGAATGATCATATTCTGCAATATGTTCTTCTATTTCGCAGGGTTTATGATCGTAGTTTTGTATAGATATAAAGAAACGAGAAGGAAAATTTATGCAGTATTTAGAGGGGCTTTCAGATATTGTATCAGCTTCTGCAAGCGATAGGATAAATTTATGAAAAACGTTAATTTTAAATAATCATCACTTTTTTTAAAGAAAAAGAATTTCATTTTAGTTTAATTTTAATGAAATCTATCATTTTAATTTAAATTCAATGTTCTTGAAATTTGATTTTTAGCTGATGAAAATACCTAAAATTAGAAATTATTGGTATATGTAAAGATCTCTCTTAAAAAAAACCATCGAAAAAGCGCTTTGATTCTCAACAGGTGCAACTCCTATGCTATCTATATCCTTCATCAAACATCTTGAAATTGCTTGATTACTATCAAGAGTGACTATAATTCTATATATTTTTTTAATTTACCACAAATCATTAGAATTATAAATAAAAAGAAAAAAAACCCTTCATCAACTATTTCATCGACCAATAAAACAACATTTTCATAAACTTCCAGAATACTTTTCTTTGAAATTGATTTTCTTTATAAAATAATGAACGATTTTTTAGTAAAATGTCATTTACTTGCAAAAATAATTCAATGTTTCATAAAGCACATTCAATACCATCCCAAGTAACTTGTATAAAAAATTAAGAAAGCCATTAATAAAATCAAATTACTGCTTCATTCTCCTCAAAATCTCCTACAACATACAAATGAATATCATTCAAAGCTTTGAACAAAATGTTAAAGCTTCCCATTGAAAAAATTTCAGCTTAAAAAAATCATCGGTTAATGAAGGTTCCTAGAGAAGAAATTACTATCTGAAGCCTTCAAAGCTTTGGAATTTATAAGCTTTTTGCATTTTTCAGTGATTTGAGCTTCAAAATCCAATTGAACCTTGAAAGTATCTAATTCTCCTGAAGTGATTTTCAAAAGAGATGGTGCACAGATTTTGGTGTAATATTTAGAATATAATCGAACTCCATCACTTCTCAGAATTATTATCGCGAAAACTTTGCAGATATTGGAGGAAAGCTTTCGAATTATCGTAAATAAAAACGAAAAATTATGAAAAAACCTTATAATCTGACATTTTTTGAAGGGGGTTTTAAGATTTTATTTTATTTTTTTTAACTAAAAAAACAAAGGGTTTTTTAATTTTTTTTTCAAATAATAAAAAAATAAATCTATTATTATATAAATAGCGTTATAATGAATGGAATCGGGAAACAGGTTTTAATTACTAATAAAAATGCCTGAAAGGTTTTCCTTAATTATTTGCGTTTGAATTTCCATTACTATTGCTAGATTTTCTGAGAAAAAATATCTTAGAAAATTCAACAAAAACTTTTACTT
>JFJP01044571.1_pt1 | contig 10698 bp, 8 predicted proteins | sample 431651 | NCBI WGS metagenome assembly JFJP01 (sample SAMN02602958, study PRJNA72255) | Microbial mat metagenome, whole genome shotgun sequencing project. | biome: fresh water; feature: sink hole; material: water; isolation source: purple microbial (photo- and chemosynthetic) mats found in...
TTGGTTCTGTAGGCCCGTCTCGTGGTTTCAGTCGTTTGCATAGATCCTCCTAGGTTGGAGGTGTCTAGTTCAATTGGGGGTTACGAACAAATTCTTAAATGGCCTTACATTTGAGGGTTATGAAAGAGGTCTAATCTCTTCGCGCATGTAAGTCTCGGCCCCAATTCTTGCCTTCAGACTCAAGAAGAATAAAAAATGCTCATAAATTATCTAGAACAGACTGTATAAGCTTTAATTTATCCTCTGGAAGGTTCATCATTTTAGAGTAACAACTTTCCATTACTTCATCCCTCAGGACTTCTTCTTTCATGAGGCGGTAGTATTCACCCATTTCAAATCCATAGCTTGAAACAATATGCTGAGTCCGCTCAAGATCAACCTCAATCCGCCCATTTTCAATATGCCCTATGCTCGGCCTGGAATAACCACAGACCGCCGAGGCCTGATCTTGAGTCAAATTTTTCATGAGCCTCAGGATTTTTAATACTCTCACTTCTTTGGTGATAATTCGCTTATAGCTCCGCCGATCTTGATTAGAGGAAACCGTTTTGACTTTCTTCTTTGGCCCAATTCCTTTACCTTTCCGGATTTTCTCATATTCCTCTCCTGATAATTCCAGCGCCTTCAGAATTTTTTCCAGCTTCTCCTCATCAATTATGGCCCTCCCACTTTCGTATTTTTCAACGGCCTGAAAGGAAATTCCCAGCCGTGAGGCCATCTCCTTTCGCGTGAGCTTCAGGAGTTCTCGCGAGCGTCGAATCGCCTTGGCGTGAGAGAGATTGATCCTATTTTTAAGTGTCGTCGCCTGCATAAAAACCTCCTTTAAAATATGTTTCTGCCAGCGTCCGCTCTCCCTTAAAAACTTAATAGGTTAACCAAGAAATATGCCACTTTTTGCGAATGCAAACTGCTACGGCAAAATCAGTGCTACGGTCATAGCCAAAAATATAGCCAAATATAGCAAAGCAGAGAGACCTCTAGAGATCTATGACCGAAGGTACAGATGAGGAGTTGAATGAACTCGTTGATACTATTGATTATAAATTTGAAGTAGTTAGCTATAGGGCACAAAAAAGCCGACTCAAGGTCGGCTTTTTTATTAGAAATTTGGTGGAGACATGCGGGATCGAACCGCAGACCTCTTCACTGCCAGCGAAGCGCTCTCCCAGCTGAGCTATGCCCCCAAAACGATTCAAAGTAGGACTTAAAATTTAATAAAGACGGTGCCTTTCGGCAAGAGCTATTTGCTCACTATTTTAGTCATAACTGACTTATTTTCTACGCCCATGCTCATAAGCTCCAGAACTGCTTTCTCGTCACCCTGACCGGCAAAGCTCAAAAGAACGTTCTCACCATTAGAGTTCACAGCGTTTTTATCAGCACCGGCAGCGATCATAAGCTTCACGGCTTCCAAGTTTAGGCTCTTTCCAGCAGCAAGGAGTGCAGTTTCACCTAGAGCGTTACGCGCTTCAAGATTGGCCCCTGCTTGAACAAGTGTCGTCAAGGCATCAGCATTAGTTGCTGCTAAAACTTGCGCTAAAGCATGAAGAGATGTGTTTCCAAGAGCATCCTGCTTATTCACATCGGCACCCTTAGCAAGAAGGGCCTTCATTACTTCATTCTGAGCGGCTCCTGATGCTTTTATTAAAGCACTTTGACCATCACGAGTATTGAAATCAACCCACGTGTTAAGTTCAAGAACCTTGTTTAAGATTTCCATATTTCCAGTGATACTAGCCATCATAAGATACTTATTAACCGCCACTTCTGGGATAGAAGTCATGCGGGAAACGTCCTCACCACGACAAGCATCAGTTTCACAAACATTCGCCTGAATACACATTAATTGGTAGTTCGGGACATAATCTTCTTCACCACGAACCAAGATCCCCTCAACGACACCAGTGTCGGCATTGAAGACGGCCGATCCAGAGTTACCTTGGAACGTATCCAGGTTAGCGCTGAAGTAATTTGGGTGAAAGTTATTTCTAACGTTAGCACTCGGTGCAACTTTAGTTGGAAGTCCAGATGGGTTTCCAATAACTAACAGAGACTGCTTCTCTAAGATCGCCTTGCCATCATTGATTTCAAGGGGTGTGCGTCCAGGAACAGCGCGGTCAAGCTGAATAACCGCATAATCATAGCCGTATTTATTATTTAAAAGATTAGAGACGACTTTTTTACATTTAAAAACGTTCTCTTCTTTAATATCTAAACCAGCTTGGTTCGTTTCCTTGTTCACATGGAAATCAAACACCCAGCGGTACTCATCGCACATATTTTCGAGTTCAACACAGTGACCGGCAGTCACAATGAGATCAGGAGCAATTAGGAAACCTGAACACATTGCTGGATTTGGTTGCTCCACAAAGCGAGTTCCAGGGCAAAAGCTGATGCCAGCAGCTGAGGCTTCTGCAATGGCAGCCGACTTTGTTTCCTCTGCAGGCGGACCCTTGAGCCAATCAGCAAGTGTATTCTGGGTCAGTCTTACGACCCCAGTAGACATTAAATCGGGAGTGATTTCATTTTTTGAGACCATGGATGCTGTAGACTTTGCCAGTGCTTGGTGAGCAGCAGAAGCTTCAAAAACTTCCTGTCTGTTATCTTCCCCGTAGATGACCAGTGGGCCAGCAAAGGCGGTGGAAGCAAGTACACAGTTTACAACGGCCAATCGAACTACATTTTTCATTACCATCTCCTGATTTTCGATGAGAACTTATACATGAATATTTAGGAGGTCATCGAAATAAATGATGCGCCATGTAATTTCTCTTCATTTGACGGTAAGTTCCTAAAAAGGCAGACTTTATGGATCGAATTAAAAGGGATAACCATGGGAATTTACGTAAACAGAACACTTAATATGAAACAGATCAATGCGATTGGATTCGACATGGACTACACCTTAGTCCGCTACGATTCCGAAGCTTTTGAAGTCATGACATATAAAGAGATCAAAAAAAAGCTATGCGAAGTTAAAAATTATCCCAAAGTTGTGGCGGATTTAAAGTTTCAACTTAATCTCGCGATTCGCGGTCTGGTGATTGATAAGCCCCACGGAAATGTTTTAAAACTTTCTACCTATAGCAAAGTTAAACACGCCTTCCATGGTCTCTCTGACATGGACTTTAAAGCTCAACAAAAAATTTATCAGGGTCTCACGATTGATCTGAACGACTCTGATCGATATGCCATCGTCGATACAACATTTTCTATCGCCTACTGTGTGCTTTACATGCAGATTGTGGATCTTAAAGACAAACATCCGGAACTTAATTTTCCTGATTATAAGACTATTGAAGAGAATCTTCTGGAAGCACTTGATATCTCACACCGTGATGGCACTCTCAAGGGGGAAGTCAAAAAGAATGTGAAAAAGTATATCGTCCAGGACGCTGAGAGTGTGCAGGCCCTTGAGAAATTTAAGAAGCATGGAAAAAAACTTTGGGTAATAACTAACTCAGACTTTGAGTACTCAAAACTTCTCTTAGATTACGCCATCAACCCATTTTTAAAAGAACACAAGTCGTGGGCCGAGCTTTTCAACATTGTCATTACCGCCGCCAATAAACCCAAGTTTTTCACTGATAAACTTCCACTCCTTAAAGTAGATCCTAAGACCGGTCTCATGAGAAACCATCATGGACAAATTGAAGACGGCATCTACCAAGGTGGATGTGCAGCGACTGTTCAGAAAAGTTCTGTAACTGGAGAACCGCGCTGGTGATTGAAGAGCTCACCCATGAAACCGAGGCCAATGAAAAGTGTGCTGTCCTCAACTCAGAGATCAATGAGCTGATGAAACAGAAAATTGATTTTGAGCAAAAACTGGATCAACTATTTGATAAAGAGCTTGAGAAGGGCAAAAAGCCTGACAAGACAAAACTCCAGGATCACTTTCAGAAGATCGAAAAGGTTGATAAGCGCATTGGTAAACTCATCCGCTCTCATACTCAGAATTTTAATATCTACTGGGGTGAAACCATGCGGGCCGGAGTTGAGCCAAGTCGTCTGGCCGGTCAGATTGAAAAATACGCCTGTATTTACATGTCTAAGGTCGCGGAGTTTGTGAACTATTCACCACGAACGTATTTTCGTCCCAAGAAGAAAATGCTTCCCCACGAATAGCTACGGTATAGATTTAGCAAATATCTCATACCCAGTGTTAGACCCACTGCCAAGATTGGTAGACAATGATTGAAAAAATACTTGTGTGCCTGATTGATCAAAAATCGGACCATAGGAGTGGCCATTACCTTGGGTTCCATTTGAGAGACCAGAAACCAAGCTAATGGCGCCGGTTGATAACGGTTTCACAAAGATTTGGCCATTAGTAAAGTCTCCTACTCCCGATATTAGATTAGTCGCATAAGACATGAATACAACCTTTGTTCCATCGGGTGAGAATTTGGGAGTCTCAGAAGTGCTATCAGAATCGTTGCCAACTTGGTCGCAGGATATACGGGAAATTGCACCACTTGATATGTTTTTTAAGAATATGTCCCCGAAGCCGCTGGAGCCTCCGGGTAAGTTAGTAGCTGTGGATTCAAAAACGACACTCGCTCCATCAGGCGAAATGTCAAATGAAAACACATGCCCACCAGTTGACTGCGCATTAGCGCTGGTTGTATTAATCCGAGTGATGGCGCCACTGGAGAGAGTCTTAATAAAAAGGTCTCTTCGTCCATTTGTATCTGCGGCGACTAAATTATTTGCACTCGATATAAAAAACACCTGAGTCCCATCAGAATAAAATCGAGCATCTTTATATGAAGTCCCGCCTAATGCTTGAGCACCTGCGGAGGTCGTAGAAACGCGAATGATTGTACCATCAACGATGGTTTTAACAAACGTATCAGATAAACCATTGGTGTCACTCGCAACCAAATTTGTAGCAGTGGAAGTAAAGACAACTTTGGTCCCATCAGGTGAAAAATGAGGAAACGTTGACCCCCCTCCAACTGATTGCGTGCCAGTCGAATCAGTAGAGATTCGAACAATAGCTTCTGTTGCTATTGTTTTAACGAAAATATCCGATAATCCATTGGTATCACCTGGCACGAGATTGGTCGCATCAGACTGAAAAACGATCTTACTTCCATCCGGAGAAAATTCGGCATTTTGTGAAGGCCCATTGGAATATTGAGACCCAGCATCTATTGATCTTATAAACATGCCTTCAAAAAAGTTATATTCAAAAATATCTGTAGCGGAATTTGTATCAAGAACGAACCAGTCTGAAGAATAAGATTCAAAAACAATTCTTTTCCCATCTGGGGTAATGACAGGATTTAATGAACTCCCATTTCCTGAAGTGATTTGGCAGATACTACTACATCTATAAGGAGTCAAAAAGTTGAGAGTCGTATCATTGCTTGAAAAATTTCCTGCATTATCAACTGCACGTATCTCTGCATAGTATTCTGTATTACTTAAGAGATTTAAACCACTCAGAGCTGAACCGGATGAAAGAGTTGTCCAAGGAATGGCAACGCCAGAATAATCACCATTTAATAGCTTTATCAGTTGAACTTCTACGTGATGGATTCCGTTGGCGTCCGTTGGTGCCGTCCAGGACATCGTGGGGGTTAGAGAGAGGCTATTTGGCATTACACCTGAAACGACACTCGTGGGAACAGTTGGGGCGGTGGTGTCCTTGGTCACACTTACACTTGATGAAGTGCTACTATTACCAGCAGTATCAGATATTATTGCCGTAAAAGAATGAGCAGAGGAAGAAAGTGCAACAACACTAACGGTTGATGTAAAACTCGTGCCATTGCAAGTCCCACCAACTTGAGAAGTGGCATTGGCGCCATTTATTTTAACTGTCACCAATTGAGAAGATTCTGAACATGTTCCTGAAACTGTAAAAGTCGTTGTATTTGTCGCGATATTTATGTAACTGCTTGACGCTGGGGACGTAATCGCAATTGAAGGCGCACTTGCGTCTCGAGTAACACTTATTGCAGCCGAAGTCCTAGGATTTCCTGCGGAGTCAGTGATGTAAGCCGTGAGACTTCTCACTCCTGATGCAATTGCCGTTGAATCAACAGTTGAAGAGAAATTTGTTCCATCACATAAACCACCTGTCGAAGCGATAGTACTTCCATCGACTTTAATACTAACCGTTCGACCATTTTCGCTACATGTACCGCTAATAGAATATGTAGCCGAATCATTACCGGAATTAATATAAGTAGCAGTGACTGGTGCTGTGATAGCAACAGACGGCAAGCTGACTTCGCGGGTAATACTTATGGCAGCAGAAGTGGCCAGATTCCCTGAAAGACTCGTAATTTTAGCGGTTAAGGAGTGAACTCCCGCCGATAGCAGAGTTGAATCAATAATTGCGCTAAAAGCGGCAGCAGAACATGTGGCCGTGGCCGCCTCAACAGAATCAATCAATACGGTAACAATTTGTGAATTTTCAGAACATCCACCACTGACCGTGAAGGTAGCAGAATCGTTTATTGAATTAATAAAACTATTATTGGCCGGGGAAGAAATGGCAATATTAGGATTCAGAATATCGCGAGTTACATTTACAACAGCGGATGTAGTTATAGTCCCATTTGAATCGCTGAGACTAGCAGTAAAAGTATGTGCCCCACTACTCAAAGATGTTGAGTCAATTAAGGTTGTAAATGAACCCGATGAGCATGTTGTTGTTGCGATATCTGTAGAATCGACTTGTACAATTACAGATTGATTATTCTCGGAACAAGTACCAGCGACTGCAAAAAATAATGAGTCATTTGCCGCATTGATGTAACTAGAATTTGAAGGTGTAGTGATGGCAATTGTAGGCGTGCCCCCTGATTGACCTCCGAGCGACACACCAGGAGCAAAGTTATCATCAACTACGCTTACAGGATTACATCCTGATAAAAAAATAGCTGCGATCAACAACGTAATCAACATTGTGATTGAAGATTTGGCTACCTTAAATTCCAAAAATGCAGTGTAGATTATTATAATTATTACCTCTATATAGTTCTTTTCGGACTTTAGCAAAAGTAGCTTTAGAACAAACCTCCTTGGTAGACGACTAATCATGTCTGGATTATTTTGAATGTATTATTTTTCAAATTGCGATTTAATAAAGATACTTAAGGTCACTTTTGAGGATTATGAAACAATATCTCTTCGCAAAAAAATTCCTAACTATTTGCCTCGGCTTTTGTATCCCCGCTTACGCGACAGAGGGAAAAAGTGTTACTTATAAAATCAAGCGAGGTGAAACCGTTGGCCATGTTCTTCAGGCACTAGGAAAATGTCCACTTTACGGGAAAAATGGGCAAATTAAACAAGTCATTCGCATGAATGCTGAAACGGTCCTTGAAAATGGGAATTTTGTCCTTACTTCTCAGGACATTACCCTTCAAAATGTAGAAGCTCAGGAAGAATGGACTATAACAAGTGATAAATCGTTGGTTTTTCTTGGATCCTTAAAAGAAATAGCAAAAGGCAAATGCAACGGTGATCACAAAAATGTTTCTGACGAAAGAAATGAAGTCATAAATATTAATACGCCTAAAAACGCCGAGCCAATGCCACCTGAAAAGAGTCAGCCTCCTAGCAGTGAACCAGTTCTAACAGAAAAGAAAAAAGTCTTCACAATCTATGCAGACCTGTTTGAATCATCCATTGACGCCGACGACATTCAAAATGATCAAAAAGCTGAATTGCGAAGTGGGTTAAGTTACGGTCTTGGATTAAGACTTGATAAAAGTTTCAATGAGAATTTGGGTGCATATTTTGGATATGAACTCGACCATATAAAATACGATCGTCCTAGCAATAGATCCTTGAAGGGAGGAACTCAAAATTTAAATGCCCTCTTTTTGGGAAGCATAATAAATGTCTCTTCATTCAAATTAGCTCTTGAAATGTCGGCATCTGAAAGATCATTGCTTCGTGCCCTTTCCTTAACAGCGATTGAATTGGAAAAAATCCCAGTTCTCGAATTTGCCATGATTCCAGATCTCGAAGTATTTCAATCTGAATATGGAAATATTAGAATACAGGGTAGGGCCGGTTTTTCTCCTAATGCAACCTCCTCACATTCTAACGCTGAAGCGGGTCTCAACTCCTATGGTGGGAAAATATATCTTTGCAGCAGAGTAAGAGAAGCGAATATAAGCGCCGGTATTTTTGGAAAATATTATATACTTAAGAATACTGAGATTGAACAATCCACCCTAGAAAAGGGTTTAGAATTCAGATCTCTATTTGAATTCTAGTAAATGAATAAAAGCCTAGAAATCTATTTCGAAGTGGTTCTCTAACGGAGAATTGGAAAGCTCTGGGTTCACACGAACCTCGACATTCAAGCCTAGAGTGAGAAATATTAAATTCTCCAGACTGGCCTGACGATAAATGGTGAAAAATCTCTGCGTCTCCTCGCTGACATCCTTTAGAAAATGATAGAGATGATTTTCAGGCGTAAAAGAGACTATTAATTTTTGATTAACCTCTTGGACATGAATCACAAAATCGGCCTGAAAAAACTTCTGCTCCTGCGATAAAGCAATTAATAACTCCTTCACTCCTTTGAACTTTTTCCACTCATCAACAAATCTCTCCCAATACAGCGAATCCTGCCCGAACTGGACGAGTTTCCTGATGTCGGAAACAGAACTCAGCCCCTGCCGAATGTAAAAATTCATGAGGTCTACAACGAGCTGAAAGTTAATGGTGTTATCAAAGTCTAAAAAAAACTCAGGCTCTAGACCAATGCTTGAGACAAATTCCTGATACTGGTCTCCATCGATTTTTTTTTCAAGATAATTCAGAAAAGGATAAACCTCCCGAACTTTTTGGGCGCGATTTTGTCGGTAACGTTTGGGAAGTTTGAAGCCCAGAGAGACACTATCATCATTAAGTTTAACTCTTGAATGACGATCGATGACCCCTCTTTCAATCGCCTCTGGTGGAATCGCGGTATACCTTGAAAAAAGAAACCACTGGGGAGCATTGGGGATAAGTAGATTGTGTTCCATTTTTGAGAGCGCACTTTGTGAACACCCTATGGCATTGGCAACATCTGACTGGTTGAACTTTTTAAATTTTCTGGCCGCTTTCATCAAGGGGCCAATGGCAAGATGTGGTTCATTCATATCAACTATTCCATCGGTTATAGGCCTCCTCTATTGTTGCTACATCTGGAATATTCTGTAAATGAGATGCAATCTGGACCAGATCACTACTTGTTTTTGCGCCTACTAAACAGCTAGATACGCCGTAAAAATGTAGATTGAAATGCAAACAATATTGGGTGAGTGAAATATTATAATCACTTAATATGTTCGCCAGATGTTTGACCTTTTCAATTTTTAACACTACTTCTTTTTTATTCCACCATGGCGCCCAGGATCTGGCATCACTGGCATTGTACTTTCGACCTTCAGTGACTCGGCCGGAAAGAATTCCTTTATCTAGTGTGCCCCAACTCATGGAGAAATATTTTTTCCATTCGCCTTCCAGATCATCAAAAGCCTTAGTGTTGAGAACATTAAGTTCTGACTGCAAGCAAGCAATCGGCGCAATCTCTTTTGCCTTGTTGAGGTCTTCGAGATTGGTATTACAAAGACCGATATGCGTAATGACGGATTTCTCCTGATATTTACGGAGCACTTCCAGTGGCCGTCTGATATCCACATTTTTATCAGGCCAGTGAATCATATAGACGTCGATAAATTCCCGCTTAAGTCGCTTTAGACTCTCCAGGAACATTCGCTCAATCACTTTTGGGTCATTAGTCATATTCACGCGCCGGCTCGAATGCCAATCCACCCCGCCTTTGCTGACGATGATCGCTTCTTTGGGTAGATACTTCCCGAGGCGCTCCTCAGAGAGGCCGAAACCGTAGATAGGGGCCGTATCAAAGAGGTTGATGCCCATGTCCCAGGCCTCGCTCAGGAGATTCTTGGCCTCGGTTTCACTCATATCACCAAACCCATAGCCTCCACCCTCACCACTTATGGCCGCACCACCAAAACCAATGGCGGAAACAGACTTGCCCAGTAGCGTATTTTCTCTATAAATCATGGACTAAAAGTTCCCTTTATCGCTATATTGCTGAAATGCATCTTATCACAATGGCCCACTTGGGAGAAGCCCAGGGTGTCATCGATTTATTCAATCTAAAACGAATCACGCCACAAGTCTTTGAGGGCGACCAACTCGTCTGTTTAATCACAGGTGAAGGCCCTTTTGAAGCGGCAACTTTAACGGCTTCTCAACTAGGTCAAAAAAAATTTAACTCCGTGATCAATCTGGGTATCGCAGGATCTCTGTCTTCGGAGCTGGCCATCGGATCCATTCATGCCGTGAGATCCGTCTATCTAGTCATTGATGGCAAACCACAATTTAAATCTTTTAAAAGTTTTGAGACAGGTCTTGATTGTGTCACGAGCTTCGAGAGAATTCTGCATAAGGAAAAAGCCGTGCCCTTAAGTGGCATTGGAAGTCTGGTGGATCGTGAGGCCTGGGGTGTCGCCACTGCCGCCAAGAGTGCGGGAATACCCTTTCAATCTTATAAACTCATTTCTGATGAAGCAGGGACTTTGGGCGCTTGTGAAGTTGCAAGGGATAAATCCGAAGAATGGTCCCAAATGCTTGCCCTGCATTTAAGATCCATTCTGGTTCAAGAAGAAAAAGATACCCCCATTTTTGAGCTGGCCGGATTCCATC
>JFJP01006014.1_pt1 | contig 10696 bp, 12 predicted proteins | sample 431651 | NCBI WGS metagenome assembly JFJP01 (sample SAMN02602958, study PRJNA72255) | Microbial mat metagenome, whole genome shotgun sequencing project. | biome: fresh water; feature: sink hole; material: water; isolation source: purple microbial (photo- and chemosynthetic) mats found in...
CTGAAATCGGGGTCAGATTCCAATTTCGCAGGCATCAGACCTTGTCTTTTGCCTGACAGATCTCCCCTATTCGTTCCCAAAATTGAGATGAAATGAATTTCCAATCAAACCGACCAAGACAAACGGCAAGACCTCAAGTTTCGGACCCCGAGAAGAAGTAACGAATGGCTCCCGGTTTGCACCCATCCTGAGTCGGCGCCTTGAGTGTTCGCGACCCTTTTCCGGATGCCCTGCGCGCCCTGGCGCTGTTGGGCGTTTTGCTGATCAATGCCGCAGGCTACTTGAGCGGACCCTTGGGCCCGGTGCTGGGGGAACACGCGGCAGGCAGTGGGGGCGCCACCCTGGCGTTGCAGGGCTTTTACGCTTTTGGCGTGCAGGGCAAGGCCTTGCCGATCCTCGCCTTTCTGTTCGGCATGGGCTTGGTGATGGCTCAGCGGGGCCAACCCGCCTCTACAGCCACGGACCGGGCGCGGCGCCGACAGAAGTGGCTGCTGCTGCTGGGCGTGCTGCATGGCGTGTTCATTTTTTTTGGTGACATCCTCACCATGTACGCGCTGGTCGGCTGGTTGCTGCTGAACCACGTTCGCATGCCATGGAACCGGTTGCGCGGGCAGATGCGCCGAGCCCTGGTCTGGGCTGTGGTGTTCGCGGTCGGCACCGTGGCGCTGACCGGTCTGATGCTGATGGGGGCCGCTGAAACGGGTACCGATCCAGAACCCAACTTCGCCGATGTGGCCCGTTGGACCGAGTTCTGGTCGCTCAACCTGGTGGGCTACCTCATCATCCAGTCGGGCACCCTGTTATTGGCCATTCCCTTGCTGCGCCTGCTGATGCTGGCGGGCATTGCCGCTGCGCGCCTGCGATGGCTGACCCACCCGCGCTGGCAGGGCCAACGCCAGCGGCTGCTGCGGGCGTGGGCGTGGCCGGCGCTGCTGGCCAACGCGGCTTACGGCTTGAGTTACATGCATTTCGCAGGCCACCGCGACGCGCAGGGCATGGTGGAGGTGATGGGCTATTCCGTCGGCCCGCTGTTGTCGATGGTGATGGTGACCGCCCTGGCACAGCACGCACGCAGCGCGTCCTGGCTGCTGGCGCTGGCGCCTCTGGGTCAGCGCACGCTGACGCTGTACATCGGCCACGGCCTGCTGTGCGTGCTGTTGTTCAGCGGCGTCGGTCTGGGTTGGCGGCCGGGCCTGGGCGGCATGCTGGTGTTCTCGCTGCTGCTGTGGAGCACGGCCTTGGTGATGGCAAAGGCCAGCGGCCACCACCGCTGGCCGCTGGAGGCCTGGCTGGGGAAGGTGGCGGGCCGGTGAGCAGTCGGACGTCGGCTCCTTCTTGGTTCGCAGTGAGGACACCGGAACGAACCTGAAAACACCAACGGTTGCCAAGGTCCCATTTTGGGACTATATTTCAAGCCATGCGCGTGATTGCCGTGTCCACCCTTCGAGCTTTCTGGGAGCGACATCCTGACGCCGAGCAGCCGCTCAGAGCCTGGTACGAAGAAGCGACCAACGCGACCTCGGGCCAGCCAGCTGACATCAAGGCGCAGTACCGCACCGCCAGCGTGCTGAAGAACCGTCGTGTGGTCTTCAACATCAAAGGCAATGAATACCGGCTGATCGTGGCCATTGCCTACAAACTGCAGATCGTTTACGTCAAATTCATCGGCACCCACAAGGCATACGATGCCGTGGACGCTGAAACCATCGAGTCGGTCTGACTGGCCAAGGAGAACCGCATGGACATTCGCCCCATCCACACCGAAGCCGACCACAAGGCCACCCTCAAGGAGATTTCGGCCCTGATGGAGTCCGACCCTGATCTGGGCACGCCGGAGGGTGATCGTCTGGACATCCTGACCACGCTGGTGCAGGCCTATGAAGCCAAGCACGTGCCCATTCCTCCACCCGATCCGGTAGAGGCCATCAAATTCCGGATGGAGCAAAGCGGCCTGTCCGTCAAGGATCTTGAGCCGATCATTGGCAAGAGCAACCGCGTCTACGAAGTGCTGAACCGCAGGCGTCCGTTGACGCTGGCAATGATTCGCCGGCTGCACCAGCGTCTGGGCATCCCGGCCAACGTGCTGATTGCGGAGACCGTTACCGGCTGACCCCGACCGTCAGATCACCACCGGCTCGGGCTCCAGCCGGATGCCAAAGCGCTCGTACACGCTGGTTTGAATGGCTTTGGCCAGGGTCATGACCTCGCCGCCGGTGCAAGGGTTGGCAACGCCGCCGCGGTTCACCAGCACCAGCGCCTGTTTCTCGTACACCGCCGCGTTGCCCACGCTCTTGCCTTTCCAGCCGCAGGCGTCGATCAACCAGCCGGCGGCGAGCTTGATGCTGCCGTCGGCCATGGGGTAGTGCACCACCTTGGGCTCGCGCGCGATGATGTCGGCGCACTGCTCGGCCGTGACGGTGGGATTTTTGAAGAAACTGCCGGCGTTGCCAATCAGCGCCGGGTCGGGCAGCTTGGCGCTGCGAATGTCCACCACCCAGTCGAAAATCTGGCGGGCATTTGGCGCCTGGTTGCCAGAGGCCTGCATCTTGCGCTCCAGGTCCAGGTAGCCCAGCACCGGCTTCCAGGGCTTGGGCAGAAAAAACCGCACCCGGGTGATGAGTGCGCGGCCAGCGAGGCCAAAACTGCGCGCGTCGCTGGGCGTGTGTTTGAAGACCGAGTCGCGGTAGCCGAAACCGCACTGCGCGGCATCCAGCGTGAAGGACTGGCCGGTTTTGAGGTCGATTGCATCGAGCGAGTGAAAGCGGTCTTGCAGCTCCACGCCGTAGGCGCCGATGTTTTGCACCGGCGAAGCGCCCACCGAGCCGGGAATCAGCGCCAGGTTTTCCAGCCCTGGCCAGCCGTGGTCCAGGGTCCAGGCCACGAAGCGGTGCCAGGGCTCGCCCGCGCCGGCCTCCACCACCCAGCCTTTGTCGGTGTCTTCCACCAGTTGGCGCCCGCCAATCTCGACCTTGAGCACCAGCGGCTTCACATCGCCCGTAAGCACCAAGTTGCTGCCTCCACCGAGCACAAATGGCAGCGACTCAGCCACCGCCGCCGACCAGGCAGGCGTTGCCATGAAGGCCTGCAGCGCAGCGACATCCTGCACGCGTATCAGCTTTCGGGCGCGAGCGGCGATGCCGAACGTGTTGTGTGGCTGAAGAGCCACCTGGTTCTCGACTAACATGCCCGGATTGTCTCATTCAGCCCCGCAGGAAACCCGCCATGCCCTCTTTTGACACCGTTCTCGAAGCCGATTTTGTTGAGGTGAAAAACGCTGTGGATCAGGTCGCCCGCGAGGTTGGCACCCGGTTCGACTTCAAGGGCACCAGCGCCGGTATCGAACTGAAAGACAAGGAAATCACCTTGTTTGGCGACGCCGACTTCCAGCTGCAGCAGGTGGAAGAGGTGCTGCGCAACAAACTGGCCAAGCGCAGTGTGGATGTGCGGTTTCTGGATGTCGGCAAGGTCGAAAAAATCGGCGGCGACAAGGTGAAGCAGGTGGTGAAGGTCAAGAACGGCATCAGCACCGAAGACGGCAAGAAGATTCAGCAGGCGCTCAAGGCCAGCAAGCTCAAGGTGCAGGGCGCCATTCAGGGCGATGCGGTGCGGGTGAGCGGCGCCAAGCGTGACGACCTGCAAGCCGCCATGGCGCTGATTCGCAGCGAACTGAAGGATCTGCCGCTGTCGTTCGACAACTTCAGAGACTGACCGCCGCCCCCCCCGCCCGCGCTGCACCCTGAAGCGAGTCCATTCATGCACACGCATCGCCTGCTGGCCATTGCCCTGCTGGCGCTGAGCCATGGGGCTTGGGCTCAATCGGTGGCGCTGTCGGGCGTTGCTGGCCCAAAGGCACTGCTGATCATCGATGGCGCTGCACCGCGGTTTCTGAGTCCTGGCCAGACCCATCAGGGGGTTACCCTGCTGGGCACGCAGGGCGAGTCGGCCACGCTGTCGGTCGGTGGCCAGCGGCAGACGCTGCAAGTCGGTGAGGCGCCGGTGAGTGTGGGGCGCGGCGCGGCACCCACCGCCGGTGCGGCGCGCATCGTGCTCACCGCGGACGCCCGCGGACACTTTTTGCCCAGCGGCCAGATCAATGGGCGGGAAGTTCAGTTCATGGTGGACACCGGGGCTTCGCAGGTGGTCCTGAGCGAAGCCGATGCCCGGCGCATCAACCTTCCCTTCGAACAGGGCCAGCCGGTTCAGGTGAGCACCGCCAACGGCCGAGCCACCGGCTACCGGGTGCAGCTGTCGCGCGTGCGTGTGGGGGATGCACAGGTGTACGACGTGGCCGCCATCGTGCTGCCGCAGCCCATGCCGTATGTGCTGCTGGGCAACAGTTTTCTGACGCGCTTTCAGATGCAGCGCACCAACGATCAGCTCACCCTGGAACGGCGATTCTGAGCAGTCAGCCGGTGGCCTGCGCCGCGGTCACCACGATTTCGATCTTCCAGCCCGGATCGGCCAGCGCGGCCTGCACCGTGGCGCGTGGCGGCGCGGCGCCGGGTACCACCCAGGCGTCCCAGACGGCGTTCATCGCTGCGATGTCAGCGATGTCACTCAGGTAGATCTGCGCGCGCAAGATGCGCGACTTGTCACTCCCGGCCTCGGCCAGCCGCAGCGCCACCTGCGCCAGCACGTCTTCGGTCTGACCCCGGATGTCGGTGTCTCCGCGCTCGGGCACCATGCCGGCGAGATACACCACGCCGTTGAACACCGCGGCCTCGCTGTAGCGCGAGGCCATGCCATGGCGAACGATTTCTCCGCTCATGCCTTTTTGCTCCCGAGCTTGCTTTCCTTGCCCGCCAGCAAACGGTTGATGTTCTCGGCATGGCGCCAGACCAGAAAGATGCCCATCACCGCCAGGCTGAGCAGCATGTCAGCCGGCGCAGCCCAGGCAATGCCCCGGCCGAACAGATAGAAGGTGGGCGCAAACACCGCCGTCACGATGGACGCCAGCGACGAATAGCGGAAGAAGAAGGCCACGATCACCCAGGTGAGCAGCGCGGCCAGCCCCAGCCAGGGCTCAAAACCCAGGATCACGCCAGCGGCAGTGGCCACGCCCTTGCCGCCTTGAAAGCGGAAGAACACTGGAAACAGGTGACCGAGAAACGCCGCCAGGCCCACCAGCGCCACCGTGCCATCGCCCAGGCCCCAGGCCTCGCCCCACCACTTCACAGCCACCACCGGCAGCCAGCCTTTGAGCGCGTCCAGCAGCAAGGTGATGACGGCGGCCGCCTTGTTGCCGGAGCGCAGCACGTTGGTGGCGCCGGGGTTTTTGCTGCCATAGGTGCGCGGGTCGTTCAGGCCCATGGAGCGGCTCACGAGCACGGCGAACGACAGCGAGCCGATCAGGTAAGCGGCCAGGGTGGCCAGCAGGGGGTAGAGCATGGACAACGAAGTTTCCTCAGTGATTCAGACCGCGCTCGGGCGCGGGGCCGCGCTATTCTGCCAGCGCACAGTCCACCGCCCGGGCGCCCAGCGGCCCAGCGAGCACCGCGGGGTCGATGCCCACCAGGTACCCGCGCCGCCCACCGTTGATCCAGATCGCTGGCAAACGCAGAACGGTGGATTCAACAAACACCGGCATGGCACGCCTGAGGCCAAACGGCGACGTCCCGCCCACCAGATACCCGCTGTGGCGGTTCGCCACCTCGGGCTTGCATGGCTCGATGGACTTGGCGCCGATCTGGCGCGCGAGATTTTTGGTGGACACGGTGCGGTTGCCATGCATGAGCACCGCCAGCGGCTTGGCTGCCTCGTCTTGCATGATCAGGGTCTTGACCACGGCGAACGGGTCCAGCCCGAGCACCTGCGCGCTGTGCTGCGCGCCCCCGTGTTCCAGGTATTCGTAGGGATGCTCGGTAAACGCCACGCCATGCGCCCTGAGCCAGGCGGTGGCAGGCGTTTCAGAGACGTGGGACTTTTTGACCATGGAAGCGTCTCAGGCAAACAGGGGCTCTTATCAGAGATGACGTGGAACCGGCTTTGCCGGGCCACAGGCATCGCCCCCTTGAGGGGGTCGCGCGAAGCGCGGCGGGGGTGCCTCTCTCACTGGGCGGGATCCCGATGCTCCCAGCGGATTTTGTCGATCTCGGCCAGCAGGTCGGGGGACAGCGCGGTGCCCCAGGCATCCAGGCACTGATCGAGCTGGGCCAGCGAGGTCACGCCAATGATGGTGCTGGCCACGCGCCAACTGGTGTAGCAAAAAGCCAGCGCCATTTGCGATGGCGTGAGGCCGTGTTGGCGAGCCAGCGTGTTGTAGCGGCGCGCGGTGTCCAGCGCCTCGGGCCGGCCCCAGCGCTGCTTGCGCATCGACTCGTACAAGGCCATGCGTCCGGCGTCCCCCACCAAACCGGTCTCGTCGTACTTGCCCGTCAGCAGACCGAAGCCCAGCGGTGAATACGCCAGCAGCGACACACCCAGGCGGTGGCAGGTCTCGTCCAGACCGTTCTCAAAGCTGCGGTTGATCAGGCAATACGGGTTCTGCACCGTGGCCACGCGCGGCAGGCCGTGCTGCTCGGCCAGGCGCACGAATTCGTGCACGCCATACGGCGATTCGTTGGACAAGCCGATGGCCCTGACCTTGCCCGCCTTGACCAGCTCGGCCATGGCTTCGAGCTGCTCCAAAACCGAGGCACACGGTTTGTCTTTGGTGGGATCAAAGCTCAGCAGACCGAACGCTGGCACGTTGCGCGCCGGCCAGTGAATTTGATACAGGTCGATCACATCGGTCTTCAGGCGGCGCAGGCTGTCGTCGCAGGCCTTGAGGATCTCGGCCTTGCTCACGCCAGCGTTCTCGCCGCGAATCCACGGCATGCCGCGCGACGGGCCGGCCACCTTGGTCGCCAGCACCACCTTGCTGCGCAAACTCGCATCTCTGGCGAACCAGTTGCCAAGGATGGTTTCGGTGGCGCCGAAGGTTTCGGCGCGAGCGGGCACCGAATACATCTCGGCTGCATCGAGGAAGTTGACGCCGCGTTCGATCGAGCGGTCCAGGATGCTGTGCGCGTCGGCTTCATTGACCTGCTCACCGAAGGTCATGGTGCCCAGGCAGATGGGCGGAACTTGCAGCGCGCTGGTGCCCAGTGGAACGTGTTTCATGCAATTCTTTGTAAAGTCAGGGTCGGATTGATGCCAAAGGGTTAGGCCGGGGTGTAAGTTTAGGGGGCATCGGGTTGCCACGCAGTCATCACCAGCACGCCCCGGCGTGTGCCGATGGTGATGCAACCGACCCAGGCTGAGCTTTTCATCCGTCCATCAACAACTCCATCTGGAGCATCGAACATGAAACAACTGACCCACATCACCCGCGGCCTGACCATCACCGCCCTTGCCGCCACCGTGGCGCTCAGCGGCTGCGCCAACATGAGCGAAACCCAGACCGGTGCAGCCAAGGGCGCCGGCATTGGCGCGGTGGCGGGCGCGCTGCTGGGCGCTGCCACCGGTGGCTCCAAGGGCGCAACCCAGGGTGCCGTGATCGGTGCGGGCGCTGGTGCGCTGGGCGGCTACATCTGGTCGACCAGGATGCAGGAGCAAAAGCGCGCGATGGAAGCCGCGACCGCCGGGACCGGCATTGGCGTGAGCCAGACCGCGGACAACCGCTTGAAGCTGGACGTGCCGGCCGACGCGGGTTTTGCCACCGGCAGCGCCGCCGTGAGCCCCACGCTGCAGCGCGTGCTCGGGCAGTTCGCCAACACGCTCAACGCCAACCCGGTGACCGCCGTGGCCATCGTCGGCCACACCGACAGCACCGGCAGCGATGCGGTGAACAACCCGTTGTCGTTCAACCGCGCCAACAGCACGCGCGACTTCCTCGTGGCCCGCGGCGTGTCACCAACCCGCTTTGCCATCGATGGCCGGGGCTCGCGCGAGCCGATCGCCGACAACGGCACGGCCCAAGGCCGTGCGCAAAACCGTCGTGTGGAAATCTACGTGGCCGAGCCCGCGCAGAAGTGAGCCGCTGAGCCTCGGGCAGCGCTGCCTGAAGGCTTGCAAAGCCGCAAGGTCTCAGGGCTTTGCGGCTTTCTCTTTGGCCCGCTGCTCTTCCTGCAGCCTCAGCACCCGCCGCTGCACCTTACCGGTGGTGGTCATCGGCAGCGATTCGACAAACTCGATCTGCTTGGGGTATTCGTAGGGCGCAAGCTTGCCCTTCACATGCGCCTGCAATTCGTCCACCAGGGCCTGCACGAACGCAGGGGTATTCAGCGAGCGGCCGGGCGCTGCCGACAGGTATTCCTGCGCCAGCACCACATAGGCCTTCACCACCGCGCCGCGCTCGGCATCTGGCATGGGCACCACCGCGGCATTGGCCACCGCTGGGTGCTTGACCAGGCAGTTTTCGATCTCGCTGGGCCCGATGCGGTAACCCGCGGCCTTGAACATGTCGTCCGCGCGGCCCTGGTACCAGAGGTATCCGTCGGCATCGCGCACCGCCATGTCGCCGGTGCGGCACCAGCTGTCGTTCACCGGCCCGGTGAACTTGGCGCGTGTGGCCGCCTCGTTTTTCCAGTAGCCCAGAAAAAAGATCGGGTCGGGATGTCCATGGCGGTCCAGGCGGTGCACCGCCACATCGCCCGGCACGCCCTCGGGGCATTCGTTGCCCGCCTCGTCGATCACGGCCACCCGATGCCCCGGGTAGGCCTTGCCCATGCTGCCCGGCTTGGAAGGCCAGCCGACCAGGTCACCCTGGTCTGAGCGCTTCTGGCCTTGCCAGCGCATGCTGCAATTGCCCACCACGTAGTTGATTTCGGTCTGGCCAAACATCTCGTTCAGCGTCACACCCAGTTCCTGCTCGCAGTAGGTGAACACCGCGTCGCCCACCGCTTCGCCCGCACTCATGATCGCTTGCAGCTGCAGCGAAAAATGCTCGCGCGGCTTGGGGTAGGCCTTCATGAGCGCCTTCAGCGCCGTGGGAAACAGAAACGTGTGGGTGACACGATGGCGCTGCATCAAATCCAGTGCGGTCTGCGGGCTGAAACGCCCGTTGAAGGCGACGATGGGCCGGCCAAAGTACAGCGTGGGCAGCAGGGCGTCCATCAGGCCGCCGGTCCAGGCCCAGTCGGCCGGCGACCAGAACACCGCCTGCGAGGGCACTGAGGCGTCGTGCGGATCAAAACCAAACCAGTTCTGGCTGCAAACAAAACCGCTCAGGTTGCCGATCAGCGCGCGGTGCGGAATCAGCGCGCCCTTGGGGTTGCCGGTGGTGCCGCTGGTGTAGATGAGCACCGCGGGCTCGTCGGCCAGCGTCTGAACCGGGCGGAAATCAGCGGCCGCCTGGGCCAGCACCGCGGTCCAGTCGAGCGCAGTGGCGCCAGTGGCCTGGGCGTCGACCGAGATCACGGTGTGCAACACCGGGCAATGGGCGCTCACCGACAGCACCGCGCTCAGCGTGCTGGCGTCACACAGCGCGAGCACGGTTTCGCTGTCGTGCAGCCGGAACTGCAGCGCCTCGGGGCCAAACAGCTGCGACAGCGGCATGGCCACCGCGCCGAGCTGCAGCACCGCCATGTAGGCCACCGCGGTCTCGAAGCGCTGCGGCATCACGATGGCCACCCGGTCACCGCGCTGCACGCCGAGGGCTTGCAGCACATGGCTGAGCCGGTTGGCCTGCGCCTGCAACTCGCCGTAGCTGTGGTGGTGGTCGGCCTGCCCCGGCGAGCAGGCGATCACCGCCGTGTTGCTGGCGCTATGCGGCGCGCTGGCCCAGCGCTGCGCACACACGGTGGCAATATTGAAATGTTCTGGCACCTGCCAGCAAAATCGCTGGTGCAGTGCTTCGTGGCCGTGATCAGCGCGCGTGTCGCTGCCTTGACTCTGACCCATGCCGGCGCTCCTGCTCGTTCCTTATGATGGATCGAATGTACCAAGCCCGGCGCACCTCACGCAGCACGTTTTTCCCTATCCGCCACCTGCAGTACCACCTGCGCGAGTGGGGTGAACCGATCCCCGGCCAGGCGCCGCTGGTGTTGCTGCATGGCTGGATGGACGTGTCGGCCTCCTGGCAATTCACGGTCGACGCGCTGGCTGGTGAGTGCCATGTGATCGCGCCGGACTGGCGCGGCTTTGGCCTGACGCGCAGCGCCGGCACCGCCCCGGACAGCTACTGGTTTGCCGACTACCTTGCCGATCTCGATCTGCTGCTCGACCACGTTGCAGGCGACCAGCCGGTGGACCTGGTGGGCCACAGCATGGGCGGCAACATCGCCATGATGTACAGCGGCGTGCGCCCCGCGCGCATTCGCCGCCTGATCAATCTGGAGGGCTTCGGCCTGCCCGAAACGCGGCCCGCCCAGGCGCCCGAGCGCTACGCCAAATGGATCGACCAGATCAAGACCTTGCACCGGGGCGAAGCGGATCTGAAGACCTACGACAACGCCGAGGGCGTGGCGCGCCGCCTGATGAAGACCAACCCGCGCTTGCCGCCCGACAAGGCCGCCTGGCTGGCGCAGCACTGGGCTCAGCCCGATGCGCAGGGCCGCTGGGCCATCCTGGGCGACCCGGCGCACAAAATCATCAGCGCTCACCTCTATCAGGTGGAAGAGGCACTGGCCGCCTACCGCCGCATTGCTGCGCCGGTGCTCAGCGTGACCGCCAGCGACGACAGCCTGAGCCAGTGGTGGAAGGGCCAGTACGACCTGGCGCAATACCAGGAGCGGCTGACGGTGGTGCCGCTGCTGCGGCAGGCCGTGGTTCAAGA
>JFJP01027612.1_pt1 | contig 10695 bp, 6 predicted proteins | sample 431651 | NCBI WGS metagenome assembly JFJP01 (sample SAMN02602958, study PRJNA72255) | Microbial mat metagenome, whole genome shotgun sequencing project. | biome: fresh water; feature: sink hole; material: water; isolation source: purple microbial (photo- and chemosynthetic) mats found in...
CTTTTTTCTTTCCTGTAGAATCATCACGCATTCTGCATCAACTTCATCATATCTCCTGATATATTTCTCTTTTTCATAGAAAACCCTAGGAAACCTCACCCTTTCCTGATTGGCTTTATCGTCGAAATGCACTGTAGTGTTCTTCAATCCTTCGGCAGTCTTCGAAGTGGCATCACAAATGCCAGTAATTGGCTTCAAAATCAGTCCAGTAATGCCAGTAACCGTCCCTTTAAACAGTCCAGTGACTCCTTCAGTCCTTGCTCCTTGATAAGGCTTCAGAACTAGTCCAGTGACCCCTTCTTCGAACCCATTATAAATCGACCTAAACCCCTGATCAACCCCCTCCAGCACATTTCGCGCCTTTTTTAATTTGAATTTTCTCCGTTTCTCGATGAAACTGTTGTCAAAGGACAGTATCGTTAATCCAGTGGCGATACTCCCCGATATATGGTGTAAACTGTTAAAAGTCCCTGCAAACGTCTGTTTCAACAGGCATCCAGCTCCTATAATAGCTCCTAATCCTGCTTCTAAAGGCCCATGGACCATTCCAGCCTTCGGCCGGTCTATAAGCTCAACAAAGCCTGATTTAATGTGATTGTAAAGCCCTATGGGGTTTCCGATGATATTTATCGAACCAATTACCTTTAAAACTGTGGAAATTATCGAGGTTTTGTAATGATCAGTGAGTTTCTCGATAATGCCTTTTTTCGTATCGAAGATATAGTTCAGTTTAAAGCCTTGTAGATGGATGGGAGCTTCATCGATATTCGTGAAGGCTTTACCAAGAGCATCGAAGAAAAAGGCGGAATCTGCTTTTAAAACACTGATTTTACGAGAAAAACTCAGGAAAAAGTCGATTGGAGGCAATATCAGCTCTTTTATGTAGATATAACGGTTGGATTCAGGAATTTCTGCCCATTCCCATTCAGAAAAGGGATTCAGCGAATTATCATCGAAAATCGAAAGGATTTCCGTTGTTGATAAGGCTTGGAATTTTATCAGAGAATTGTTCTTTAAAAGCTTCATTGTAAGGCAACGGGAAGGGAGCTCTGCTTGTGGAAGGAAGAGGAGCTCGGTAGAGTCCAGGGGTTTCTTGCGGAAAGTCTCACCGTCCTCCTCAAGACCGGAGAGGATGTTGTTCAGGGTCTCAAGCCATTGGAGGAAGAGAGAGAGGAAATCCTCATCGAATTTTATCGTAGTGCTTAGGATCTCAACTCGGATTGAATTGAAATAAATGATCTATTAGAAAGGGAAAAAATATGGTAAAAATATCAAAAATCGCACTTCTTTTGAATTATGGTTATATTTCACACATGCATCAAAAAAGAAGCTTTTCGTAGACTTTAGTATCGAATTCTTCAGGGTTGGCGTGAAAACCACAGGGATTAACGTTCGATAATCGCTGTTGTTATCGATGTTCAAATACTTCATTCTAATCTGGAAACTTTTAAAGGTCTTTTCCTCTAAAAGCAGGAATTCGAAGCCTAAAATCTGCAGAAAGCTCATTTCTACCAGCGTTTTCGCAGAGTTTCTTACTATTAAACTGATGCCAATCTCCCGAAAATTCAATAAAACCATTAACTTCATCTTTTCCTTAATTTCTTCACGAATTCCCCCATTTTGACCGTCATTTTTCTGAGTTTTATCGCCATTTTCCTCACTATTTTTATTGGGATTTTTCAAATCATTTTTATCGTTTTTATCGTTATTTTCCTTTAGTTTTTTCCTTGAAATCATCGATAAATTCGCGAAATTCCTTTGAATTCCCTCTACTTTTTTCTTTTCTAAATTCTCATAAAACTGCAAGACTCTCGTGGGTCCATGTATAACGGTTCTTGCCTTCAGCATAAAGACTTGATTATTGGCTACTTTCCTCAGTAAAATCCCTCGAGTTTCTATGATAGTATCGAGATTAAACCTGAATTTCTCCTGTTGTAAAATTTCTGTATTATGTTGAAAAGAAACCTCGATTTCCGGCTTTTCATTGGGAAAAACCCATGCAAACGGCTTACAAGTTTCTTTCAAAAGGACTAATTCTTCGATATTTTCCCCATTATTGGCAATTTGTCGATATTTTATCAGATAATTCTCCGTATCGTTTTTCAGCATATATGAGTAATTCGTGGAATTCATCAGTAAAAAACTGAGGAAAAACGTTGCTTTTACCCTCATTATATCGAGTTTTATGAAAAGTGTATCAAAACCATCAGCGTCCTGAACGTTTTCATGTGGATTTGACGAAGGGTTTGGACCTTTGCGGTTCAGGACAAAGGAAAGGCTTCGCTGGACGTTTATGTCGATTGGACCGGACCATGAACAGGAACAGGACTCTTGATCATGTGAGAAAGCGCGGATTGTTATAGATTTACTAAAGAAAAAACAAGGGGTTTTAATGAGGTTTTTTAGGTAATTTTCATTGTAGAATTAAATTATTACTCTTTGGTGCAATCGGTCCAATGAAAAGGGGTTCTTTTGGATGGCTTGATCACAAAAGAGGATCCTTGAGAAGAATACTGAAGGATTTCTAAAGAGAAATTAGTTTTATTCAGTATGACGTATTTATGAGATATTTCGATGGTTTTCGTGAATAAATTGAGGTTGTGCACTAATAAAAATAAGAAATTCAGATAAAATCAAATGAAATTAAGCTGATTTTGTGTTTATTACAAAAAATCAAATAAAATACCAGATTTCTTCAGACTTACAGTGACCGCGAACTCAAATAACTCATAATGATCTTCATTAAAAGCCTTCAATTCAACTGAATCAGACCCCTTTTGAGATATATTAACTTCATTGGATGTTTCATGCGATAATCCTTTAAAACCCATCATTAAATTCTCTTGATAATTCAACAAAAAGATCTGTTTTATTGAGAAATCTTCCTTTTTATGTGCGAAAATCTCGCGATTTATCCTGGATTTTTTCAAGGACTTTTTATCGTAAGAATAAAAATCCAATAAATGATAGGTCTGGTTAATAATACAGGCTTTCGCATAGATAAAGACCTCTTTTGACCCCAAAACACCGCTTTTCTTGATAATATGGACGAAATTTGAGGAATCTTCGTCAGGAATCAACTCAGAATGCAAGCTTTTTAAAGAAATCGCATGAAAAACCTCAGAAATCTGAGGAATTAAGGGATTATAGACCGAAAAAAGCTTGGAATTCTCGAAACCAGGGATCTTTAATATCAGGAAAACCTCACTTTTTAGACAAATTCTCAATTCCTGATACTCTTCCTGAGGATTTATCTTGATAAAACTGGGATTTTCGTAGGTTTTCGAGGAGAATATCGCGATTTCTAAAGGAATCGGAAGACAATTGAAGAATTTAAAGGAAGAATCGAGGGAAATCAATAGCTTTTCATTGTCTTTTTGAGCTTTTAGCAAGGAAAAACTAGGGGAATGAGATAGTTCTTCAGCGTAATTATTGGAGTTTTTTGAACAAATCACATTTAGATCAGAAAAAGCCAAAGAATTTGAAAACTCAGCGTTATAGCTTTCTGGAAGAAAAAATGAGATTACTCAAAAAAAGTGTGTTTTTTAAAGAAAAAATATGGAGAAAATCTTAATAAATTCAATTTTTTTACTGACTGATCTGTTCTCATGATCTTGATTTCCCCCTGCTTTTATCATAAACCCTCCCAGTCCTTCCCCATATTCTACAGGTACCGCTCTTCTTGAAAACTCAGGAACCTCTACCAATAAAGCATTAAACCTTGGGTTTTTCAGCAAAACAACCATTTTTTTATTTAGATTATTTATGAAAATTATCGTAGAACTCAAAAGCAAATTTTTTCTTGACCCTAAATATCGTATTTCTGCTAAAAAACACCTCGATTTTTCTTCATTATTCCAGTAATATCGACGTTTCCTTATCCTGTTTAATTCGATGTTTTTAATCATGAATTCCTCATTAGAAAACCCTTTAAAAAGAACGCTGATCGTATGGGCTTTGTGAAAGGTCTTTTCGAAGTCTTTTTCATCAGAAATCACCTCGAAATTCTCGATTTCCCCGTTTTTTACTATAGAATTTACCTGCTTTTTCTCATTGAAATATTTAAAGGATTTCTGTCGATTTAGTGATAGAATTGGTGAATTTCCTTGATGAAAAAGCTCTAAATCATAGCCAGTTTCATTGGAAATCGAGTAAATGCTCACATATTTCATATAATCCTGATAGTATTCCTTCGAAATCGTGTTTTTCTTCACTTCTTTCCCCTTATACTGTAAATTCTTGATGTTTTCCTTATAATTACCAAAGAATTCTCTGATTTCCTTCTCTAAAGACCAATAAGTCCTTAAAAGTCCCGATATCATTTCTTCCGAAATATTGATATTAACGCTTTTTCCGATGTTTTCAGCCAGTTCTATTGATAAATAGGCCAGTGGATTCGTATTCTGACCAGTGATATAGCATAGCAAAAGGCCTGTATCTTCGATCACTGGCTCTAATTTCGAGGAAAGAGGATTGTAATAAGAAAGGCCGAGCTCAATAAAGCCTTTTAACATACGCTTAGAGGAAGAGGACTCTTGTGTTAGGTTCTTAAGGGTCGAGAAGATCTGAACCACCGGAATAAGGGTTTTCCCGATATCGTCGATGAGAATCTAAAGGAAATAAGAGATATTTAAAAGAAAAAATTGAGAGTTTTTATCATAAAAAAGAAGTTTTTTTATCATTAAAAGGCTTTTTTTTTTATCATTGAAAAAAAACTTACTATCTCGATTTTTTCTGAACAGATAACGAAACTCGCTTGTTTTTCTTCCCCTATTATGCCCTTTTCATTCGTTTTTTGTGGCAGATGAATCTTCTCCTCGGAATTAATGCTAATATCCTCATTTTCTTCCACTTCCCTCTTCATATCAGCCTCTTCTTCTTCTGAACTGCTATTATCCTTCTCAAAACCCTCTTCATCCCTTTTTTTCAATGATTCTTGTTGAAAAACCCCTGTTTCATACATCAATAACAGGTCTTTATAACTGAGATTAGCCCTTGTATTTCCTAAAGAAAGCTTTGAATTTCGGGAAATTTTCCATGAAATTCCTGAGCAATTACACAGGAAATCCTCAGAAAAATACTCAAGCAATAAAGGTTGCAAAATCGCCCTTTTTTTTATTTCGAGCTTCCAAATATCGTAATCTTCAGGTTTTTCAGCGAAAATATCATGTTTTGAACAGATAAAAAGCTCGAGTTTTGATAAGGAAATACTCAGTTTTGTCGATTTATCAGGTTTTTGGAAGGAAAATAATGCGTTTTTCTTGTGGAATTCATTGTGAAGATCACTGGTTTCGTTACTGGAATATCGCAGGTTTATAGTCGATTTAGCAGAGAAAATGTTCTCAGAGTTAGAACTCTCGACACAAGCGAGAAAATTGCGAAGAATTACAGAGATTATTAGGGGTTTTTTGCTATTTTCATCAATATTTTCGTGAATTTTATTGTGGTTTTCATCATTAAATTTATCATTGATTTTTTCATTTCCATTGAATTTTTCATCCTTTTTTTCTTCATTTGATTTGAGAATATTCACATAGTCTAAAATACTCATAAAAACCCCGAAATTCATCAGAATAATGAGATTATTCATATTAAACACCAAATTCTTCGCTTTTCCAGGGCTTTTCAGCATCTCCATCGAGAATCTCGCTCTTCCGACTCTATAAGACTTTCTCCTCAGTTCAAAAGCGGTTTTTTCCTTATTAAAAACCTTTGAAAAGCCCATGGAATTCTCGTTTTTTCCTTCATTTATAGCTAAAAATCTTCGATTCTTCAGAAAAATCGTCAAAGCAAGGGTTTCGCACGATATTTGGCGAAGAAAGCCCTTTATAATCACTTTATAGCCTTCATAATTATCGTCGAGATATTCAAAGGACTCCGCATGGAAATCTTGGCTGTAAAGGTGGATTTCAGTGATATTTAGGGCATTTCGCTGGTAAAAAAGACGGTTCTCAAGGAAAGTGAACTCGCAAAACGGGAGACCTTTGAAATTATAGGACTTTTCGATCTCCGTGATCGATTTCTCGAAAAGTATGTGGAAAACTCGGAAATCCAGAATAAACTCTATTGGAGCTTTTTTAATGAATTTTAATGAATTTTAATGAACTTTAATGAATTTTAATGAATTTTAACGAATTTTAATGAACTTTAATGAATTTTAATGAATTTTTTAAGCGATTCTAGTGGTTTTTTCAGAAAAAACGTACTTTTTGGAGCTTTTAAGGCTTCTGGGGATTTATTGCTGAAGAAAAGATCGAACCCGTCGTCATAACTGATATTATTCAGCATAACGCTTATTAAGTACTGGTAGCTCTCATAGTTTAAGCAGAAGTCTAAAGGTTCGAAATTGCTGAGTATTCGCATTGTTTTATCAATAACTTCAAAGAAAAAATGAAAAAAACTGATTGAAAAAATATCAGAAAATGAAAATATCGCAAATTACCAAGTTCTTCCTGATAAATTTTCACATATTCCTCTGCCATAATGACCTTTTCAATCAGTAGACTCCCCGCAAAGGCCTTGCTATTCCCTTTGCAAAACCCTCTATTTTCCTTCTCCACTTCCCTTTCCTTTAAGAACCCTAGCCTCCCCCCCTCAATCCCAATAGCATACCCCTCGACCCACAGAAACTCGCAAGCCAAATCCCCACTGTCCTTCATTAAATTCTTTGATAATCGCCTTTTATTAGTCGGGATTTTCGTGATTCTTTCCGTGTTTTTTTCTTGAAAATTCTCGATTTTTATTTCTTTTATCCCCAAAAAGAAGCTTTCGCAGTCATTTGGCTTCGCTTTCAACAAAATCCTCGAGTTTATGATATTTATCGCCATTTGTGAAAACCTGGGCTTTTTCAGGGAAAACATCAGAAATCTCGCATCTTCTTTTATCGGACCAGGGGTCTTGTAATCATTGGTCAAAACTGTGATAATCTCCTCTTTGAGGAAGTCAAGGATTCGCATCATAGGCTGCTGAAGCCAAAGGATCTCCAAGCCAAATATCTCAACTTTTAACTTGGAAGCGATGTTATTCACGATATATTTACTGTTATTCTCATAAGATAAATAGGAGATTTCTATTAAATTATCACTGTTTTCGGCGATAATATCAAGTCCGCCTTCTATTGCGAATTTCGGTCCAGTAACTGGATAATTTGTCATTTCTTTTAACCCGAAACCGAGAATTTTGGCTTGAAAGTCCATTAATTCGTTTCTTAAGGAGATTTCGGAGATAAAACTAGGGAGATTTACAATAGAAATCGAGTAATTCTTGGAAATCATGTGTATTTTCAAAGCTTTTATCTCGACGGAAATCGTGAGGAAACAGTGATTTTCGGCTATAATATCAGTAAATACTTCAAATTTCTCGTCTTCTAGCAATTCTTCACGTTTTACAGTGAGTTTTTTCGTGAAATCCTTTAGATTTTTCTCCTTTTGCAGCCTAGGACTTGAGTTCCATCCCCTTTCCGAAGGGTTATTTTTCTTAATTTCCTTCTGTTTTTCCCTTAAAAGTTCAATATTGAATTCTGGTTCTTCTAGAAGGAATTTCATCAGGAAAATCACTGCTGAGGATTTCCAGTAAGCATCGAAATGCGATAAAATGACTTTTACTGAACAATCGCAGTTTTTGTAAAGGGGGCTTGTTTTTGAGAGGATTTTCAGTGAAAAATCGAAACAATTTTGTGAGGAGGGGGTCGAGAAAAAGAGGGAGTTTAGAGAGGGATTTGGGTATTGCTGAAGGAAATCGCAAAGGGAAAAGGAGTTCATTGAGAAGAGGAGTTCGAGTTCTTGGGTGCGTTGAGAGAGGGTCAGGTCTATGTCCATGAAAGAGGCCTGGAGCTTCTTTGTGAAGGAAATGTCGAAGAAATTCATCTGAATCTCGGGGAGCCGAGAACGGAAGGAAAGTTGGGTTCGGTTTGAATCAGTGGCCTTTTATAAGAAAAAACAGGAGAAATATATAAAGAAATGCAAAAATCAAGGAAAAATTCAAAGAAATGAAAATCGATGATAAAAAACTGAAATTCAAGAAAAAACACGAAAAAACCTTAGTGAAACTCTCGCTTTTCCTGTTATTCTGCACGGAGAACTGATAAGTTTTAAATGAGAACTCATGAATCTTCTTCTGCAGTATCTTGACCCAGCTCTTTAAATCGCCATAGCTACCACAAGCCAAAAACGTCTCACTGGTCGTATTAACGATCTTAAAGGCATGCACAACGCCTATCTCATTCACACATTCCTTCACAACAGAGTCCTTTATATACAAATAACATGAATATTTTTGGTCTTTTTGTGTAATGAAGAAATAAAGGTAACTTCCTGAAAAAACCACATAATAACTGGACCAATTCTTGAAGCTAGCCTCCTTTTTCTTCAGGAATCCTTTACGAAAAGCATTATCAAACAAAGGCTTCATCTCAGTCTGCAACAATTCCTGGGTTTTATGCTCAGAATTACTGAAGAAATGCCTCAAATTCATCAGATCTGACAAGGTTTTCTGCGATAAATTTATCGTTAATTTCTCGAAATCTATCAGGATTTTCAAGTTTGCAGCCTCTTTTATCAGCGTTTTTCTGCGTTGAATTCGGGCTTTTAGCCTTAAATTCTCGACGATTTGAAATTTTTCGTTTTTGTTTGTATTTTCATTAAAAAAAAGAGGTAATTCCTTCAATTCTCCGTATTTCTTCATTAAATAGAAGAAATTAATCGAAGAATAGAAGAAAAGCTGAATTGCTGATAATTTCAGCATGTAATTCTGATAATCCTCTTTCTTCACGAATATCTCCTCATTGCGAAGCTCGATGTCACCTAAATTCATCACAAAACAAGGAGAATTCAGATCATTATACTGAAGAAAAGGGATAATTAGTGTGGGATTTGCCACTTTTATCCTTATCGAGAATTCGGCATTTTCTATTATATTTTCAGATTCTGATACATGTTTCTGATCAATTCTGACGGTTTTCTCGATTTCTTCACTGGACTGAACGGAGAAATATGACAGTAATTTCAGCATAATTGAGGGATAATAGACTATTTCTAATGCTCCGAGGTCCAAATCAAATGAAATGTCGCTATTTCGCTTAAAAAGCCTCATGATGAAGAAATAATGGGTTTTTTTATGAAAAGCTGCGTTTTTCTTTAGAATCGGGATGATTATCTCGTTTTTCGCTTCGAAATTGTTCAGTAGATCTATGCCGATTTCCTTGATTTCTGAGGCTATTTCAAATGAATTCGTCTTCATATTTATCGTTAAAAACATTGATTTAAGCCGAAAAATCAAGCCTTCATCGCATTTTTTCAGCCTTTTTGTCAATCGAATGTTCAGTTCTTCAAGTTCGAATATAAATGAATTTATCACGTTTTTCTCAACATTTATCATTATTTCCTCCTCATCAGGCTTTCCAGCGAAAAAGCTCATTAAATCCTGGTTTTTCCTCAGCGTTTTCCCACAAAACGAGAATTTCTTCGATTTCTTCAGGATTTTAGCCTGTTCTTCACTTAAAAAAACCTCTTGAATCCATTTGTAAAGCTCGTCGATTTCAATGGCCTTTACAATTTTTCTGAAGCTTTTTTCTTCATTAAAATCAAAGGTTTTTTTCAGCTCTTTTATATCAGAAATGTTTGAAATCGCCCCTTTTTTATATCGTAAAAGCTTTAGAAAAAGCTTTGAGAAATTTCGCCGCATGTTCTGAAGAATTACCTTATCTCCTATATATTTCCACAGTTTTCGATAAATCGACGAAATTTCTAACGAATTCCCCCTTTCTTTAAAATTAACAGGTTTTATCAAAGGATTTTCGAGTTTCTTGCGATTTTTCGCCTTTTCTCGTTGAAAAGCCTGGTGATAACTATCGAAACTATCGAACATTCTGATGAAATCTTGCAATTGCGAGTTTCTAACTTTGAAATTCAGGGTTTTTAGGCTTAGAATGATCTGCATTTCAGGTGTTTTTTGGCTATCTGAGTTTTGCGATGAATTTGTTCCAATAATCGCTTTTAAATCGCAGTTTATCGTGACAATGGCATCGATTCTTTTGGAGTATTTATCTCCAAAATCCTCATGTTCATATAGGGAATAATGATACATTTTGGCCTTTATTTCATCTGTATTCAAATCGCTGATAAACTGCAAATCATTTGAATTCCAATAAAGCGCTAATTTCGTTAATTCGGCCTTTTTATAAAGGAAAAGCTCCTTTTGCCGAATATCGCCTCTATCGTAAAATAACTTGTTTTTATACAGGGAATCACTGGTGAAAATCTTCAATTCGCTTAGGGTAATTCCCCATGAAAACCCCGGCTTTTCTAATGAATTCTCGTAACGAATATGGATATTTTGTATCGAAATCTGTATATTATCAACGATTTTCGCGATTAATCTATCTAAAATCCCTTGTTTATCCACAGAAATTGGCATATTCTGTTCTTTTATATTGATTTTCGCCTTATTCATCGTAAATTCCTCGAGTATTTTCTTCACGAATTTCTCCATTAGTTCATACTTGTAATTGCTGATATTCCAGCAATTTTTCGCCTTTTGTGTGACTATTATAAAGACATTTTGTATGAAAATTTCCACGCTTTTTTCGCTCAATTTTGACCATGGCATATTTACTTGAAATTTCTCGATATGGCTGTATCGTAATTCTAAAGGCAGTTCCAGCCTTTGTATTACTTCAGGATTCAGGCCTACGTTCTC
>JFJP01040768.1_pt1 | contig 10695 bp, 7 predicted proteins | sample 431651 | NCBI WGS metagenome assembly JFJP01 (sample SAMN02602958, study PRJNA72255) | Microbial mat metagenome, whole genome shotgun sequencing project. | biome: fresh water; feature: sink hole; material: water; isolation source: purple microbial (photo- and chemosynthetic) mats found in...
CTGGGATTCAACAAAAAAAAGGGGGAAAATAGTGCATAGAATTGCTGCTAATTTCCTTTCTTCCAAACTTGATTATCTTCTTACGAATAGTGAATTCAGTAAACAATCGTTCTACAAACATACTAAAAACGTGATTCCAACCTATATCGTGAACCCATTCATCAATAATAGGATGCAACCAATTTTTTCAAAACATCGTTTTGAAAGTTCGATGATCAATTTCCTCCATGTCGGAACAATTCAGAGACGTAAAAATATTCATACAACAATCAATGCATTGTCCCGATTACAATGTGATTTTGCTTATGACATTGTCGGAAAATGGGAATCTGACCAATATAAAGAAGAGTTATATTCGCTTGTAAAATCTTTGGGGCTATCAAATAAGGTACATTTTCATGGCCGATTAAATGATGAGGAATTAGCCACAAAGTACGAAAATGCTACAATATTTATCATGGTCTCCAATATGGAAGGGTATGGTATGGTCTATACAGATGCAATGAAATATGGACTTCCTATCATCGCATCGAATCGTGGAGCCATACCCGAAGTTGTCACCTCTGGAGTAAACGGCATTCTTTGTGATCCTAACGATGATGCATCTATTTTTGATGCTATTAATAAAATGGTTTCAGATAGCGACATTCTAAATAGAATGAGTATGGAAAACTATAAAAAATATCAAACATTTATTAGCAGAGAAGAGTTCATAGATAGATACTACAATTATTTTTCCGAGATCAAGAACTATGTAAACCATCGAAATTGAATATTACAATAGCAAAAGACAATCATTTGAATAATTTTATTTAGAAAGTATAAGGCTTACGACTTTTTTTGAATAAATTCTTTATATAGTTCCAAAATCTTTTGAGTCACATTACTAACCATAAACTTATCTTCATACACTAAACGCCCTGCCAGACCCATTTTTCCCCTTATTTGTTCTGATGAACAGAGCTTCTGTAAGGCTTCAATTAATGAGTCTAAAGAACCAGATTTAAAAAGTAAGCCATTTATTTCATTTTCTATAATTTCGGTAGGGCCACCAATATCCGGTCCAATTACAGGTATTGAAACTATTCCTGCTTCAATAAGTGTTCTTCCCAACGGTTCAACATATGTACTCGTATTAACGACGATATCTGCGGAACTATATAATTCCTGTTTAGAAGTACTAAATGGGTAAAACTCTACATTCGAAAGGTGTTTTGCCGAATCTTTCAGTAATTTAACATAATTTGAATTTTCACCATGGCCAACAATAATAAATTTAACATCGCGAAATTTTGCCCCAATTTTTTCTGCAGCTGCTATTAATAGTTCAATACCCTTTATGGGAGCTAAGCGCCCAGGTAATAATACACGGCAGATATCATCATGCTTCTTATCTACAGAGAAATCTGGCAATCCATTGTAGATTAACCTCACATCAATTTTAGTTCCATTATCTTTCAAGTAGTTACAAACTGTCTGAGAAACGCCAATAATTGCATCTGGAATTGTTCTAACAAGAAGTAGTTTAAACTGTGGTAGATTACAATCATGGGCAGTATAGATAACGGTGATATTTGTGGTTAATTTGAGAAAAAATGCAAAAAACAGGGATGGAACAGAATTACAGTGAATTAATTCAATATCTTCTTTGATGATAAATTTTCGCAGTTTATAAGCAGTGATTCCTATGTCAAATACATTTGCCATTCCAGCTTGAAAGATGCCTACCCCCGGAGTTTTATGTTGAGAAATTCTTTTTGCAAGAGTTGAAATTGTATGACATTCCGAGACCCAACATCTATTCAGGCTTCCTTCACGAAGCATTTCGTCTGCAATATCAAGAATATACTCTTGAGCCCCCCCATGAAAATTAAAATGATCTAAGAAAAGAATATTCATTTAATACTCGCACATTAAAGGATTATTTCACCAAATTTTCAATTAGATTTTGCCAAGTTTTATCACAATTAGCGATAAAATCATTGCGACTTGGCAATAACTTTGACTTCTCTATATTATTCATTGACAATTTCTTATAGGTTCGTGGTGATATTACATTATATATAGCATCTAAAATTTCAATGCAATCTTCTGGATTTGCAAGTATTCCATTTTCACCATCTAATACAAGATCTGGCACAGCTCCAGCCTTCGATCCCACAATTGGCAATCCGAAACACATCGCTTCCGCATAAACCATACCGTAACCTTCCATTCTAGAAACAAGCGTAAATATGTCAGCAGATTCATAACTGCTCCGAAGTTCTTCGGCATCAACTGATCCAACAAATGACACATTATGATGAAGGTTAAATGTATCAATTATTATCTGCAATTTTGAATAATACGTCAGATCTACAATTTTCCCAATAACCTTTAGGTGGTAGGGTATTGATAATTTTGAACAAGCTAAAAATAATGTATCTAAATTTTTCCGATTTTCAATTGTTCCTACGAACAACAGATTTATGGTTTTGCTTGAGAGTTTTCTCGGGCTAACAGAAATTGGTTTCATCACATTCACCAATGGTTCCAACAAAAAAAGCGGGGTTTTCTGTTTTCCTACTAATTCACAAAATATGCGCTTTGAAAAAGGAGTATTTGCAATTACGTGAGTGTACATCTTGGATGACAAAGCCTCTCCTACTCGTACAATTGACCTCCCCAAACTGGGCTTACGTGTTAAAAAGTTAAAATGATGAATCATTCCAATACAAGGAAGTTTGCGAACAAATCTGGCAAAATAAAGCGCAATTGCATAACGAGAAAAATAGTCACTATCAAACATTAATACAGTGTTTTTAGGTGCCTTAATAATTTTAATTAAAAGATCAAATGCTACCAAAGGCAATGTCATGAATGATCTTCCCCAAATCAAACCTCCTTCAAATCGATATACTTTTACGCCTGTTTTCTCTATCGTATTTAGGAGTACATCATTATAAATCTGCCCACCAGTTATTGGATTTGAAACAGAATGAGTAATAAATATTAGCTCCATTGCAATCCTTTTGAAACTCAAATGTGTTTGAAGTACTATGACTTTTTAACTTCTTTCGCCCAGGAATCCTTGAGCGTGGCGGTACGGTTGAACACGAGACCTTCCGATCCAGAATCTTTCACGAAATAGCCGGTACGTTCAAACTGGAACGGTTTTGTTCCCGCAAGTTCCGCAACTGCCGGCTCTGCTTTCACGTTGGTAATCACCGTTAGCGAATCAGGATTGATATTCGCAATGAAATCTTCGCCGGACTCTTCGGGATTCTCTTTCGTAAAGAGTTGATCGTACTGATTTACCGTGCAATCAATCGCATGATTCGCCGAAACCCAATGAATCGTTCCTTTCACCTTGCGACCATCGGGAGAATCTCCACCTTTGGTTGCAGGATCGTAGGTACAGCGAAGTTCAACGATTTCACCTGCTTCATTTTTGATTACCGACGTACAGGTAATGAAGTAGGCATAACGAAGACGCACTTCTGAACCAACGGTCAAACGGAAGAACTTTTTCGGCGCATCTTCCATGAAATCAGAACGTTCAATATAGAGTTCACGACTGAACGGAATCTGACGTGTTCCATCATTTTCATTTTCAGGATTGTTGATTCCGGTCATCATTTCTACGTGATTTTCAGGATAGTTTTCGATCACCACTTTAATCGGATCGAACACTCCCATGAACCGCAAAGACGAAGCGTTCAACTCTGTGCGGACAAAGTGTTCCAAGAGTGCAAAATCTACAATGGAATCGCGTTTTGCAAGACCAATCTGATCGATGAAGGCGCGGATCGCCGTTGCAGGATAGCCACGACGACGCATGCCGCAAAGTGTAGGCATACGAGGATCATCCCATCCGTTTACAAAATTTTCTTCCACGAGTTTACGCAGTTTACGTTTACTCATAACCGTATAAGTAAGGTTAAGTCGAGCAAATTCAATCTGTCGAGGTTTCGCAGGAAGAGTCACATTTTCAATAAACCAGTTATAGAGAGGACGGTGATCTTCAAACTCAAGCGAACAGAGCGAGTGCGTCACTTTTTCAAAGGCATCTTCGAGGGGGTGAGCGAAATCATACATCGGATAGATACACCATTCGTCGCCAGTGCGGTGATGGTGAATTTTCAGGATACGGTAGAGAACCGGATCACGCATGTTGATATTCGGTGATGTAACATCGATTTTCGCACGAAGAACTTTACTTCCATCTTCAAATTCACCAGCACGCATACGCGCAAACAGATCAAGATTTTCTTCGATCGAACGTGTTTTAAAAGGTGAATCTTTTCCTGGATTTTGCAAGTCACCACGGAATTCACGCATCTGTTCAGGAGTGAGATCGCAGACAAAGGCGAGATCTTTTTTAATCAGTTCGACAGCAGCTTCATAAATTTTTTCGTAATAATCGGAAGCGTAATAGAGACGATCTTCCCAATTAAATCCAAGCCATTTAATGTCTTCTTGGATTGAATCTACGAATTCGGTATCTTCTTTTGAAGGATTGGTGTCATCCATGCGAAGATTACAAGTTCCGCCAAAATCGATGGCGGCACCAAAGTCGGTACAGATCGCTTTCGCGTGTCCAATGTGAAGATATCCGTTTGGTTCAGGAGGAAAACGAGTCACAATCGACTGGTGCTTTCCCGAGGCAAGATCTTCTTTGATAATATCATATATAAAATTTGATTTCAGATTTTCGTCGCTCATCTATTTCTCCATATTCAAACGGCGAACACAAGGGTTCGCCTCGATTTATTTCATTTCAATAAACGCACGAAGTCGTGCAACCGATTCTTCTTTACCGATAAACGCGATTACATCGTGCATCGAAGGACCACCGCCGACACCGGTTATTGCTACACGAATCGGCATTCCCACTTTTCCAAATCCAAGCCCTTTCGTTTCCATATATGAATGGAACAGCGCATCAACCGATTCCGCAGAAAAGTCTGTGAGCGATTCGATTCCGTTGGCAATGTCAGTAAGAACCTCAACGAGATTATCCTGCTTCGCCAACTTTTTCATTGAACCTTCATCAAACTCAGACGGTTTCACGAAGAAGTAGTTCAAGGTTCCGGCAATTTCGGTCACTTTTTTAGAACGACCTTTCATCATTTCGATAACCGGAATCAGTTTTGAATCGTCGTAATCTGCATTGATATAGCAGAGTTCTACCAAAGCCGGTTTTACTTCGGGAAGAAGGGTTTCCGCAGAAGCTTCAGTGATATAGTGACCGTTCATCCATTCAAGTTTTTTGGAGTCAAACACGGAAGGTTTTGCACCAATGCGGTCAAGAGTAAAGAGTTCGATCATCTCTTCGAGAGTCATGATCTCTTTGTCATCGCCAGGACTCCACCCAAGAAGCGCAAGGAAATTAAAGAGCGCATGAGGAAGAACACCTTCGCGATAGTAATCCATCACCGATGCGGCACCTTTTCGTTTCGAAAGTTTTCCGCCTGTTTCAGAAAGAATAACCGGAAGGTGCGCCCAAATTGGCGTTTCCCATCCAAAGGCACGATACAGAAGTACGTGTTTTGGTGCGGAAGTAATCCACTCGTCGCCGCGAAGGACGTGAGATACTCGCATGAAATGGTCGTCAATCACATTGGCAAGGTGGTAGGTCGGGAATCCATCGGTTTTGAGAAGTACAAAGTCATCGAGCGTGTCTGATTCAAAGGAGATTTTACCGCGGATAACATCGTCAAACGTAATTGTTTGGCTATCAGGAATCTTCAGTCGAATTACAGAAGGTTCACCGGCAGCAAGTTTTGCTTTCACTTCGTCAGCTGAAAGACCACGGCAGTGGCGATCATAGCCGGTCGCCTGTGGGTTTTCACTTGATTCCTGCGTTGCCCGCAACTGTTCAAGACGTTCTGATGAACAGAAACAGTGATACGCAAGCCCTTTTTCTACCAGTTCATCGGCATATTTTTTATAGAGTTCGAGTCGTTCAGATTGAAAATAAGGACCACAGTCACCGCCAACTTCAGGACCTTCATCCCAATCGAGTCCCATCCAACGCAGTGACGTGAAAATTTCATCAAGTGCGCCTTCGTGGTAGCGGGTACGGTCTGTGTCTTCGATACGAAGAAGAAATTTTCCGCCGTTTTTCTTTGCAAAGAGGTAGTTAAAAAGAGCTGTGCGAGCACCGCCCACATGAAGATATCCCGTTGGTGAAGGGGCAAAACGAACTCGAATTTCACTCATACTACATCCAATCGTCACAAAAACCGTATTTAACTCGCCAAAAATAGTTTATGGTACTCTAGGACAACACGATTTTGCATATCCATAAAGAATCAATTCCCTGCAGAAAAGAGATTTATCGTCTATATTGAGCATAGATATTCAATCAATATAATGCGGAGATAATGATGCTTAAATCTGTTCAATCGCTCATGGCGGTACTAACTCTGCTCAATGCCTCACTGCTAGCTCAAAATCTTATCACTAATGGCGCCTTTGAAGGCAACAATACCATATGGAGACTCAATCTTCTCGAAACGGCATCAGAAACAAGTGCCACTCTCGACTTCCCCTCGCTTTCTATAAATGGATCAACCTGTGCTCGTATCAAAGTGATCGAAAAACAGCCCGAAGATTGGTACATTCAACTTGCTATTCCTTCGTGGCAGGTCAAAGCAAACTCTATTTATCGGTTTTCATTCTACGCAAAAGGTGAAAGCTCAATACAAATAAGTGCCGCCTACGGAAAAGACGCGCCGGAACCGTACAAATACAAAGAGGGTTTTACATTTAACCTTCGCCAAAATTGGGCAAAATACTCGGGGGAATTTTCCAGTGATATCGAAGGGAACGGCCTTCTGGAACTGACCATAAATGTTGGCGATCATCCTGGCGAATATCTATTAGACAGTCTCGTTCTCGAAGAAATTGATAAAATCGACCAGTGGAATACTTGGTATTCGCAAGCTGATGCGCGCATTGACCAGTTCCGAAAAAACAGTATTTCATTTAACTCACTGATCGACGATAAAGGAAAAAACGTCACCGCGGGAACTGTCACATTGAAACAGAACAAACACGCATTCCCCTTTGGCACATCGTTAATACTGGCTGATACCGTTTCAGCCTCTGACAATAAGTGGTATCAGGCAAAGGCCAAAGAACTGTTTAACTCAATCACAATCGAGAGCGCGTTCAAATGGGTCGATTTCGAACCGATGCCGAACCAACTAAAAAGCAGTGAAATTGCCAAATACACAACCTATGCAGACACAAATGGCATGAAACTTCGCGGTCACGTTTTAGCGTGGGCTCTTCAGAAATACGGTTTTGAAACTCACTGGCCACAAATAGGCACGGACCAACAACTGAAAGCGGCAATCAAGAATCGCATTTTACGAGATGTCGCAGCCTACAAAGGCAAAATTCACGAGCACGATGTATGGAATGAGCCTTTTCACGAACCGGAATGGTTTAACCGCTTAAACCATCTCAACCAAAACCGAGAAAACTACTGGGAACTGATGGATTCTGCATTTCACTGGGCACGCTCTGCTGACTCTTCTGCCGATCTCTATCTCAACGAGTACTCGGTTGTTGCCGGTGGTCAAACCGAAACACTTCGAGAAATTGTTCGCGGAATGATCGACAGAAAGGTTCCGATCACCGGAATAGGCGCTCAATGTCATTTCGGGAACAATCCAATCGAACCGGAACTAATTCGCAAGCGACTCGATTCACTCGCATCGCTGGGACTAAAAATCAAATTAACCGAGTTCGACATGGGTTCTCCAGAAGAGGGCGTTCTGCTGACCGAAAAGCAGATGGCTTCGGAGTACGCGAAATTCCTGCGAACCGCTTTTTCTCACCCTGCCGTAGACGGCATAACAATATGGGGATTTTGGGATAAACTCATTTGGAACAAACCAGTTTACTCAGAAACGGCACAGCAATGGTCGCAAGGAGCAGGACTATTTAAGTCAGATAAGTCGCCCAAGCTAGCTGCCGATTCGGTGGTGACACTTCTGACCAAAACGTGGAGAACTGACACGTCCTTCAATCTTGCATCCAAACATGAGATTCGCGGATTCTATGGTACCTATGATATCGAAATTAAAAATGGTGACACTCTCTGGATGGGAACATTCTCATTAAAAGCCGATGTACCAACGGATACGATTCGCGTCAAGCGAATAACGCCAGTAAAAATTGCGACAATTGAAAAAAGTGCTCAACGTTTTTTTGCGAGAACCGATAGTAAAAGTAGAATCGTGAGAATCAGAGGTGCTCAAGCGGTATATCCTACCACACTTGAACTGCTCGATCTTCGCGGAAGGCGAATCTATCAATCGACCATTGAAAACGCTGACTCTTTTGAATTTGATCTCTCAACAGTTCCCGACGGAATCTTTGTGATGAAACTATTCAACGGAACGGCAGCGATTCAGCAAAAGCTCTTACTGACGAGGTAAAAAATGTTGCTAACCGAAGCTGCCACAAAAGAGTATGTTGTGGAAAATGAACGCGCCGAAGAGTGTATTATGGAAGATAACCTTCCTGAAGCGGCAAGTACTCTTCTCGAAATTATCGACCGCGCACCTTCAAACAGCCGCGCTTTCAACAATCTTGGCGTAATTGCATGGAAACAAGACAATTGGTACGATGCATTCGGACTGTTCAAGCATGCCCTTGAATTGAAGCCAGACAATGCAGATGCAGCCTCAAATCTCTTCGATCTCGCCTTGAAAACCCACAAAATAGACGAAGTTCGCGACATGCTTGTCAAAGCATCAGACCTTCTCCCCTACGATGCCGAGCTCGAAGATATCGCATTGGGGCTGCGCGAAGACGGCGATGATATCTACTATTGTGGCCGCGCACTTCAGCAGGGTTACTACCACCCTGATCTCGCCAATGCAGATGCACTTGTGGGCGAAGGGAAATACCCCGAAGCTTCAGCGCTCTATTTCAAAGTTCTCGATGAACAGGGCGAATTGGCAGAAGTGTATAACGGGTTGGGAGTGATCAATTTCCATGAAAAAAAGTACCTCGACGCGTTTACTCTTTTCACGGAAGCCATAAAACTAAACCCGATCAATCGGGATATGTTCATGAATCTTTTTGATTCAGCTCAGGTTTCTGATATGGTCAAAAACTCGATCGACATTTTCTATACCTGTCGCAAAGAGTACCCACAACTGGAAGAGATTGAACATCTTGTGCCGAAGTATCCAGAATAATCGCACTTTTACCAAAAAGTATTAAAGTACGGTTTTTGAAATGTCGATAGAAACAGTGACCGAAGAGATCTAAAACACCTCCCTTGTGTGTGACTCTGTTGCAACTTCCCCAAATTTTGTGCAGAGAAGAAATTAACGGTTGCATATTGTTTACGGACGTATTTCCCCAAATGCGTCCGTATTTTTTTACCCCAACTCCTCGATTTCAACTCTCGACCATTCCGTCCTCTCCCCGTTCATGTGTACCGCTGTCAAAATGTAATCCGACAACGACCGAATCATAATTGCGTGGTGCTTTCCCCTTTTTGATTGGGCAGAATCGGATTTGGGTAGTTCTTTTTCATGTTTGAGTGGACTGATGAAGATTTGAGTAAATAGCAAGGAATTTAGGTTCATTTATTAATAAGACAGTCTATTATGGTCCCACGATGAAATTCAGATGTTCCTAATGCGAAATAAGTCGGTGCACTAGATAGTTGTTTTAAAGGAGAAAACAATGAGCACTATAAGTGTTCACAAATATTAAATCCTCCTACCTCGTTCGATTTCAACTCTGGAGATTATTGCCCACCTGAGCTACTGGAAGGTTTGATTGAACAAACAACGCAATGAGAACATGCCACGTAGAAATAATGTGAAGCATGGGAACTACTCCAAGTTTCACCCATTAAAGCGAGCGACTAGAGCGGTAGGTTTTGTCTAGCGATCTAGTGAGATATATGGGTGATGATTTGCTCACTGAGGATCGGCATCAAACACCAAATAGCACCTCTCCCCCACATTTGAAAAAATGACAGAACAACTTCCTCAGCAACTCCTTAATATACTACAAAACAACAACTTGAACAATTCCTTTAAACTACTTAGATTTTAAAGTCAAGAAAATGACGGTATCCTTTGGATTGCGGGTTGGAAGGACGGCAAATGAGGATTCGAGAATCAATATACGCCCACAGTGAGGCATATCCAAGGGAACCAATCGATAAATCACCCGTTTCTAAATTGTCATATATCGCCATTTTGGATCCCTGAATCGTTCAACCTTACGATTTATATTCCGAATCAAACAGATCTACCAACCGAGCGATTTCTGCGGTCAAATCACCACCGCGAATCGCATCCCATCCGAGCCACATGATCGGCACGTTGCTTTCAAGTGGATTTTTCACATCTGGGTGAAGTGATGGAAATAGGCCAAGATTCGCCATGGTGTCGCCCGCTTCGTAGGACGCAAAGAAATCCACCAATGGCTGAAGCTCTGCTTTTCGCTGTTTTTTTGCTAGCATAAAGACCGGGCTCACGATTGCTCCGTCTTCGGGCCAAACAGCTTCCATGGGCCCGCCGTTCTTGGTCATTTTCGTAAAAAAGTAGGGCATTATAGTAACAGCGGGGCGATTCTGAGTGAGTCGATCAGATTTCACCATCTGAGACGGGTGCATACTCTGCAGCATCGACCGTCCTAGCGCTTCGATCCCCGAGTCACCGTAGAGTT
>JFJP01015624.1_pt1 | contig 10694 bp, 7 predicted proteins | sample 431651 | NCBI WGS metagenome assembly JFJP01 (sample SAMN02602958, study PRJNA72255) | Microbial mat metagenome, whole genome shotgun sequencing project. | biome: fresh water; feature: sink hole; material: water; isolation source: purple microbial (photo- and chemosynthetic) mats found in...
AAAATTGATTAAAAACAAAATTAGGGTATTCTGAAAATTCTGATTCAGTTCATTTTTAACCGAATACACCTGATTACCATAACAATCGCTTACGTTATGATAATCAGGCTAATCCTACAAATTAGTTGTGTAGGGTGCATAAACGTAGTGTCATGCACCAAAGTGTTTAAATTCAGAAAGGTGTATGACGCTTTGCTTATACACCCTATACTTGCTTGCTATGGTTTAATCCTGATATTAATGGTATGTTCACCATTGAATACCACTGTACCGTCGGGCACCCGATAACCAAAATAAATGCAAGCATGTCCAGACTCAAATCGCCCTTTATATAAAAACACACCACTTTCAAGTGGTTGTATATCGGATTGGAAATCTAGGCTAAATGGAAAACTATATAAATGAGATAAGTTATCCAAATTGCCATCCCACGAACTAAAATTGAAATCTAAAAGATATTCATTATTCCGTTTCCACTCGGTCATGTAATAACCACCTTTATTAGCTGAGTCTGCGAGTGCTGGATTGCAATTTTCTGAACTGGTGCCGTCCACTTTGAGAAAATCTTCTTTGAGAAAGAAAGTCACAGCAAGGATTTCAGCTTTTTTCGTGACGTGTTCAGTTTGAGGTACAAGGCTACCCCTAATTTCAACTTCTTGCTCAGTAGTGATTGTATTTTCTCGCAAAAACTCTCCATATCCTGTCGAGATTCCACCTGAAAAATTGGCACTGGGACTGGCTTGAATTACTCCATCTTTGGCAGCATAACCGATTCCCAATGATGGCAGATTAGCAATAATATTCGACTCAACCAAATACGTTTCTGCTTCCAAGTCACTGCTAATAGTTTGGACAGAAATGTCTATTTTACCAGCACTGTCTTTAGGCACAGTATAATCAAAAAAATAGGGAGGACTTCCTTCTACTACTTGAAGAGAATTACCTATTGAAATTATCGCACCTTCTTGTGGCGAACCGTTGGCAATATCGAGACGAATTTGGATCGTTTGACCGGGTGTCACCCTTGTTTTTGGCATTGGCTCAAAGGTAATAACTGCATTGGAATAACTTGGTGGAGTACAAATTTCTCCTGCATCTCCGTCACAAGAACCTGTCATTGCAGTTTGAGACCTATTTTTTCTAAGAGAGAAGGCAGAATCAGAATTCCTTGCTCTTTCTGCCATTCTCAGCGTTCCATCTTCACAAGCATTAATGTCTTTTTCAAACTCACGATTACTCTTTCCCGCACTGCCAGATAGAGCGGAAAAGTAACCAAAAGATGGTGAATCAGGTGGTTCACGTAAAAGTTTAACAACCCTATTGGCTATATCCGGAGCGACTTTATTAAGTTCAACAGGAATAAATTTAATACCCAACATTATTGGTATAATTGCATGTCTTCCTAAACCGCCAACTTCTCCAAGATGATCAACGTTTTGGAAAGTCGTAACCGCAGAATCAGTTAACCCCCCGCGTTGACTTTCGGCAGGTACGAGGCTATCATGATTCGTATTCCCTCCTAATATATTATCAATTGTTGTAAAACCTTCCTCCATAGTTACAACCTTGTAAAAACTAATTAAGCTGTTGAATAATATTTCTAAAACTGAAATATTAGGGGCAATACCGACAATTGCGTGGGAAGGTACTGGAGTATCTCCAATATTTTTAATGGAGCTACTAGCTGTTTGAAGACCATAAACAGCAGGTCCAAGTCGATGTCCTATCCTAGATAATGTGGTTTCTAGGGTTTCTCGTTGTGTTACAAGTTCACATGCTGCATAAGCTACTACACCTCCCTTGTCAGGTGGTATAAGTAATAATGGCTTACAAATCTTTCTAGCTCTACATTTCCCATTCACTAAAATATCCGCGAGCCGTGTACCTTGATGGGGAGTACCGATGGTAATGATCTTGTGAAAATCACCTTTTTGATAATTATCAGTTCTTTTGTACTTATAGTCATCATAAGTGGTTTTAACAGTAGCTCTCGCAATTAAACCACCCAAACTATGAGCTACGACATCCACTTGAGTTGCAGCAATACCTTTTTCCCTGATATCCCCAATTGCCTTTTTAGTTTCACTGATAAACTTAGGAATGGCTGAATTAACAAGACAACTAGGAGTTTCGGGGTCTTTGCAAGTGGCAAGAGGATCAAATGGACCTGTTGCAGGGTAACGTCCTGAATTATGATCTACCAAATGGACATTATATCCAGCCTCGTTTAAAACTGGCGTAAATACCTTATTCCACGAACTGGAGTTATCCCACAAACCATGCACCAACATCACTGGCGGAAGTCTTAGCTGTAATATTTTAGTATCAATGACCACTCCAGCAGAATTTTTGGCTTCAAGAGAAACTATTGCGTTTTCAGGAAGATTGAGAGGTGCCTGGTAAATTGCAAATACGTAGCTTTCTTCACCAATTTTGGTTGGCTCTACGGTTAGAGAACCGCACGAAGAGGAACCGTCTAACTTGGATAATGTACCAAATCCACAAAGATTGGGAGAGAGAGTAAAAGTAACTGATTCACTACCTTTTACCCGTAGAAGCAACTGTGTCACTCCGTCTGTCACCACACCAGAACGTTCAACAGTGCTTTTGAGCAACTTGGTTTCGTCAAGACTGACAACACCACCAGTATTTTTCAGAAAATCGCCATTGCATATTGTTGGTGTCGAACAAGCAGGATCAATCACTTGGAAAACCTTTGTTTTGGTAAACACTGCTGGTAAAGTATCCCAAAAATATTGAATATTTCCACAAGTTTCCCGATCAGAACGCCAATTTTTAAACTGATCTCCCCGTATGGTTTGAGTATTACCATTCTGTGATATTGTGAGTTTTGCCTCCCACCAAAGTTCATCTGCTCCGGTGCATTTCTTTCCATGTTCCGTAGTGGGTAAAACAAATTCACCGACCAGTTTTTGACCTGTGAGGTTTCCGTGAAATATTTCCTTGCTACCGGCATAAGCCAGAACAGATTGTCCGGCTTGTTTAATAGTGATGCCATCCCAATCACCCGTTAGATCAATCGGTTGCTGTTGATCGTTAGCTTTTTGTGGGTTCTGAGCTGCCATTACTGTGGTTGATGACAACAACAGCATCAAAGCAATGACGCTCCAACTTCCACACCACTCTTTCCAATGAATGGATATAGAATGGTAAGACAATAGTGGACTACAAGTTTCAATTTGCATAAGAGACTTCCTCTTTAACGGAATTAATTCACTTGCAAGTTTATCACTCCTGCTGCAAAAAATGGGAAACTTACCGGCTTTTTATCGCTTACATTTCTCGTTACCAAGTTGGCATTGATGTTTCCCAATTGCTTGACATCTCGATCTATCCCCGCTTTTCCACTCACCAGAACGGAATCACTATGGCAATACCAACTACCTTTCAAGACCTCATTCTCGCACTACAGGGATATTGGGCAAAACAAGGCTGTGTCATTCAGCAACCCTTTGATATGGAAGTCGGCGCGGGCACCTTTCATCCCGCCACTTTCTTACGAGCGATTGGACCTGAGCCGTGGAGTGCGGCATACGTGCAACCCTCGCGCCGTCCGACCGATGGTTACCAATACCAAGTGGTGATTAAACCTTCCCCGTTGAATATTCAAGAATTATACTTAGGTTCATTGCAAATGTTGGGCATTGATCCACTGGTGCATGACATTCGCTTTGTTGAGGATAATTGGGAATCACCGACATTGGGCGCGTGGGGATTGGGTTGGGAAATTTGGTTGAATGGCATGGAAATCACCCAATTTACTTATTTTCAGCAGATTGGTGGTATTGAATGTCGTCCCGTGACCGGCGAAATTACTTACGGTTTAGAACGCATTGCCATGTACTTGCAAGATAAGGAAAGTGTGTTTGACTTGGTGTGGACGGATGGGCCCTTGGGCAAGATTACTTACGGTGACGTGTTTCATCAAAACGAAGTCGAAATGTCCACATTTAATTTTGAACACGCGCCAGTCGATGATTTATTTAAAATGTTTGACGTTTATGAACGAGAAAGTACCCGCTTGATTGAATTGGGATTACCACTGCCAGCGTATGAAATGGTGCTCAAAGCCTCACACACTTTCAACTTACTTGATGCCCGTCACGCAATATCTGTTACGGAACGCCAACGTTTTATTTTACGGGTGAGAACCTTGGCGCGGGCAGTGGCACAAGCCTATTACAACCGTCGAGAATCGTTAGGTTTTCCGATGTGTACCACGGTGAAAAAGGCGGCATAATTTCCCAAAATTGGCGTTCCAAAGTTTCTCAACCGGTTGACTTTGGAACGTTTCTAATTCCAAAAAGCCCCCTAGGCACCGCCCCATTCAAACTGCCCTTGGTCTATGAAAAGCAAAAAACCAATTCCTTTAGAAAAGATAGACGGACAATTAATTGATTTAAATGATAATTATCGACATCAATCTTAATATTAACAGAGACAGCTCATGAACTGGATTCCCCATTTGACAGTTGCCGCAGTGATTGAATCAGAATCAGGTTTTTTAGTTGTCGAAGAAAACGCCGATGGTATGATGGTATTCAATCAACCGGCGGGACATTGGGACGAGGGCGAAACCCTGATAGATGCAGTCATTCGGGAAACTTTAGAAGAAACCGCGTGGCATTTTGTCCCACAAGCGATTATTGGAATTTACACCTATACCAGTGATGTGAACCAAATCACCTACTTGCGAATTTGCTTTTGTGGCACTGTGACGGCGCATGATCCCAACCGGACTCTGGATACTGGAGTGGCGCGGGCAGTGTGGCTGCATCGCGATGACTTGTTGAACCAAAAATTGCGCAGTCCCATGGTGTTACGTTGTATTGACGATTATCTAAGTGGTATTCGCCATCCGCTATCCCTATTAACAACAATGTAATCAAAACTCATGAAAAATAATATTGATCATCAAGAAGTGAATAAATTCTCAGAATTGGCGGCGCGCTGGTGGGATAAAGATGGGGAATTCAAAACGTTACACGATATTAATCCACAACGACTCACTTATATTGCGCAACGCGTGGGTAACTTGGCGGGCAAAACCGTGATCGATGTTGGTTGTGGTGGCGGGATTTTGGCAGAAGCGATGGCAAAACAACGGGCAATAGTCACTGCGATTGACATGAGTGAAGCCTCGTTGCAAGTGGCAAAATTGCATCTACATGAATCTGAAGTACAAATTGATTATCAATTGAAAACCGCCGAGCAGATAGCAACCGAACAGCCTGCGCAATTTGATGTGGTAACATGTATGGAAATGTTAGAGCATGTGCCTGATCCCAAATCAGTTATTCACGCTTGTCAACGGTTGGTTAAACCCAATGGACACGTATTTTTTTCCACGCTGAATCGCACCCTGCGCGCCTATCTTTTAGCAATTGTAGGGGCGGAGTATCTGCTTCATATTATTGCCAAAGGTACACACGATTACGCCAAATTTATTCGTCCGGCGGAATTAGCAGAATGGGCACGAACAGCAGGGTTAGACGTTAAACATTTGACTGGATTGCATTATTCCCCGCTAACGCACACTGCCAGTTTAAATCAAGATATTTCAGTGAATTACTTAGTTCACACCCAAAAGGCGGCTTAACGTGGAACGTATTCCCGAACCTGAATTGATGGTAGCCCCAGAGCAAGTGGCAGTTTATGCGTCCGCGGATTTCAGTGAACCGCATTCGATGTTTATCCGCTTGTTTCAACAATATTTTCCGGATGAAGTGGTCAATGGCATGGTGCTGGATTTGGGCTGTGGCGCGGCGGACATTAGCTGTCGTTTTGCGCAAGCCTTTCCCGATTGCTCGCTTGATGGCGTGGATGCCTCGGAAACAATGTTGACTTATGGACGAAATTTAGTTGAGAAACAAGGACTCAGCGAGCGAGTGCATTTGCTCAACGGTTATATTCCCAATTTGACCCTGCCACGACTGCGTTATGATGTGATTATTTCCAACTCTTTGCTGCATCATCTCGCCAATCCATTGAGTTTATGGGAAACAATTAAACGCAGTGTCAAGCCCAGTGGCGCGATTTTTATCATGGATTTGTTGCGTCCGCCCAGTCGTGAGGAAGCCCATTATTTGGTAAAAACACATTCAAAACAAGAGCCTGAGATTTTACAACAGGATTTTTTTAATTCCCTATTGGCAGCTTACAGTGTGGCAGAAATTGAGGCGCAGTTGCAGGCGATAGGGTTGTATTATTTAGAAATTTACGAAGTCAGTGATCGACATTGGGTGGCAGTGGGGCGTTTGTGAGGAATTAATTCGTCCGAAGATAACAAACAGATTTTTCACACCAGTTTAGCTAGGATAAGCGCAGATGGATATGTTGACACCGACCGAATGCCTTGATTTGTTTAGTAAACTTGCTGCTAATACACCAGCACCTACCACAGAATTACAGTACGCCAATTCTTTTGAATTACTCATTGCAGTAATGTTATCGGCGCAAGCAACGGATAAAAGTGTCAATAAAGCCACACCGGCATTATTTGAAGTTGCAAATTCGGCAGAAAAAATGTTAGCGTTGGGAGAAGCGGGCTTAAAAAATTATATTAAAACCATTGGGTTGTACAACACGAAGGCAGCAAATATTCTCAAAACGTGCCAGATTTTGATAGAAAAATATCGCGGCGAAATTCCGACAACGCGTCAAGAATTGGAATCATTGCCGGGTGTGGGGCGAAAAACCGCGAACGTAATTTTAAATGTGGTGTTTGGACAGCCTACGATTGCAGTGGATACTCATATTTTTCGATTGTCGAATCGCACTGGTTTGGCACCGGGCAAAAATGTGCTTGAAGTTGAACAAAAATTAATGCAGGTGGTGCCTGAAATTTATCGTTTTCATGCGCATCATTGGTTGATTTTACATGGGCGTTATGTGTGTACAGCCCGCAATCCTCACTGTGCAACGTGCGTGATTAATACGATCTGTCAATACCCAAGTAAAACCAAGGAATGAAAAGTTGCCTGAACCGTAATTTTCATCATTTATTTAAATAATACAGTGAGTTAAATTACAGTTCAGATAATAGCTTATCCTTGTTTTGTCTTAGAATACCGCCGCGTCGCCCGCACAAATCCAGTAAACAATGGATGACCATCTCGCGGAGTCGAAGTAAATTCCGGGTGAAATTGACAGCCGATAAACCAAGGATGATGCGGATTTTCAATCACTTCCACCAAATTACCATCCGCAGACATCCCTGAAAATATCAAACCCGCTTGGCGCAACATGCTCATGTATTGATTATTAAATTCATAACGATGCCGATGCCGTTCGCGAATCACTTCTTTACCATAAAGTTCATGAGTTTTGCTGCCCTTCATCAGATGACACGCCTGCCCGCCGAGCCGCATCGAGCCACCCTTTTCCGATTGATGATCCCGCTGTTCAATGGTGCCACTCTCTGTCAGCCATTCAGTAATTAAGGCAATCACAGGATGGGCAGTTTTACTATTAAATTCAGTGCTATGCGCATTTTCCAAACCGGCGACACTGCGCGCAAATTCAATGACTGCCACCTGCATTCCCAAACAAATGCCTAAATATGGAACGTTATTTTCCCGCGCAAATCGTACTGCTTGAATTTTCCCTTCAATGCCCCGTTTGCCAAATCCCCCCGGTACTAAAATGCCATCCACTTCATTCAAACAATCCGTACTTTGCTTGATAATGTCTTCTGCATCAATATAATGGATTTCAACCTGCGTGCGCGTGGTAATACCCGCATGAATCAATGCTTCGGTCAGGGATTTATACGCATCGGTTAAATTCATATACTTACCGACCATCGCGATTTTAACCTTCATGCTCGGTGTTTTCAAGCGATCAACCACAGTTTCCCATTCTGATAAATTTGGCGCGGGAGTTTCTAACTTGAGCTTTTCGCAAACAATTTGATCGAGCTTTTCGTGCGCCAGCAATAACGGAATTTGATAAATAGACTCGACATCCGAGAGGGGAATGACTGCCTGCATGTCCACATCAGTAAACAAGGCGATTTTACGGCGATCACTTTCAGAAATTGGATGATTGGAGCGACACAATAACACATCAGGTTGAATGCCAATTGAGCGTAACTCCTTGACTGAATGCTGGGTTGGTTTGGTTTTCACCTCGCCGGCTGTGGAAATATACGGCACCAAGGTGAGATGAATATACAGGGTATTTTCCCGCCCCACATCGCCGCCCAATTGGCGAATCGCTTCCAAAAATGGCAGAGATTCAATATCCCCCACCGTTCCCCCGATTTCGATCATGCCAATGTCAGCATCGCCAACCGCGGTCAACACCGAGCGTTTAATCTCATCCGTGATATGGGGAATCACCTGCACCGTTGCCCCCAAATAATCGCCGTAACGTTCTTTACGAATCACTTCGGCATAAATCCGTCCCGTCGTGAAATTGTTGGATTTGGTCATCTTGGTGCGCACAAATCGCTCGTAATGTCCTAAATCTAAATCAGTTTCCGCGCCATCATCGGTGACAAAAACTTCGCCATGTTGAAATGGATTCATGGTGCCAGCATCGACGTTGATGTAAGGATCGAGTTTGACCAAGGTAACTTTCAGATTGCGGGCTTCAAGAATCGCGGCAAGTGAGGAGGCGGCAATGCCCTTGCCTAATGAGGACACCACACCGCCGGTGATAAAAATAAATCTAGTCATGTTTGTAATCTGGATCAGAAGTGACAAAAGGGTTGCATGGTGGCTGAATTGTAAATTAAGGTGAAAATCACAATTCAGCCGGTGAAGCGCATGGTTAGGGTGTAAGGGCTGTAAAATCAATGAGCTATAATTGAATTTTCAGCACTATCATCCCGGTTGTGCCAATTAACTCACCATATTTAATTTGAAATGATACGTGACAATCTTCTTGAATTCATTAACAATTTTTAACGAATCTTTCAATAAATCGCGTTCTAACTTATTTAACTGCGTAGGATCGATATAATTATCATATTCTTGATTAAACTTGATCCGTTCGAGTTCAAACTGCAACCGTAATGCCAACATAAAAGAGAATGACTCGGTCAACTCTTCGGCAAATGCCGCATCAAATATGCCTCGTTGCCGCAAATCGTCAATACGATCAACGGTGTTGGTTGAAGTTAGGCGATATTCCAATGCCAAACTGCGAATTCCCTGCACAATGGGGAAAATTCCACCCTTCTTGATATCTAGTTGATTTTTATGACTACTGTATTCAACAATGAAATCTACGAAAAATCCCAATGGTGTTTCAAATGCCAAGGTTGGACGAGCAAAATGCGCATAAAATGAGCGATTATCTTGCAGCAGTTGGAATAAATAATCCTTAGCTTCCTTGAGCAAAATGTTATCCCCCGCCACTGCGGTTGCGTCATAAAAGATGGCAAGATTCATCATAGATTCTTCTTTAGGCTGTTGAATCCATTGATAAATTTCTTCTTTAAAATCTTGCAGCGGCTTGCACCAATATGGATTTTTAACCATGACATTGCCCGCACAAGGCGGATAACCAAATTCAATCAAGGCTTCGGTGAATTCTTCAGTAATTTTCCCCAATCCAGTCATCGCAAAGTCGTCACGCAGAATGATCGCATTGTCTTGATCCGTCTTGAGAATTTGCTCACCACGCCCTTCACTGCCCATGACCAATAGACAGGAATTTTCCAATAATTCCGATGGGACAATAAATGAATAGAGCTTTTCAAATATCTTTTTGTTGAGTTCGTTGACCAACTGGGTGATATAGCGAATTTTGATGCCACGCGCATGAAGAATTTGAATCATATTCAACAAGTTACGGCTGGCTTGCTTGAGTTCAATTTTGCTATTTGCCCGGTCAATTTGCACCATGATGAGATGCGAATGATTGGAGAAAAAGCTAATTAAATCCATCTGTTCCAGCACACCGGCAATTTCTGTTTCGTCATAGACCACTACCCGTTTAATGGAGTGTTTGGTCATCAACAACAGGGCGTTAAGCAGAAAATCCTCACGTTGCACGGTAATCAAATTATAGGTGGCAATATCCCCCACAGCGGAGTCAAGAGAACGTCGTTGCAGCACCACATGTTCGCGAATATCCGCATCAGTAACAATGCCGCATTTGCCATCTCGCCGCACCAAAATGTAGGTAGATTTATGTTTTTTCATAGTTTCCACCGCGGTGTAAATCGTCACATCTCCTTCAATCGTCACCGGCGAGCGCACGTAGGCTTCGCGAATTTTCGCCACTAGAAACGAGGTCATTTCCTTGGTGTTGCGTTGTTCAATTAGATGATGCAGTTTTTCAGACAGATTTTGGTAGAAGAAGGTTTGAAAGCTCGAATTTTCCTCAATTAGCTTTAAAAATACCTTTTTTGGCAACAGGTAACACAATAATTCTTCTTGCGCGGTAAACTCATGTTTACTCGAACCTTCTAGCAGGGACATGGCATCGAAAGTATCTTGTCTGCTATGTAGGGCTATCATGCCTTCTTCATCGGATTCTTGCACTATCCCTTTGATAATGATAAAAAAAGAATCGGGAGTGCTATTGTGATGAATTAATCGATCATCCTTGCGATAATAGGCAACATCCATGGCACTTATCACAAAATCCAATTCTTGAGGACTGAGGCGATTAAACGGCGCAATCGCGGAAATAAAGGTTCTTTGGTCAAGTACAGTCAC
>JFJP01040769.1_pt1 | contig 10694 bp, 10 predicted proteins | sample 431651 | NCBI WGS metagenome assembly JFJP01 (sample SAMN02602958, study PRJNA72255) | Microbial mat metagenome, whole genome shotgun sequencing project. | biome: fresh water; feature: sink hole; material: water; isolation source: purple microbial (photo- and chemosynthetic) mats found in...
CCCCATTAAGGGAAAAGGGTTCTACAAACATTACCATCATGAAAAAAATACTAATAGTAAATGCTCATCCCGAGGCTGCTTCATTTTGCTCTAGCCTAAAAAATACTGCCAAAGATTATTTCATTTCTAAAGGCGATGAAGTAATGGAAAGTGACTTATATGCAATGAATTTTGACTCAGTAGGTGGGAAAAATGATTTTAAATCATTGACAAATACAGAGTTTTTTAAGTATCAATCCGAACAACTCAATGCCAATACAACCGATGGATTTGTGGACGAATTGAAAGCAGAAATGCAGAAATTGGAATGGTGTGATGTACTTATATTCAATTTTCCATTGTGGTGGTTTGGCATGCCAGCCATTCTGAAAGGCTGGGTCGACCGTGTTTTTGCAATGGGATTTGTGTACGGAAATGGTAAAGGCGTATACGAAAATGGCTGTTTTAAGAACAAAACGGCTTTTGTTACCCTCACTACCGGTGGCCCGGCACAAACGTACTCCGAAAATAGTTCTAATGGGGACATAAATAAGATACTATTTCCTATAAATCATGGCATGTTTTACTTTGTTGGGATGACAGTTTTGCCACCATTTATTAGTCACAATCCTGTAAGAATAACAAATGAAGAGCGAATTGCAGAAATTGAAAGATACAAAATATACTTGGATAGATTAGATATGCATGTTCCAATTTACACAAACAGGTAGCAGAGGTATAAGACTTTATGGTTTGGAGAACTAAAATCGCAGTTGTAAAATGTTTATTGAAGTCAAACTGTGAATAGTCTGAGTTTATAACCAATTAACAAACAGTCATTAAAATAGAGAATGCATTCTATTCGTACAGCCAAACACTTTTATTGACATATTCAGTTGAAACAAGTTGCTGCATCATAAATGCAGCAACATTAGCTCGTGAAATACTAGGGCTTCCTTTTATTTTTGTTTTTTCGCTACCATGTTTCAATATTTCCGAAATTACATTGTCATTAAGCCCGCCAGGACGAATTACCGTCCATAGAAGATTACTATTGGCAATTCTTATTTCGTTTGCTAAATGGTCGGCAAGCGGCACACGTAACATTACATCTGCAATTAAAAAACGTATAAACAGGGGCATATATGCTCTACTCTCCCCCACACCAAGGCTGGATAGATAAATCATACGATATACTCCTACCTGCTCCATTGTGGAAACGATAGTATCAATACCATTTATAATTTGTGGAGAATGTTTGGTAAGCGAACTACCACCTAAAGCAGATATACATGCATCGGCACCATTAATAGCCTCTCGAAGTTTTACTTTATCATCCAAATTTCCAATTACTTTTGTTAAGTTTGGATGCGTAAGGTTTAATGCTTTTGATTTACGAATATATGCAACTACCTCATAACCTTTGGATAATGCATATTCTACCAAAAGTACACCTGTTTTGCCACTTGCTCCAAAAATTACTACTTTCATTATATCTCCTGTTTAAATTTAATATAATTATTTTTTTATTGCCACAAGAATAAACTGCTCATAATCCGTTACTACACCTTGAGTGCGCTCTCTACTCAGCACATTGTAAGTTTCGGAAGCAATCACCTCAAAACCAGCCAGCCTAAATTGTTCGGAAAGTATATCGGTATCAAAACCACGGTGCGGAATAGGTTCAAAACGATGAAATGACCCATTCTCTGTTCTTAAATCGCCAATCACCACCGTGGCTCCTGGGTTTGTAATTGTGGCCAAGTGCTGAAGTGTTTTGTCTATATCAGGCACATGATGCAAAGCCATACACGAAAATATCAAATCAATATCTTTATTGGTATATTCGTACACTTCTCCATGTACAATTTCTACTTTACTATCATCATTGAGTTTTTGTTTTAGAATTTCCAACATGGCTGCCGAAGTATCTTCAAACACAATCGTATCCACCAAATTAGCTATTTGCATACCAACTAAACCAGTACCAGCACCGATTTCTAGAGCTTTCCAATTAGATGACGGTTGAATTTTTCGCAACATCTCGCCAACAAAAATTTCTGTCATCTTTGTTTTTTCAGGAGTATCCCAATCTGCTGCTCTGTGAGCAAAGTTATCGTTCATCATTTAATTTATATATATTTCTATCCTTAAACGAAATAAATGCTATTATTGTTCGAAACAAACACTTCAGCATATAGAATTTCTAGATTTCTACAATTTAAAAAGCTATACTAAAAGTAATCAGTTGTATATTCATTCAGAAAAATGTATTTTTGCAATAAATTCAATAATCAAAAATAGAGATTCGAGCAGTGAGTATTATAATATTTAATGTCAGGACTTATTTTTACAGAAAAAAAATATATGAACATATTATTAAAAACAAGTATTATGGCAATAGCCCTTGTAGCTGGATCATGTGACACAAAGGATGAAACTTCAATCATTGGAAAACAAACGCCTATAATTGAGAATAATCGTTTAACCCCAGAGGTATTGTGGTCGTTTGGGCGAGTAGCCAACATGCAGGTATCTCCTGATGGTCTACGAGTTTTATACAGCGTATCCTATTATAGCATACCCGAGAACAAGGGTAATTCGGAAATATTTGTTATGAATGTGGATGGTAGCGAAAAAAAACAAATTACCAATACTGCAACCCGTGAGGCATCGGCCAAATGGATGAAAGACAATGAAACCATTGCGTTTTTATCCTCGGAAACTGGCACTATGCAGTTGTGGACAATGAAATCCGATGGAAGCCAACGGACACAAATGACCTATCGAGACGGTGGAATAAATGATTTTTCGTTCTCTCCCAATGAATCAAAACTCCTATTCATAGCCGATGTGAAATATGGTGAACGCACTGTAGATAAATACCCAGACCTGCCCAAAGCAAGTGGTGTAATTGTGAATGATCTAATGTACAAACATTGGGACGAATGGGTACAAACTATTCCGCATCCATTTGTAGCGGACATTAATGGTGAAAAAGTAGAAAATGAAATCGATTTGCTCCAAAATGAACCTTTCGAAAGCCCAATGAAGCCATTTGGTGGAATTGAGCAATTAGCTTGGAGCGCCGATAGTAAAATTGTAGCGTATACTTGTCGCAAAAAAACGGGAAAAGCTTATGCCCTTTCAACCAATTCGGACATTTATTTCTACTATTTGGAGTCGAAAATGACCGAAAATAAAACAATGGGAATGATGGGTTACGATCAAAACCCGGTTTTTTCGCCTGATGGAAATTGGATGGCTTGGGAAAGTATGGAACGCGATGGATATGAGGCCGATAAAATTAGGTTGTATTTAATGAACTTAAAAACTGGAGAACAGAAGGATCTGTCTGACAAATTTGACCAAAATTCTAATGGATTGGTTTGGGCTGCCAATAGCAAATCAATTTATTTTGTAAGTTGCTGGCATGCTCTTACTCAAATATACAGTGTGGATATTGCTACCAATCAGATTAGTCAAATTACAAAAGGCATACATGACTATGCATCAGTGGCATTGAGCAACAACAAGTTGCTTGGCATAAAACATTCAATGAGCAAACCAGATGAGATATATGCCATCGATACAAAAACAGGTATTGAAACTGAGCTTACTTTTGAGAACAAAGCAATATTGGATCAACTGAAAATGGGGAAAGTTGAAGAACGATGGATAACCACCACAGACAACAAGCAAATGTTGACTTGGGTGGTATATCCTCCTAATTTTGATAAGAATAAAAAATATCCAACCTTGCTTTACTGTCAAGGTGGGCCACAATCTACGGTTAGCCAGTTTTGGTCGTACCGTTGGAACTTACAATTGATGGCTGCCAACGATTATATTATTGTAGCTCCCAATCGTCGTGGACTACCCGGATTTGGACAGGAGTGGTTGGAGCAAATTAGTGGCGATTATGGCGGTCAAAACATGCTTGACTATTTTTCAGCCATCGATGCGTTGGCCAAAGAACCTTATGTAAACAAAGAAAAACTAGGTTGTGTGGGTGCCAGTTACGGTGGATTTTCGGTATATTGGATGGCGGGTCATCACAATAAACGCTTTAAAGCTTTTCTGTCGCACGATGGAATGTTCAACCTCCCACAGCAATATCTCGAAACTGAAGAAATGTGGTTTGTAAACTGGGATTTGGGCGGTGCATATTGGGACAAAAATAATGCTGTAGCTCAAAAAACATACGCAAACTCACCGCATTTATTTGTGGATAAATGGGATACACCCATTTTGGTAATTCATGGCGAAAAAGACTACCGAATTTTAGCTTCCCAAGGTATGGCAGCATTTAATGCTGCTGTATTGCGCGGCGTACCAGCCGAAATGTTGATTTTCCCTGACGAAAATCATTGGGTATTACAACCTCAAAATGGCATACTATGGCAACGAACTTTTTATGAATGGTTGGATAAATGGTTGAAATAGGGACTATTTAAAACAAAAATCTAAGCGTTCAAGAAATATATACTAAAAATAGCCCTAAGTTCAAGAAAGAACATAGGGCTATTTTAGTTGATAAAAATGATTTATTTCACATAAAACCGTGTAGTTCCACTCCAAGTTTTTCCACCCGCAAGTGTTTGAAAACCCGTAATATTATGAGGTAAATCAATATTCGGAGCGTTTATTGCCCAGGTTTGTGGTTCTGGGCACACATAGTCTACCTCGCCTCCATTGTTCCAAAGCGTCCAGTGTTTAAACTGATTATCAACTTCGTAATACACGCTAATATCATTTTTGGTATCCGTTATGATAGCACCACTATAGGGTTTTTCATTTACCATCATTGCCTGGTTGGTGAGTGCATACTCAAATCCTTTGCCTGTAGGTACCATTCCGTAGGTAAGGAGGAGCAATTCTTCGTCGGTCAATTCCAACAAATTTCCTGTAGGCAGACCTCGGTCGTTAAGTTCCCAACGTTTCCCTACCGAAAGACGCAATTTATAATCCAATGGATTTCCGTCAGCAGTAAAAGGCACACATATAGGAGTGTGATAACCTACGCCTAAAGGCATAACATCTATTCCTAAATTGGTAAACGAAACAATTTGCATCAATTCATTATCGGTAAGTATAAATCGTATTTTACACACAAATTCATGTGGAAAATTCGCATAAATCTTATTATTTATCCTATTAGAAAAAAAGCTAGCCTCTACCTCTATTGCATCCGACGAAAATCGGGTACGAGTAATAGTAAACGCCTCAGATTTAATAATTCCGTGATGGTAATTATTTTGAGTGGGAATGGTAATAGGAAAATCGTATTTTTTTCCTTTAAAAGTATATGTGCCGTCTTCTATTCGGTTTGGAGGAAAAAGAAGTGGTACACCGAATATTTGTGGTCTGGCTTTAAATGTATCTATTTCACTGGCCTTAGGAGTACGTAAAATATCTACTTGTTTGGATTTATGGTATAATTTCACCAAATTTGCTCCTATCGACGGAACGATTACTGCTTCATATACAGCCGTTTCCATTAATACAGCATCAAGCCCGTGCCACAAAATTTTTTCTATTTTCATTCTTTCTGTTTTAGTAGTTAAGTTTGATTTCTGTAAAAAAAAGATTTCTGTAAATTTCAACAAATAATATATTATACAAAATTCAGTTCTCCAAAAAATTCAGGACAATGAAAATCTGGCTTTTCAGTTTGAATTGGACTCCAACTCACAAAATGAGGAGAATCAGTACCATCTGCACATTTATAGAAGTTGCCTAACAGTTTGTCGGGCAAATTAGTAGAGTCAATACCAATAAGCGAAAAAGGAATTTTAACTGTTAAATCCCATTCAAACATACCTTCTAATTCTTTGAATGCTCTCCGTCCAATAGAAGGGTACCTTTCAATGTTTTTCAAATCTGTTAACGGAAAATGTACTACTTCCTCATTTCTACTTTTACGCTTACCAGCTTTGCAAGTACCAATACAATTAAATTCAAAATTCATATACTCATCGCTATCGGGAATTTTACAAAAAAATTCTACGCAACTGTCTTCATGAACAGGATCTTGATCATTAGAGTAAATTGCCCTAAGCATACTTCCATGAACATTATACTTAATAAAAATACTTTCGAATGAACGTGCTATATAAAAATAGGTGATGGGCCTATAAGGAAATTTCTTGACCCAATTAAGCATTTCAACAGTATCCCGCTGACCAAAATCTTCTAAAACATCACCAGCGGATTCAATATTTATAGTGTTGAGTAATTCTATATAAGGAATATTAATTCGTTTTTTATTTTTCATAATTTGAATATTTGTGCAATATTAGCCAATAATTTTGACAAACTGAAATTATTCTATGCTTTTTTTTCAAATCTATTCCATAATAAAATAAATGACTTCATAAACTCTTGTGTTTAGTTGGATTTAGTAAAAACGACCTGAATATGATAAATTTAAATAAGCAATATTTTTTTAATGCAAATAAACAATGAACTAATACAACAGACAAAACTAAATAAAAACAAAAAGAGCAAAACATCCAAATTGGTTGAATTGCCATTTTTTAAGGAAAAATACGCTATAATGCTAATTTAAAGCCAATTGCTCTGAAGAAACATAACCCTCTACTAACTCATCAAAAATTTCTTTCACAGAAGTAATTTTATCAGCACGATATGCATTACTTCCAGCAAAAGCATATCCCTTATCCATTTTACCTTGATAGGCATTGTAGAGTGTTACAATAATACAATAAGGCACTTTTTTATAGTCGCAAGTATGCAAACAGTCAAACGGACATGATTTTGGAGCTGTAAGACCCTGTCTTACTTTATCCAGAAACTCACCTTTTAATGCACGACCAGGCATACCTACGGGGCTTTGAATAATTTCCACATCATTTTCCGATGCATTCAAATATGTCTGTTTGAACTTGATATCCGCATCACATTCGTGTGTTGTTACAAACCTACTCGCAATTTGTACACCTTTTGCACCCAATTGCATAATTTTATACATATCTTCTCCAGTATAAATACCACCAGCAGCTACAACAGGAATTTCTTGATTATATTTTGCTTCAAATACTGCCACTTCTTTTACCACTTCGGGTACTAACTTTTCTAGCGAAAAATTTTCATCTTCTAGTTGGTTTGTTTTAAAACCAAGGTGTCCGCCGGCTTTAGGACCTTCAACAACAACTAAATCAGGAAGATAATCATACAATGTTTTCCATTTTTCACAAATTATACGTGCAGCTCTAGCCGATGAAACTATTGGCACCAATTTGGTAGTACAATCTGGAGTACGGTATTTTGGCAAATCCATTGGAAGTCCAGCACCTGCAAAAATCACATCTACCTTTTCGGCAATTGATGTCTTTACCATATCGCTGAAATTAGTTAAAGCCATCATAATGTTTACACCTATAATTCCAGATGTTTTTTCTTTGGCTTTTCTAATTTCTTCTTTTAACCCAATTATACAAGCCTCCATATAGTCTGTTGACGTATGGCGATATATTAATCCAAGACCTGCACAAGAAATAACGCCTACTCCTCCTTCATTTGCAACGGCTGACGCTAATCCTGACAAAGAAATTCCAACACCCATTCCACCTTGTATGATTGGACGACGAGCTGTTAAATTTCCAATTTTCAAACTATTCATATTACACATTTTAGCAATTAGTGTGCAAATATACGCATTATTGAACTAACATAAGGCAATCTTTGTGGAACAACTGCATATTTAACAAAATTCATTGACCTTTTTCATGTTTTTGTATTTAATAATTTAAAAAAATATTTTTTAACTGAGGGCTATTGAAATGCATTGGTTTTTCTTTAAAAAATATTTATTCGAAACACATCAATCAAATTAACACAAAGCCTTGAATAATTAGTTCAAAACGATTTATCTTTGAGGCGGCAAAACATGTAATTTAAATAAAAATCTCATTAAATTATTCCATTGTTTATGGTCAATAATTAAAAAACAACTTTATCATCAAATCATTTTTTACAACCAAAAACAATGAATTTTACAGCAATAGATTTTGAAACAGCACATGCCAATTACCCTTGCGAAATTGGATTAACAAAAGTGGAAAATGGTCAAATAATTGACTCTAAATCATGGTTGATAAAACCAGCTTGTTTTCCATATATGAATTATTGGAACCAAAGAGTACATGGAATATCTGCTGCAAATGTGGCAAATTCACTAACATTTGAAGAGCAGTGGTCGGAGTTAAAGAATTGGCTAGAAGATAGTATATTGGTGGCTCATAATGCAGCATTCGACATGAGAGTATTACGTGCTGCTTTGGAACATTATAATCTGGCAATACCAAATGTGGAATACTTTTGCAGTGTAAGTTTATCCAGAAAGATCTGGAAAAACCTATCGAGCCATTCATTAGATGCTGTTTGTAATCACCATAATATACATTTCAATCACCATCGTGCCGGAGATGATGCAAAAGCGTGTGCAATGATTGTCCTCAAAGGATTTGAATCCGTACAAGCCAAAAGCGTAGAAGATGGATTGAAAAAAATTGGTATAGTGCCGAAAAAATTGAAGGTATAATTGCCATTTTACTTTATTAATGAAGAGTAAATATGTAGTAAAAGCATGATTATATTTTGCGCCAAATTCTAGTATCCTTTCCAGGTTGGAATTATATTCTCTTTTACTTTTTCTACAAAAAAACCTCCCTTAGCTTCACAGCTTAGGGAGGTTGCTAGTTACGAGAATAAAAACCCATAACAGTATAACTACTTGCTTCACACAACAAGTAGCTAATTTTATAATCCTTTAATATCGTAGCTTGGTTCTTCTACCGTTTCGGCAACTAATTCGGTGTAAATCACTTTCCCAGTTTCATCAACAGCCACTACCGAGCGTGCCATCAAACCTTTTAATGGACCATCGGTAAACAAAACGCCATAATCGGTTGCAAAAGAATTGTAACGGAAATCAGAAGCCGTAGTAACGTTTTCGATACCTTCAGCACCACAGAAACGACCTTGAGCAAAAGGTAAATCTTTTGAAACACAAATAACTACCACATTATCTTTTCCAGCTACCCATTTATTAAAATTACGAACAGATGCAGCACATGTACCTGTATCAATACTTGGGAAAATATTTAGCACTACACGTTTTCCAATATAATCGCTCAAATGAATTTCTTGTAAGCCACCACCAACCAATACAAAATCGGGTGCTTGAGTACCTACAACTGGTAATTGTCCGTTAGTTTGAACATCGGTTCCTTTAAATTTTACTGTTGCCATAATGAATGTAATTTATAATTTAGTTTAAAAATCAATTTGTTAATGTCCTTATAACAGCATACATGGGAATTTTGTTTATATTTGCATAAGTTTTTTTTCAATAAAACCACCTATATGAGATTTCAGTACAACATTGTATCAATCATCCTATTTACAGTATTTATTTTTTCATCGTGCAAAGACCATAACGAATACCGCATAGAATCTGAATTTAGCGAATATCTTCAACGTTTCGAAAATGAAGCAGCCAAGCGTGGGAGAACGTTCAATGTTCAAACAGAGGGGTTAATAATAGAATTTGCAGATTTAAAAAATAATACAGCAGGATTAACGCATTACGAAGACCCAATACGAATAGAAGTAGACAGAACATATTGGAATGATATTTCATCAACTGCCGGAGCAGACTTAATGAAAGAGAATTTAATTTTTCACGAATTGGGACATGGATTACTGGGGAGAGGACACTTGAATTCGACATTGGAAAATGGTGATTGGAAGTCAATTATGTGTGGTGGTGAAATGGAAAATGAGCGTGAATGGAATATTAATTACCGGGGTGAACGAAGGGCATATTATATCGATGAATTATTTAACGAAAGTTCAGTTTATCCTGACTTTGCGAGTACACAATTTTTGGCTGAGTTAGATACTGTTGGATTTTCGCCATCTTTTTCTTTATTTGCCAACAAATTAAAACAGTCCGATTTTCCTATTGTAGAAGAAGTGCAATACAAAAGAACTCTTGACCTTACAAATGAACGACTTACTTATCAATCAAAAGCGACCAATGTTTATCTTTTATTGTACTTAAAAGATGTAGTAAACGATTTAAAAACAGATTTCTCATTTCAATTAACAATTCAATCATCTACAATTAGTGCAAAAGATCAATTTGGAATTATTTTCAAAAAAGACACAACCGACACTTACAGCGAATTTGATGATTATTTTACCATAAATAATAATCAGAAAATGTATATGGGAAATAGGTCTTGGTATAGCTATTTTACAGAACTTTCAAAACCTATAATTTTGGGAAATGGGAAAAACACCCTCAAATTATTTAAAATCGGTGGAATGCTGTATTATTTTATAAATGGGCAATATTGTTATTCTATTGAAATGGTTGGGGATTTCAAGAAATATAAATTTGGGTTTATGCTACCTCCCAACGGCACAATGCATCTATATGATATTATTTTAGCCGAAAAAATCAAATCAAGTTTATCAACAAGAATGATAAAAGCGCAATCTACTGAATTTGAAGTAACGAGTGTAAAAGCATTCAATTTAAAGGCCGAACTAAACAAATAAAAAATCACAATATTCATATATTCTTAACAAGAGAGTAACTAACAATCATTTCATGTCAAAATTTGTAATTTATCAAGTACTTCCACGCCTTTTTGGTAACTATATCAACAACAACAAACACA
>JFJP01002393.1_pt1 | contig 10693 bp, 11 predicted proteins | sample 431651 | NCBI WGS metagenome assembly JFJP01 (sample SAMN02602958, study PRJNA72255) | Microbial mat metagenome, whole genome shotgun sequencing project. | biome: fresh water; feature: sink hole; material: water; isolation source: purple microbial (photo- and chemosynthetic) mats found in...
ATGCTGAGGAGTAATTAGTTAGCTCGCGGCTACTTAGTGTTTGTTAATGGTAATTAGCTGTCATTGGTTGACTTCGAGTAGAGACCCCGTGTCGTGCGTAGATCGTGTTGATTTCGGTTCGGACTTGTGTCAGTCCCCAGTCACTAATATCTGCTAGTGTGAAACCGATCTGATTCCCTGCCAAGGCAGAATTGGTCATGTCCACGCCGGAGCTGGTGGGGGGAGGAAGTGCACCTGCCTCCAGAGGGATAGCACGAAGAACCCCTGCGGATGGGCTCTCATTCCTCATTCTTTGCTTTTCAAACTCTGAATCGGCATCGGTCGGCACTTGCTTCGCGTTCTCAATACTTCTGAATCTTTCCAGATTACTGGATTGACTCTCACCCGGTGAATCGGTCTCGCGCCGTATTCTGCCCGCATCCTCGATGTTCTTGGATCTTTCCAAATTGCTGGATTGTCTCTCACCTGGCGAATCAGCATCGGTCGGCACTCGCGCCGCGTTTTCGATACGCCTTAGTCGTTCATTCTCGTCAATAGCTCGTATCCTTGCTTGTTCTGACTCTCTAGAGATACGTTGCACCCGTTCTTCCGCAATACGATCGGCATTCTCTTGCCTCTCTTGTTCTGCCTGTTGTTCTGTCTCCGCCGCGACTTGTTGCCTCTCTGCCTCTTGCTCACGGGCCAGTTTTGCAACTCGCTCATTGAAGGATTTAGCCTCGGCAATTCCATATTTCCCGCCTTTTATGCCGGCTACTGTCATGCAAGCGATCCAAACGCACGCAACCGCGGACTTGAGGTAGGTTCTTGATTGCTGCTGTAATTCCATCTCAGGGCTGTCCACATTCTCAATGGTGATTGCCAAAGGCTTTGGCATGTATTTGACCGCGGGATTCCTGGAAAAAAGAGCCGCAAGACCGGCCCCGACGCCCGCGCACAATGCTGGCACGAACAGATCGAGCCAAACACCAAATGGCGCTCCTTGCCAGTATGCCGAGACGAAAAAAAACGCACCGCTCGCCCACCCAAGAAGAGCGAGAAATGCCACGTACTGTTTTTTGAGCAGATCGTTGAGTTCATTCCAGAACTCAAGTGGTTGCCTGCACGAGATCTCGAATTCATTTAAATCAAGTTGCTGCACGTATCCTTTAAGCACCTCGATCTTTTCTTGGATTTCCCTCCCTAAATAACTCCGGCGACTGATGCTGCCGTCCATGTTGGTGGCAAGACCAGCGTCCGATGCCCTTTTGTGTTCAAGTCTAATTTGGCTCTCCAGAGAAGCGTACTCCCGATGATTAGCGGCAAGCTGAGCCTTCTCTGCTGCGTAGCTTTCCTTGAAGGAATTCCGCTCCTCCTCGGACAGCCACCATCCGTTCTCGATCGTGTCGGAATCCTTGCGCAGCCTGTGAGACAAATAGACATGCTGCAAATACCTGAATAGAAGGAAAAGCGGCAAAACGGCCGCCGCAAGCAGGGCAGCCATAATCGCCAGAAAAGCGATGATCCCGATCACTCCACCGGCCTGCTCAGATTTCGTTTTTTTTGCCATGATTGTTTCCGAGTTTTTTGTTGGTTCCTGATGATTTGAGTTTCCCGAGGGACGACGTGATTTTTTCTGCCGGGGCAAGTGTCGAGTGACGCATGTTTTTTGTCAGAAAAAGTCCAGTCCCCGGCAACCCGACCGTTCCTCTGAAATTGGATTTCCCGAGCGTAAGGCGGAATCCCTGCCAGCCGATGCTCAATGAAATGCCCCACTTGAAAATGTTCAGCCAGAGCACACCCGGGATTAGGGGAATGCGCCGGTAAAACCGAACGAGTGGTAGCTTGGGAAGATTCAAGGACATTTGAAAATCATCGGAAGAGCATCTATAACCCTTGGTTGGTAGGTGAAGGAACGATTGCGATTTCCATCCCAATCGAAGTCGCCACCTCTAAAAGGCGATTGATCAGTTCGCCGAACTCCTCGTCGAATCGAGTACCGTCAAATCTGATCTGCCGCAGAACTTCGTCGCCCCAGTTTTGGATACGCCAATGCCGCCATGCCGGCCAGCGACCACTGCTGAAAGGATCCAACTCGAAAACTGTTTTGAAACAACTGGCCAGCACTTCGGTGTCCCCGGCTCGGACGCCAAATGGAACGGAGGGGTCTATCAACTCAAACCCGTAGTAGCAATTCGCGTAGTCCGGCGAATCAAACGAAACCACCGCATGCACGTTGCAAAGCGTGAGGGCATTCGTGGAGAACTTGAATCCGTCATATTTTTCACAACTGCCCATCGGGGAGGCAACCAAGTCGAATCCATTTGGCAACTTAGGCTTGATGCGCTCTCCTAGTTCACGAACGATCTGCCCTTTGATCGGCTTGTTGGCATCGCGGAGTGCGCAGTAGGCATCGAAGGTGTCGGGATGACTGAGAACCGATTCGACAAGTTTTTCGTTCATGCGGGTGTCACGGTTTTGGTGGGTGAGATCATTGATCAGGTAAATGTACTGGGTGAGACTTTCGCGCACGATGGGCACTGTCGCAGCTTCCTTCCGGCAGACCTCCAACCAGCCTTTGATGGTTCCGGCGTAAGAAATGCAGTGAACCTTGCTTCTTAGTTCTTCGGATTCAGCTTGTGCGGGTTCTTCCCCGAACTTGGTAAGGTAGATGAGGCACCCGTCGTCTTTCAGAAAATTGAGATAGCGTTCCACCCAGTTCTCCTGCTCGGCTGCATGGATCTTGTTCTCGACGGCGATCTTTCTGTTGTTCCTGTCCGTGATTAGAATATCGAGCCTGCCGCCCGTGGTTTTCGTTCTGCTGCCGATCGATACCTCACATTGGACCACGGCGGAGTCGGCATGGAAGTCGGTGGGAAAACCCGGTGCCTTGAGAATGGCCTCTGACTGGATGAAGCGTTTAAGGAAAATCGCCCCTTGACCATGGCTGCCCCATGGATTGAGCAAATTGGCGAGTAAGACCGAGTGAGTGGAAACCTCGTAATGGCCGACTCCGAAGATATGAAACAGATTGAAGCGGGATGCCGTGGCATGCTCGATTTCCTTTTCATGGCTCACCAAACCCCGGGCATGACTGAGAAGCCCACTTGTAAGAGATTGGATGCCGGGTTGTGGTGCTGTTTGAGTGGTCATTTTCCTGCGGCCTTTCGTTTTCTCACAGGTTTGGCATCCGCCCCATCCAAGCCACGCAATCGCTCCAGCAGCACATTCGTAGGTTCGTCGTTGGGGTCTTGGGGGACGAGTTCTCCTCGGAAGGCTTTGGCGAGGGTGGCAGGGGTGAGGCGCTCGACGTTGGAGGCCACGAGTTGGGCGAAAACTTCATCGGACGCGTCGGTTTCCGCGGGAGCCGAGAGCGCGGCAGCGGTTGGGGTTGTCATAAACGGGATGATAGATTTTCAGGGACTGAGGACAGACTAACGAAAGATCCGGGAAGTGGAAGCAATTTATGGAGAGGATGACGAATAAAACGACGCCATACACGCCGACCCACGGCAGAAACGTGTTGGGCCCCATCGCAAGTCCGGCGGTCATCCACGGGAATTTGAGCGGAAACAACTCGGCGCGGATGAACTCCCAGCCGCACCAGTTCAACGCGGTGAAAATCGCAAACTGCCATCCGGCCGCGCCGCGCGAGCTGGCGCGGCTCTGCATCTCCGCAAACAGCGCGGTGAACGCCGCGAGGACACACCACAGGACGACGACCATCGTGCCGAAAATATGAAACAACCACGACACACCCAAACCGTAAGCCGTCATCCCGTGCAAAAACCCGATCGTCCTGGCCCGGGTCCCGTGTTGCCCGCGCAGGGCCAGAAGCAGGCCGGCCAGTCCGGGAACCACCAGCCACCCCCAGCCGAGCGGCGGATAGGCCATCGCATAGACCGCCCCTGACAGCACGGCCATGCCACATCTCGCTGGAAACGACCGGATCATTCCCATGGATGCCGGATCGGGAGGGCGGCATCAAGGTCATTCGTCCGACACCCCGCCGATAGTTCTGGCAGCTTGTCCGGCGGACCGGTTCCTCCCGTCTTGCGGATTTCAAAACTCCCGGCTTGCGGGCGTCTTCGGCTGGGTTTACCAGCTGGGTGATGCATGCGAAAAACCTGATCCCGCTTTTCCTGATCGTCCTCGCAGCCCGCGCGCTCGCCCTCAGTCCCGAGGGCCGGAAATCCGGTGAGGAACTCGTCGCCACCTTGAAAGAGGAAATGAAAGCCCTCGGAGGCGGAGACGAAAACCAGAACGAACTCATGGCGGTCCGGCAGTATCTCCGCCAGGTCCAGACCGCCCTCGCCCAGGACAGCAACCGCCAGATCTCCCAGTTCCTGGAAAACTTTGGAAACTATCGGCCGACCGAAAAGGTGACGAAATGTGTCGAAGCCATCAGCCAGGACATCAAGGACGAGGCCGCGCAAAAAACCCGGGCGATCATCGGCGAGCTTGAAGGCACGCTCGCCGCCGCCGCCGAAGCGGTCGAGCGTGCGCAAGAACCCGAAGACCTGGACAAGGTGATCGTCTCGCTTTCCCGCAACCGCTTCAACAACGACGACGGCGAGTCCTTCAGCTCCAGCAATCCGACCATCCGCAACCTTCTGTCCGACATGAGCTCGGCACGCCAGTTCGCCACCGGCTGGCAGGACTATCTCCAGGCGAGCAATTCCGGCAACACCGCGAAGGCCGTCCAGGCGCTGCGCAATCTAACCAGCCAGGACAAGTCGCTGATCCCGCGCTCCCGGATCATCGCCCGCGTGGAATACGAAATGCAGGACGAGGACAAGATTACCAAGATCCTCGATCAGGTGAAAAAGCCGGATGACATGGAGGAAGCCATCCGCAAGCTCACCCGTCTGCTGGGAGGAAGGAGCTCTTCAAGCTCGGAGAACCCGGGGGGCCGCGAGGCGATGCAGACACTCACCAGGCTGGAGAAAACCTATCGGGAACACAAGGCGGGTCTGCCGGTGAATGTCGAGGTGCTGCAATCCACTGACGATGGCGGCACCGGCTACGATTTCACCCGCCTCCGCGCCGCCTTGCTGTTGATCGTACTGCCGCGCGCGCTGGATCTGCCGGAGGGTTTTGTCCCCGCCCCCGGCGAGGCGGTTGACGCCTTCCTCGCCCGGGCCATCGCGGATGCGAAACACCGGGATGACGTCGCCACCGTCCTGCGCGTCAGCAGCGTGCGCCAGTCGATCATGAGGTCCGCGAATTTCAGCGACAAGGAGATCGAAGCCGTGCGCGCCTACGCGGCCGGGTTGCACCAGTTTGCGGCGGGCCAGCACTTGTTAGCCGTTGTCTCGCTGCAACAGGCGCTCAAGACCGGCAGCGACCTGATTCCCGCGAAAAAAGCCGGAGAACTGTTGGAAGCCATCCGCAAGGATCATCCCGTCGAATTCGAACAAGGCATGATGGAGTTCCTCACGCCGCGCTCCACACCGGAGTTCGATTACTCGCGGATGCCTTACCGCTACTACGCTCCTTCCGGCACGAGATACTCCGACGGGGATTCCCGCAACCCGCGCGGCAATACCATCGTGATCCCCGTGCCGGGCACCGAGGCGGCTAACGAAAAACTTCCGAAAGCCGCGAATCCGGAACAGCCCGATAAGAAGGAGAAGTAAAACGACGGACTACAGGGTGTCCATCCGGGTGCCTGCCAGATATTCAAACAGATTCGAGAACCGGTCGCCATCGGTGTCTTGCAAGGGAAGCTGACGGAAGGCATGAGACATCGCGCTGACGGCGTTGATCCGTCCACCGGTCACGCAAATGCCGCCATAGCTGGCTTTGATGACCACCGAACCCAGGATGCAGCTCTTGATCCGCGTCGCCGCCCATGAGGGGTTTGCATATTTGATCGCGCCACAAACGGCGGTCACGTATGGCGTCGCTTGCGAAGTGCCAGTATAACTCGAATACGCGGTTCCCAAAATTGGAGAAAGGATATTCCGTCCGGGCGCAAACAAATTCATGCTCGCAAGCCCGAAGTTCGACGGGTTGAACGAGCCCGACCACCTCACATCCGTGCGGTCGTGGTTGCCGACGGCGATGATGTTAGAGTGCGTGTAGCAACTCGGATAGTTCGGCGTGGTGTCGTTGTTGAGGCCCTGGTTGCCGGCGCAAATGCTCAACACGATCCCTGCGGACTGGCAAGCGGTGAACGCCGCGTCCAGTGTGCTGTCGTAAGGATAACTTTGCAGCGAGAGATTCATCACCGGGACGTTTCGCTGACGTGCGTAAGTCGTCGCCGCAATCAGGTTCGATGTTAGACCGCTGTTGCTGGCGTTGAGAATCTTGCACACAAGGATCCGCGCTCCAGCAAGCATCCCGGCGATGCCCTGGCCATTGTTACGGTTCGCTGCGATGATGCCTGTGACGCTCGGTATTCAGAATCAATTGGTCGGCGAGAAACATTTCGCGGCTCAGGCAGGTCGCTTGCGGCGCGACCGGATCGAATTGCCATAACTCGACGACGCGCACCAACCGAGGCTGGACCTCTGTTCTAACGAGCCGCACGCGCGCCCACCGGTTTTCCGTGTCGGTCTTCTCCATCCGCGTGTCGAGGATCAAGCCGCCGGCGACGGCACGTTCGACCGGATGCGGGGATGTCGGCGAATCCGGGGTCATGAGTGCTGCTGCCGCAGCGGGAAAGGGGCGAGGCGCGTGGGTCGCGGATCCGGAAACCTGACCGGTCGAGCGAGGACCGTTAGTGCCGCCTCCGTGGCCCGGGTGCGACTCGGGCGCGCGGACTGCCTGCCGGTTGATTAGGACACCCGCGAGCACCGCAGCTGCGATGAGAAGGGCGAAGACTTGTCGTTGAGATCAACGCCGATGGGGTAAGGAGTCACGACACTCTTGTCTTGGGCCAATGGGCGGGGAAAGGGCGCGTGCCGACGGCTCAACTCTTTCTCCTCTCATTGACCTGCGGACAGGAGTGTCCACCCTACTTAGGCAGGCAGGCGGGATTGCCCGTCTCACTTACCGCTTGGAATTCCGGCCATTCCACTGTTGCTTGGCGGCGGGACGATGCGCTGCTTTTATTCACAGGATCTGGAACTTGATTTACCCGCGGGACATCCGTTCCCGATGGAGAAATTCCGCGTTTCCAAGGACATGCTGCTCGACGGCGGGATTCTCCGGCCGGAGGAAATCATCGAGGTCCGGGCTGCCGATGTCCATCTGCTCCAGCGCGTCCACGAGCTGGATTACATTCATAAAATCGAGTCCGGCCTGCTCGGGCGGAAGGAACAACTGCTTCTCGGCCTGCCGGTTACGCCCAAGCTCTATCAGCGCAGCGTGACCGAAGTGGAAGCCACCCGGCTCGCCTGCCACGCGGCGTTGGCCGAAGGCGTCGGCGTCTGCCTTGCGGGCGGCACCCACCACGCGTTCCGCGAGCACGGCGAGGGGTATTGCGTTTTCAACGACGTCGCCATCGCCATCCGCGACTTGCAGGACAAGCAGTCTAACATCAAGATCATGGTCGTGGATACCGATGCCCATCAAGGCAACGGCACCGCCGCACTGCTCGGCGACGACCCGCGCGTGTTCACGTATTCCATCCATGTCGGGCGGAATTATCCGACGAAAAAAGTCACCGGCACGCTCGACGTCGAGACGGTGCGCTACGTCGAGGGCGACATGTATTTGAAGCAGCTCTTCGTGAGCCTGGCCGGTGCGCTCGACACCTTCGCCCCGGATCTGGTCATTTGGATTTCCGGCGCGGACAACCACCGCAACGACCGCTTCGGGCAAATGCACCTGTCGCTCAAGGATATCCAGCGTCGCGACGAGGTTCTGCTGAGTGCCTTCATCAAGAACCGCATCCCGGTGGCCGTGCTTTACGGCGGCGGCTACAACCGGCAGCCGGAGTTCACCGCGAAACTCCACCGCAACACCATCGCCACCGCCAAGAAGCTCGCCACCGAGTTCCGCGGGCTGTGAGCGTGAATTCACGCGGCGTTCGCCATACCATCCCCCATCGAAGCCGACATCGCGGGCCCCCGCGGCGCGCTGTTACTCCTCGTCTTCCACCGTCTGGGCGCGCGGCGCGGTCAGGGGGATTTGCTCCTCGCCGACGGCACTGGCTTTCGGAATTTCCGGAAAAGCGGGGACAGCGCGGAGTGGCGGAGCTTCCTGCACCGGAGCGGCTCTGGGCGGGGGCGATACCAAATCCTCCACGGGCCAGGCGCGCTGTGGCTTGACCAAGACGGGCTTGGGCGCGGGCGCTTCCTCGATCACCGCGGCTTTTTTGGGAACCACCCTCATTTGTTCCTTGCCCGGCGGGGTCTTGCGCATGCGGATTTCCACCCGCCGGTTGGCGGATTGCTCCTCGAGTGTGCCCGTGGTGACGATGGGCTCATAACGTCCGAAACCGCGTGTCCTGATCTTGGCTGCGTCCATCCGTAGGGAGTTGACGAGGTAGGACTTGACCGCCTCGGCGCGCTTGATGGAGAGGTTCAAATTGAACTCATCCCCGCCGACGAGGTCGGTGTGGCCCTCGATCCAGCAATAAAGAGCCGGATTGCGGTCCATCAGCAGCCCGAGCTTCATCAAGCCGATTTTGGCGCTTTCACGGAGATCGGAGCTGTTGAATTCAAACAGCAAATCGCTCGGCAGCATGGTTTTCTTACTCAGCAAGAGGTTGGGTGGGAGATCTAGCAGATTGTCGAGCGAGGTGGTACCGTCGAGAGTCCCGTTTGCGACCTTGCCGTTGGCCCCTTTGCGAATCAAATCTTCGGTGAATTTCCCGATTTCCGAATCGTCCACCTGCACCGCACCGGGATCCACGGTGATCTGGCCGAGTTCCGCGGGTTTGATGTTCACGGGCTCCCGGCCAAGATCCGCGACTTCGGCATCAATCTCAAGACCTGCGGAAATTTCGAGTGCCACCGCTTCGGGACTTCCCTCGCGTGCAGGTTTTTGCATTTGGAGCGCATACTCGGCCTGGACGACATCAGGCTTGATGTCGATCTCCACATCTTTCGGCAGCGCGTCCAACAACTCGATCTCATCGAGCAGCGCTGACGCATCGGCGGGCGGGATGACGAGATTTTCCGGAGGCAGGGATCGATCGCTTTCGACCGGACGCACCTCCACCTGGCTCACTTCGATCGGGCGGGTGACAATTTCCTGCGGCGTCTGGAAGTCGAACACGATTTTCAGTCGATCAAGCGCGAAGAAAACGATGACGTGAAGAAGGATGGAAATCAGCATGGCCACCGAGGCCCACCAGCCGAGATGGTCCGGCCCCGGCAGGCGGTATACCCCCGTTTCCCGCGATGCGCTCCATGAATATTCACCCGCCATGGCGCGACTATACGCCGATCTAATGTTCTGGCAATCACCGGGAAGGCTGTTTATTTTTTGCTTGGCACCTCTTGTGCTCCCCTCCGATCCAACCTTTCAACGACCATGGCTACCAAGAAGACTGCATCCAAGACAACCGCATCCACTCCGACCCCTCCGGAGGAAACTCCCAAACCCGTAACCAAAAAGGCCGCCAAGACCGCCAAAAAAGCGGTTGCGAAGAAAGTGGCTGCCAAGACCGCCGCCCCGGCCGCCGCCGCCAAGAAGGCTCCTGCGAAAAAAGCGGCCGCGAAACCTTCCCTCGATGTCATCGCCCGCGCCGCCTACCTGAACTACCGCCGGCGCGTCGAGTTGGGACTTCCGGGCGATTCCCACGCCGACTGGCTGGAGGCCGAGCGGCAGTTTTCCGAACCCGGCTGACGGGCGGATTTTTTGCTTCTTCCGGCTTGGACAGCGGCGGAAACGTCCTCAGAGTCGGCCACGTGAACCCCTGCACCTCTCTTGGCATTGGCTTGGCTGGATTCGGAACCGTCGGTTCCGGCGTCTGGAACACCCTGCAACGCAATGGCGAACTGATCACCGGACGCACCGGCGGCGGCGTGGCCCTGCACATCGCGAAAATTCTCGTCCGTGACCTCGCCAAGGCACGCGCCACAGCCAGCGAGGTGCCGCCCGGGATTCTCACCACCGACTGGAAATCGCTCGTCGCCGATCCGGCGGTGGACATCGTCGTCGAGCTCATCGGCGGCACGACCGACGCCTTCGACATCGTCGCCGCCGCCCTGCGGGCGAAAAAACCTGTCGTCACCGGGAACAAGGCCCTGCTCGCCGAGCGCGGAGTCGAGTTGTTCGCCATTTCAAGGGAAATGGACACGCCCATCCATTTCGAGGCGGCCGTCGCCGGTGGTATCCCGATCATCCGCACCGTCCAGGATTCCTTCATCGGCAACCAGATCCATTCCTTCACCGGAATCATCAACGGAACTTCAAACTACATCCTCGGCCGCATGACCGATGCCGGCCTGTCCTTCGAGGCGGCCCTCGGCGAGGCGCAAGCACTTGGCTACGCTGAGGCGGATCCCGCACTCGACGTGAACGGCTGGGACGCCGCCCACAAAGCCATTCTGCTCGCCACGCTTGCCTACGGATTTTCCATCGACCCCGCGTCGATCCATGTCTCCGGCATCGAGCAGGTCCGCCCCATCGACATCGCCTTTGCCAAAAACCTCGGCTACGTCGTCAAGCTGCTCGCCGTGATCCGGGAACATTCGGACGGCGCGGTGGAATTGCGCGTCCAGCCCTCGTTCATCGCCCAGACGAACATCCTTGCCTCCGTGCACGGCGTCTTCAACGCCGTGGCCGTGCATGGCGATGCGGCGGGCGAGTCCCTGTT
>JFJP01042234.1_pt1 | contig 10693 bp, 8 predicted proteins | sample 431651 | NCBI WGS metagenome assembly JFJP01 (sample SAMN02602958, study PRJNA72255) | Microbial mat metagenome, whole genome shotgun sequencing project. | biome: fresh water; feature: sink hole; material: water; isolation source: purple microbial (photo- and chemosynthetic) mats found in...
GGAGTATATGGACTTATATATCAATTTCAGGTTGAAGGTCAAAGAAGCAGAGGAACTCGGGCTCGATACCACCAGGGCTTTTATCGATGAACTGGCAGGTTATCGCAAACAACTTGCACAGCCTTACCTGATTGACGAGGAAATGAATAAATCGCTGCTAACAGAAGCTTACAACCGCAAAACTGAAGATATCAGGGCCAGTCATATCCTGATAAAAGTTGATCGTAACGCCCTCCCGGCTGATACCCTGGCAGCATACAAACGTGTAATGGCCTTGCGGAAACGAATATTGAAAGGCGAAAATTTCGGGAAACTGGCAATGGAAAGTTCCGATGACCTTTCGGCACGTGATCGCGCGGTTGAAGGCCGGAATATTAAAGGCAATAAAGGCGACCTTGGCTATTTTACCGTTTTTGATATGGTGTATGCTTTTGAATCCGGAGCCTATAATACTCCGGTAGGAGAGGTTTCAATGCCGGTGCGCAGCGATTTTGGCTATCACCTTATTAAAGTTACTGACCGTAAACCAGCCTTGGGCCGTGTTCAGGTTGCCCATATTCTCCTGCGCATCCCCGCCGATTCCAAGGCAGCCGACAGCGCAGCCATTGAACAGAAAATTCAGGAAGCCTATGCTAAGATCGTAAATGGAGAAGATTTTCTTCGCGTTACTGAGCAATATTCCGATGATAAATCAACCGCTGCCAAAGGTGGGGTACTTCCCTGGTTTGGTGCCAATAAAATGATCCCTGAATTCATTAAAGAGGTTTCGGCACTCAAAGAAATAAATGAGGTTTCCAAACCTTTCTGCTCAGTTTTCGGCTGGCACATTATTAAACTGCTTGATCGGAAAGAAATTGGTTCATATGAAGACAATGTTGCCGAACTGAAACAAAGCCTCACCCGGAACGATCGTGCAAAAAAGAGTGAGGAAGCCTTGCTCAACCGTATTCGCAAAGAATATAAATATTCTGAAAATATTAAAGCACGTGATGCTTTCTATAAGGTAGTTACTGATACCATTTTTGCCGGCGGCTGGAAAGTAGAACAGGCAGCAGGTCTTCAAAAAACTATCATGACCATTGGACGCCTGAGCTTTAATCAGCAGGATTTTGCCCAATACCTGGCGAAGAACCAGCGTAAACGTAATAAAGAAGATATCAGGGCTTTTGTAAATACAATGTTTGCTGCATTCACAAACGAAAAATGTCTTGAATATGAAGATAGTCAGCTTGAATCAAAATATCCTGATTTCAAAATGCTTGTAAAAGAATACCGTGATGGAATTCTGCTTTTTGAATTGACAGATCGCAAGATATGGTCAAAAGCAGTGAAGGATTCTACAGGTTTGGAAGCCTTTTACGCTGCTCATCAGAATGACTATATGTGGGATCAGCGTCTTGATGCAACCCTCTATACTTTTACCAAAGCCAGTGAAAAAACTTTGTCAGAAGCAAGAAATGCAATAAATAAAGGGATTACGGATAACGAATTACTGGAAATGGTCAATACAGACAGCACCTCAGTATTAAGCATCGACCGTCGCAAATTCCTCAGGGGTGATAATACCTTAATCGATGAAATAGACTGGAAGCCGGGTGTTTCAACTGAAACAGCTATAGATGATAAAGTCACCATGATCATGGTTCATGAAGTGGTAAATCCGGAATCTAAAAAGCTGAATGAAGCCAGGGGAATCATTACCGCTGATTACCAGAATTTCCTGGAGCAACAGTGGATAAAGGAACTCAGGGCTAAATACCCTTACGAAGTAAACAAAGAAGTTCTCTCATCAATAAAGTAAAAGTGTCGGGTCCCGGTAAAGTATTTCTTTTTTTGTTGATTGCAGCTACAATGGCTTCATGTCGTTATTTTGGCAAAAATAAACAGGAAGATGCGATTGCCCGGGCATTCGATAAATATCTTTATCGTTCAGATATTCAGGGGGTAGTTCCAAATGGTACTGCTGCCAGTGACAGCATCGAGATTGTCCGCCGGTATATTGACAATTGGATCCGCCGTCAGATAATATTAAATCAGGCTGAATACAACCTGAATGAAGAGCAAAAGGATTTTAACGACAGACTGGAAGCTTATCGCAATTCGCTGATAGTTTATGAATATGAAAGTGAACTTATCAGGCAAAAGCTGGATACGCTTGTAAGTCAGCAGGAAATTGAGGCATTTTACAATCAGAACCCCCAGAATTTTCAATTACTCGAAAATATTGTCAGGGTCAGTTATGTTAAGATTCCTCAGGCATCAGCCAATTCGGCACCCGCAAAAAAAGCGTCACAACTGCTGAAGTCCGGTAAACCGGCTGATATTGAAAAGCTGGATGAAATTTGTCAGTCATCAATGCTCACCTGCAGAATCGACGATGAGAACTGGGTGCTGTTTACTGACCTGAAACGTGAAATCCCTCTGGGAATTGATGATGAGGCAGGTTTTCTCCGAAATCGTACATACTACGAAACCAGTGATTCCCTTTTTGTCTACCTTGTCAGGTTCAATGATTATAAAATGAAGGAAAGCCTGTCACCGCTCAGTTTTGAAACGGAAAATATCCGCAACATTATAATAAACAGGCGAAAACTTGAACTGATTAACCGAATGGAACAGGAAGTTTTTCAGAATGCGCTTAAGAATAAAGATTTTGAAATTTTCTGAAAACTTTCCATTACCCGAAATTTGCTATTAAAATGAAGAAAACAATTGTACTTATCTTTTTTTCCGTGCTCACAATGCTGGGATTTAAGGCCTGGTCGCAGCAGGAGCAGGTTATTGATGAAGTAGTGGCAGTAGTCGGCGCAAACTACGTGTTGCAATCCGATATTGAAGCGCAGTATATACAATTCAGGATGCAGGGCGGTATTACCGATGCGCGTGCAACACGATGCCAGATTCTGGAAGATTTGCTTTTTCAGAAGCTGATGTTGAATCAGGCCGAACTGGATAGTGTGGTGGTAACCGAAGATCAGATTGAGCAGACAATGGATGCCCGGTTCAGGTACTACATTCAGCAGTTTGGTTCACAGGAAAAGCTGGAGCAGTTTTATAAAAAATCGCTGATTCAGATCAAAGATGAATTTCGCATACTGGTTAAGGAACAACTGATGGTTGATGAGGTACAGCAAGGGATTGTTAAAGATCTGAAAGTAACTCCCTCTGAAGTCAGGGCGTTTTTTAACGCTTTACCAGCTGATAGCATCCCAATGCTTGATACAGAATATGAGATTCTGCAGATTGTAAAAGAACCTGCAATCAGTAAGGAGGAACTGGATGCAACGCGCGATCGCTTAAAGTCACTGCGTGATCGTATTATGAAGGGAGAGAGCTTCAGCACACTGGCCGTGCTCTATTCAGAGGATCCGGGTTCATCAAAGAAGGGTGGAGAAATCGGGCTGGTTGGCCGTGGGCAACTCTATCCCGAATACGAAGCTACAGCCTTTGGCTTGAAAAAAGGAGAAGTTTCTGATATCATCAAATCAAAAGCCGGCTACCATATTATTCAATTAATAGAACGAAGAGGAGAGCAGATTAATACACGCCATATTCTGCTGATGCCGAAAATTTCCGATTCAGATATTCAGAATGCCTCAAAACTACTCGATAGCATTGCAGGTTTGGTAAGAGAGAAAAAAATGACTTTTGAAGATGCTGCAATCAAATATTCTGATGATCCCGGAAAAATTAACGGTGCTTATCTGATCAACGAAGCGGCAGGAAATAACAGGTTTCTGTCAAGCCAGCTCGACCCAAAGATCCTTTATTCAATCGAGAAACTGGAGCCTGGTGATATTACAAGGCCGATTGCTTTGATAAATGATGAAAGTAAACAAACGCTGAATCTATACATGCTTAAAAGCAGGTCTCAGCCTCATAAAGCCAATCTGAAGGATGATTACAGTACCATTCAGGAATGGGCGCTGAACAAAAAACGCGGGGATACAATTAATAAATGGATTACAGATAAAATCTCAAAAACTTACTTCAGAATTAACGAATCATTTAATGATTGTAAATTCAGGCATTCATGGGAAGTAAAATAATATAAAAAGAAACAAAAAGAATGACAGAATATAAAACTGATGTCGAAGCTATTGATGCTTTTGTTGGCAAATATCGCATACTGACGGCTGAAATTGGGAAAGTGATTGTTGGACAGGACGATGTAATCAAATCGGTGCTGATCTGCATTTTCAGCAAAGGGCACGCTTTGCTGGTAGGGGTTCCCGGTCTTGCCAAAACCTTACTGGTCAATACGATCTCAAGGTCGCTGGGTTTGTCATACAGCCGCATACAGTTCACCCCCGACCTTATGCCTTCTGATATTCTTGGAACTGAAATCCTGGATGAAAACAGACGGTTCAGGTTTGTGAAAGGGCCTGTTTTTGCCAATTTTATACTCGCTGACGAGATCAACCGTACGCCTCCCAAAACCCAGTCAGCATTGCTGGAAGCCATGCAGGAAAAGGCGGTAACAGTTGCCGGCGAAAGCCACAAGCTGACAGAACCGTTTTTTGTTCTTGCCACGCAGAATCCTATTGAGCAGGAGGGCACCTACCCATTGCCGGAAGCGCAACTCGACCGCTTTATGTTTAATGTATGGTTGGATTATCCCACCTTCGAGCAGGAAATTAATGTAGTAAAAAATACTACCACCGAAAAAACAGCAGAAGCTCAGGTTGTGCTCTCAGGCGAGGAAATTATCTATTTTCAGAACCTTATCCGCCGCATCCCGGTGGCTGACAATGTGTATAACTATGCCGTGAAAGTGGCTGCCCGAACCAGGCCTGGCACTGCTATGGCCCACGATTGGGCAAACAAATACCTCACCTGGGGTGCTGGTCCAAGAGCTTCTCAATACCTGATCATTGGCGCCAAATGCCATGCAGCAATCAATGGAAAGTATTCGCCTGATATTGAAGATGTTCAGGCTGTTGCGGCAAGTATTCTCAGGCACAGGATTGTAAGAAATTACAAATCAGAAGCCGAAGGCGTTACGGTAAAGATGATCGTGGACGAACTCTTGAAATAATTTTTCTTCTCTTTCATATTTCCTGAATTACTGTTTTATACCTCAGTTGGACTTTCAGGTTGTATAAGTGGTTTCTGTATTTAGATGATGCCACAACTTTGTGATTTTATAAAAGTTAGCAATAACTACAAATTTGTAGCAAAACCTTTTACCGGTTTACCCAATAATCCAATAAGTTTGTCGTTACTGTAAGAAAGTTTGTTATTCAGATGATGATAAAAATTATACCAATTATTTAAATATGGCTTTTCCCAGATTCAACCGTAAGCTTTGGTTCGTTATACCAGCGGTTATTATTGCCGTTTCTGCCAGCTGGTATTATTATTCAGGAAATAAAAAGGGCGGGCCGGGCTTAACAGCCAAAGTCGAATTTGGCGACTTTAACATCAACGTCACGACCACCGGCGAACTTGAAGCCGAAAATTCAGAGAATATAGTTGGCCCGGCAGCACTTCGGGAAGTCAGAATATGGCAGGTGCAGATCAGCGATATTATTGCTGAAGGAACGATTGTGGATTCAGGCCAGTATGTTGCTACCCTTGACCGGACGGAGATAACCAACCGCATGAAGGATCTGGAGAGCGAGCTCGAAAAACTGGAATCCCAATACATTAAAACAAAACTTGATACCTCCATGGACCTGAGGGCAGCCAGGGAGGAACTCATCAATATGCAATATGCACTTGAAGAGCGTCAGATAACGGTTGATCAGTCTATTTATGAACCGCCTGCAACCCAGCGACAGGCAAAAATTGACCTGGAAAAAGCCCAGCGTGCATTTCAGCAGGCGGAGAAAAATTATAAACTACGGCACGATAAAGCCAATGCCAATATGCAGGAAGTCTCTGCTTCATTTACCCAGGCCCAGCGCAGGCTTGAGCAAATCAGATCGGTGCTTGAAGGTTTTACTGTTACAGCCCCCAAAGCCGGGATGGTGATCTATAAGCGAAACTGGGACGGCTCAAAAATGGGCATTGGATCAACCATGAGTACCTGGGAGAATATTGTGGCCACCTTGCCTAACCTGACTTCAATGATTTCAAAAACCTATGTTAATGAAATCGACATCAGTAAATTGAAAACCGGTCAGAAAGCCGAAATAAGCGTGGATGCTTTTCCCGAAAGGAAATACACCGGTTTGGTAACCGAAGTGGCCAACATAGGCGAACAGATGCAGAATTCAAATGCCAAAGTGTTTGAAGTAAAAATCAAGGTTAATGAATTTGATTCAATTCTCAGGCCGGCTATGACTACCAAGAATATTATCAATACAATGGTAATTCCAAAGGTTTTGTACCTGCCCATCGAAAGTATTCACACCGAAGATAGCATCAGCTTCGTTTATATGGTAAACGCAGCATTACGACGTCAGGTAAAAACCGGTCAGACCAACGAAAATCAGATAATTATCACAGCCGGTCTGAAAAAGGGTGAAGAGGTGTATCTTTCACCACCCGAGAATTCAGCGGATTGGCGGTTAGAAAAACTTTAATCCCATACCCTTGGAAAGAAAGCTTTATATACTGGCCATTGCGCTCGAAGCGGTTTTTGCCAACAAATTCAGGTCAATGCTTACAGCCCTCGGAATTATTTTCGGGGTTGCTGCTGTTATCGCCATGCTGGCGATCGGGAATGGTGCTCAGCAGGAGATCCTGGATCAGATGAAACTCGTGGGGGTTAACAATATTATAATAATGCCCAAAAGTGAGTCAAAGAAGCAGGATGCTGCTGAGAAGGAAGAGAAAGGAAAACAGTCTGCCGGTAAGTTTTCACCGGGCCTTTCACTGAAAGATGCTGAAAGTATTAAGTTAATCATTCCTTCTGTTGCCAAAGTGAGTCCTGAAGTCGTTTACGAGTCGCAGATTATGGCCGAAGGAGTCAGTGCCTTCGGTAAAGTCAGCGGAGTTACCCCCGATTTTTTCGATGTGTTTAACCTCACGCTGGAACGGGGTGAAATGTTTAACGAGGAGCAACTGAAATACGGAAAGGCAGTATGTATTTTAGGCTCGGGTCTGAAGGCCAAACTTTTTCCCAACAAGGATCCCATCGGTCAGTATGTAAAATGCGGGAATGTCTGGCTTAAAGTAACCGGGGTGCTCGACAACAGGTCTGTTTCATCAAACCTGACTGAAAACCTTGGAATCAGTGATTACAACAACCAGGTTTACGCGCCTATTCAAACCATTCTTCTCCGCTATCGCGATCGTTCAGTAGTAACAACTGCCATGATCCGTGGCGGCGGCGGAGGCACTGTTGTGATGGATGGTGGTATGGTGTCGTTCAGTTCAGGCGGAGGTAATGAAGAGGATGCCTCTAACCAGATTGATAAAATAGTGGTGCAGGTTAAAGAAACCGTGCAGATTAATCAGACCTCCGAAGTGATACAGCGCATGCTAACCCGCAGACATGCCGGCGTAGATGATTTTGAGATCAAGGTACCTGAACTCCTCTTGAAACAGGAGCAACGAACCAAAGACATTTTTAACATTGTTTTGGGGGCCATTGCATCCATTTCACTTATCGTGGGCGGTATCGGTATCATGAATATTATGCTGGCCTCGGTAATGGAGCGCACCAAAGAAATCGGAATACGCATGGCAACCGGTGCCACACGCCGTGATGTTGTCTTTCAGTTTCTGAGTGAAGCAACCATGATCAGCATTTCCGGTGGAATTATTGGCATATTTCTGGGCCTGACCCTGGCCAGGCTTATTACAGAACTTACCGGCATCTTAACCATAGTTTCTGCAAGTTCAATTATTATCTCATTCGGAGTTTCAGCTACGGTAGGTATTCTTTTTGGCTATATGCCGGCTAAAAAAGCGGCCATGCAAGACCCGGTCTCTTCATTGCGCTATGAATGATTTTGCGTCAATCATGCCAAACGATCAATTTGCATTGCAACCTTGAATGTCAGACATAGCAGAATAAATGTATCAAATAAATATAATACACTGAATAAGTCCTTAATAATGAGAAATATAGCAATAAGGATTCTTTTGATTGTTTTAACCGCTGGGCTTAATTCCACGGTTTTCGCCCAGCCAAAATCGCGGGCCTTAACCCTTCCGGAAGTTATAGAAATAGCCAAACGGCAATCGCCGGACGCCCTGGCGGCTATGCACCGGTTTCGGAGCAGCTACTGGCAATACAGGAATTATAAAGCCGGGCTTATGCCAATGCTTACGCTCGATGCAACACTTCCGAGCCTGAGCAGGCGTATAGAGAAAATAATTACCACTGAAGGCGATGTTTATAGTGAGCGCAATGTGGCTACTTATTCTTCCGGTTTATCATTGACCAAGAACATCGGTCTCACCGGTGGGCAGATCTTCCTGAATTCAAACCTCCAGCGGCTCGATCAGTTTGGCGATAGTACAATAACATCCTATCTTTCAACACCTTTGAACATCGGAATCAACCAGCCACTCTTTAACTACAATGCATACAAATGGTTACGCAAAACGGAACCAATGCGTTACAACGAAGCAGAAAGGCGTTACCTGGAAGATGTGGAGCAGGTAGTAATTTCAGCAACCGACCTTTTTTTTAGTTTGCTCAATGCCCAGATAAGACTCAAAATCCAGCAGTTGAATCAGGCCAATAATGATACCTTATACCAGATTGCAAAAGGCAGGTTCAATATTGGAACTATTGCTGAAAATGAATTATTGCAAATTGAATTAAGCTTGCTGAATTCTCGCTCTGCCGTGGAGTCTGCAAACCTGGAAGTTGAAATGAAAACATTCAATCTCCGGTCTTTTCTAAGAATTGGTGAAAATGAAACCATTGACTGATGCCCTCGCCTTCGACAGGCGATTATTGGAAGCCGAGAGTACAGTCAATAAAGCAAAGGCTGAAAACCGGTTTAATGCCAACCTTTTTGCTGTTTATGGCTTAACGCAATCTACTGACAATATTCAGAATGTTTACAAGGATCCCCAGCAACAGCAGCAACTGGAACTGGGCATACAGATTCCGATTCTTGACTGGGGCTACGCCCGGGGAAAGATAAAACTTGCCGAATCGGAACAGGATCTTCAGAAAACATCCATTCAGCAGGAAATGCTTGACTTTGATCAGGAGATCTTTTTGAAAGTAATGCAATTCAACATGCAGCGCAATCAGTTGATTATTGCTGCCAAGAGCGATACGGTTGCCCTCAAGCGTTACGAAGTTACAAAGCAACGCTACCTGATCGGAAAAATCGGAATAACCGACCTCAATATAGCACAAACCGAAAAGGACAACGCGCAACAAGGCTACATTTCAGCCCTCTCATCTTACTGGCGGAGTTTTTATGAGCTTCGGAAGCTCACCCTCTATGATTTTATCACAAAAAGCCGGCTTCGATTCAATTTCGATGAAATCCCTGATGTAGAATAGCCTGGATAAAAGCATTGAAAAGAACCTTTACCACTGGCCCTTTGTCTGCATACAGCTCTTAATTGCCCCATTAGTTGATTATTTCGCTCATCCCAATTTGGAGAAGACAAATGGATGTTTTTTAGCTACCTCAGTAAAATAGTTGTAAAGAAAGCGCTGAAATTTATTCACTGTTTCTCTCTATTTTTGCAAAACTGTAAGTTTGCTTTTCAACTCACTCAATGAGCGATATCCCATCTTCTGTTATATGGTTTGCGTTTGGACTTACACTCTTTGCAGGTCTCTCGACTGGTATTGGTGCAGCGGTAGCATTCTTTGCAAAAAAAACCAACACAAAGCTGCTTTCGGTCTCCCTGGGTTTTTCGGCTGGCGTTATGATTTATGTTTCGATGATCGAAATATTTCAGAAAGCAAAGGACAGCCTGGTTGGTGAATTGGGGCCTGAAAGAGGATATTATTTTGCCGTAATTGCCTTCTTCGGCGGTATTTTACTCACCGCACTCATCGATAAGTTGGTTCCTTCCGGCTCCAACCCGCACGAGCAGCATGAATTAAGCGAAATAGCTGATGTTCAGCACTCTGTTAAATCAAAAAAGGCACTTTACCGAATGGGCCTTTTCTCAGCCCTGGCCATTGCCATACACAACTTCCCCGAAGGCCTGGCCACCTTCTTTTCTGCCATTGAAGATCCTGCACTGGGCTTAAGCGTAGCAATTGCAGTCGCTATTCATAATATTCCGGAAGGCATCGCTGTTTCAATCCCGGTTTATTATTCAACCGAAAGTAGAAGCAAGGCGTTTTTTCTCTCATTTTTATCCGGACTGGCTGAGCCGGTTGGTGCACTGTTTGGATATTTCTTCCTGTTACCATACTTTAATGGTGTAACTTTTGGAATCACCTTTGGAATGGTTGCAGGGATTATGGTCTTTATTTCATTGGATGAACTGCTTCCGACTGCTGAAAAATACGGAGAACACCATCTCTCAATTTACGGATTGATCGGTGGTATGGCAATAATGGCGGTTAGCCTGCTGTTGTTCGTATAAAGTAACGCCATAAAATGGATCTTTTTCAAAATTCAGATAAACCAGACTTCCTGCAGATTCCTGTTGAGCATGGCTTATTGATTTATTATCCCGGATTCATTGATAAATCTGCTTCTGAGCGTCTCAGGCACCGGCTTCAACAGGAAATCAGCTGGAAACAGGAAACCATACGCATTTTCGGAAAGTCATACCTGACACCCCGGCTCACTGCCTGGTATGGTGA
>JFJP01006152.1_pt1 | contig 10692 bp, 14 predicted proteins | sample 431651 | NCBI WGS metagenome assembly JFJP01 (sample SAMN02602958, study PRJNA72255) | Microbial mat metagenome, whole genome shotgun sequencing project. | biome: fresh water; feature: sink hole; material: water; isolation source: purple microbial (photo- and chemosynthetic) mats found in...
CTGGTTGGGGACCGACATCCGCTCGACATCGCCTATGCCGAAGTTCCGCAAGAGAACGTTGACGCCCCATGGGTACGACCGGCCAAGCCTGATGTCAAACTCAACGGCATCATGCCGAAAGCGGTGAAGGCAACAATGGCCGCCCAATTGTTTATCGAAAAGGCCGGCATCCCACAACCCTTGATGAACCGCCTAATCCGCGTTGCAGCGTTCCAAAATCCGGAGTTCTACAAACTTCAGGCCGGGCTCAGGTCCACATGGAACACACCCCGGATCATCAGCCGTGCAGAAAACCACGAGAAATTCCTGTCGTTGCCGCGAGGTTGTCTGAGCGACGTCGAGGCCTTGCTGGCCACAAATAGAATTGAACTCCGTCTCGAGGACGCGCGTTCGGTGGGGCAACGAATGAACGCGACGTTCAATGGCGTGCTGCGTCCGGATCAGCAGGAAGCCCTCGAAGCTATTACAAAACATGATTTCGGCATGCTCATTGCTCCCACCGCGTTTGGAAAGACGGTCACCGCAGCAGCCGTTATCGCCAAGAGAAAGGTCAGTACCTTGGTGATTGTCCACCGCGCCGACCTTATGCGGCAATGGCAGGAGCGCCTTGGTAGTTTCGTCGGATTGGACGACCAAAAAATTGGACTGATCGGTGCCGGGAAAAAGAAACTAACCGGCATGCTCGATATTGCAGTCATTCAAAGTCTTGCGCGCCGTGACGATCTGCCCGAACTGCTTAGCCAATACGGGCAGGTAATCATTGACGAGGCACATCATTTAACGGCAGCAACATTCGAAGCGGTCTTGAAGCAGGCCAACTCACGCTACGTCCTGGGGCTCAGTGCCACCCCTGTTCGCAGTAACGGGCACCATCCGATCATTTTCATGCAGTCGGGCCCCGTCAGGCATATTGCAAAACGTCCGGCCGGATCAGCTAATGGTTCGGGTCCGTCATCTTCCGACTCCGGCCATTCCGTCGAACGCCAGTATTCAAGAAGTCATACGGATGCTGTCCGATGATGCCGATCGAAACGCGCGCATCGTCGCCGATGCGACCACTGCCTTGGCAAACGGGCGTAAGGTACTGCTGCTGACCAAAAGGACGGAACACCTTGACCTGTTGCACGCGCAACTGGCGAATGTCAAGTTTCCATGCTTCATGCTGCATGGTCGCATGAAGACAAAGGAACGCCAGGCGATCATCAAGGCCCTGGCGGAGTTGCCGCAGGACGAACCGCACATACTGTTGGCCAGCGCCCAGCTGGTCGGCGAGGGTTTTAATCATGCGCCGTTGGACACTCTGATCCTGACGCTACCGATCTCCTGGACAGGGACGCTGCAGCAATACGCCGGGCGCCTGCACCGTGACCATGCTGACAAGAGAGACATCTTGATTTACGACTACGTCGAACAGGATCATCCGCAGCTCTACAGGATGTGGGAAAAGCGCCTGCGGGGTTATCGGGCGATGGGTTATCAAGTGGATTTCGATCAACAGCAGTTACGCCTTGGTTCCCTATAACGAAAAAGTTGGCCAGAATCTGTTGTTACATCTAGATTCGACGCTTTTGTCCCTATCCTGGCTCTGAAATCTGCTCGTTTTACCTTTTCGAGGGGATGGGCTCAATTAGCCAGTCAATACTTGACCTTAAATGTCGGCGAATCCGGCATCCTGGTTTCCCTTCGGTCATAGATCCGGGTCGTATTGATGTTGGCGTGACCCAGCCACTCCTGAACCTTGGCAATGTCTGCCTGGTTTTCCAGGGCACAGGTGGCCGCAGTGGCTCGCAATGCGTGGGGACCAAGGTTGTCGCCGGTAATTTTCAGTGGTGTCATATAGCGCTTCACCACTTCCGAATACACCGCGCCAGGTGTGAGTCCTCCATTGAGTTCACTGCTTGTGTGATGACTCACTGACTGGAACAACCAATGACATGGCTGATTGCCATGGCCGGCCGCTTTCAGGTAGTTTGCCACCAGTTTCAAGGTAGTCGGATGTATCGGCAGGTACCGGACCTTGCCCCCTTTTCCCCAGACCCGCATGCGGGGACCACTGCGGTCTGCTTGCGCAAAGTCCTTCACTTTTAGGTTCGTGACTTCTTCTCTGCGAAGACCGTGGTGTAGCAGCACCGAAAGTATTGCTCGGTCCCGTTTTCCTTTGAGGGTATCGGCAAGTGGTGCATCCAACAGTTGTCGGGCCTGAGCATTGGTCAGTGCCGGAGTCTTACCAACCTGCGATTCCACCCTGGGACGTTTGACTCCTTTGACCGGATTGTGGGTCACCGCGTTCTCATTGCACAGGTACTCAAACAAAGAGGCGAGGGCGGCGAGCTTTCTGCGGATGGTGGAGCCAGAGAGATGCTGCTTTTCCAGATCGGCGCGCCAGGCCAGGATGTGGCTGCGCGTGACCTGGCGAAACTCCGTCGGCGACTGGATACCTGTGAACTGGATGAAACCGGCAAGATCCGCCTGGTAGGCGCGGCGGGTGTTGGGGTTGTCGATGTTGGCAAACCACTGGGCCTCTTCGGGCACATCGGCGAGGTGCTGGAACTCGGGGGCGCTCAGGATTCGACTTGTTGAGACTGGGACCAGGGCGTGGTCGCCAGTGGTCTGCAGCGTGTCGGCGGAAGAGGGTGGCTGCGCGGCCATGGTCATCAGGGTGTTTGGACGCCGTGCACAATCAGTGCCTTGCGGATGGAGTCCAAGGCTTGGCGCATGGCTTCGGCCTCTTCCTCGTTGTCAGCCCACTCGCGCAGGCTGTGAGCTGGAACCTGCAGCACCAGGTGGGAGAGGGCACGGGCCTGGGGTTTGGAGAGCCCGAGTTGGACGGTCAACATGGGGGAATTGTACTATCGATAAAATATGTTATCGGTAGTAGTATGCTCGGCTTTAGGAAGAATGAGGGATTCTTCCGCCAACGCTGCGCAGACCAGCTTTCGCGAATGGAAGAGCTTGTGCCCCTCTTTTTCGGAGTACTACGATACGCGCCGCTGCCGTGTGGGGCAGCGCAAAACCACTCTTTTGGGTGATGCTCGACGGTTCCAGCAAATGCCAAAATCGGTCCATGGGAGAAGTACGACTTTGCTGGCGATCGGTACCACGCATTGATGGCGAGGTGTTTGAGTGCGGCCCATGGCCCGCCAAAAGCACAGCCAATAATCACCACGTGGGCCGCCTGCGGTAGCGTCCACGGTGCTGGGCTCAGCTTGAGCTGATAGTGGCCAGGTAGCCGGCTTCTTCAAGGGCCGCGGCAATTTCCTCGGGGCTGATAAAGCGGGTGTGCTCGGCCCAGGCGCTGCGCTGTTCGAGGTTCACATCGGCAATGTGGATGCACGGCAGGTCTTGCAGCGCCAACATCACTGCGTCCGCATCGTTTTGTGAAAACATGGTCGGAATGGCGAAATGAGTAGTGACCATAGATTGCAACGGGTGTAGAGAGCAAGTGAGCACACTGTAACCTTACGGGAAAAATCGTGCCGCGCTGGGGACGTTGGGCTCTTTCGTGTTATTGGTCTTATTACTTTTCGGCGCGTTGTTATCCGACTCGCAGGAGCCAATGAATAGAAGGACGACGCGGAGCCCGGTGGCGGCCGGATGGTGAACGAGGCAACTTTGAATCACTATGGGTCTATTACCCGCCCCTTGGGGCGGGGACTTTGATTGACAATTTGCTGGAGGCCTTCATCTATCTGGTCGGCCAATTCGACAGGCACGCCAAGATTGCCGCGAATGACGCCATGCATCTGGCAACCTCCGAGGCGACCACAAATTTAACCGCAGCCGGCGAAGTGCTGGGCCTCTTTGTGGATGAGTGCATCGCCGACGATTGTCCGTTTTCCACCGTCAAGGCGCGGGCTTTTGAATTGCTGGACCCCAAGGCTTTCCCGTTTGTTGCCGACTACTTGCGAGACGTTAACTTTGACAGAGTTGCCTTCGATCGGTCTTACTTTGCTAAGCTCTCCGGGGCCATCAAGCGCAACTTGCGTCATCTGTTTAAGGAACTCGATTTTTCAGGGCGCGTAGGGTCGACGAAGAGTTGATCATCAGCGAATGGCCCAACGTCCAGCGCATTTTGGCTTCCCTTGCTCAAAAGGACACAACCCAGGCAACCATGGTACGCAAACTCAGCAGCTACGCCCGGCATAACAACACCAAACAGGCCTTGTGGGAGTTGGACAACATCCTTCGCACCATCTACATTCTGGACTTCATTGACGATGTCGAGTTGCCACAGAGTGTACAAAAGGCGCTCAACCGGGGCGAGGCCTATCATCGGTTCCGCCGGGCGGTGTCATTCATCAATGGCGGCAAGTTCAAGGTTCAGACGGAAACCGAGCAGCAAGTCTGGAACGATTGCGCCCGGCTGATTGCCAACGCGGTCATTTACTACAACACGGCCTTGCTGTCCAAAGTGTACGAGCAGAAGGTGGCGGCAGGAGACTTGGACGCCATCGCTTTCATTCAGGGCATGTCGCCGGTGGCGTGGCAGCACGTGAACATGTTTGGGTCGTTCGAATTCAGCGATGAAGATCCCGACATTGACATGGATGCTCTGGCAGCCCAGTATGCGGACTCAGTGTTTTGGAGCAATGCCACGAATCCCGGTCAGGGGGATCTTTTCGACTGAGCCTTTGTACGACCTTCATGATGGTGGATCTGCCCCGATGGTTTGGTTCGCCTGCCGGGTGATGAGTCTTGCAATCAGTATCACCTGGTGCTACACTATGCCATGTCATCCAATGCGTCAAATCGCGCCTTCAAAACCGCCAGATTCTCCAAGGATGCGAAGAAGGCCAAGATCGAGGACGTTGAGCTTTGCTTGGTCATACAGCAGGTGCTGCTGGGTCAGGTAGATGATTTGGGTGGCGGTGTTTTTAAGAAGAGGCTCAATAACAACCTGCACCGGTCAATCATTCTGGCCAAGGGCGGCAAGTATTGGGTCTACGAGTACCTGTTCGCGAAGAAGGACCGCGCAAACATTGAGAACGATGAGTTATTTGCCTTTCGCCTGCTGGCCAACAGCTATGCTGGGTTGACGGAACAGCAGGTTAGCCAGTTACTTGTTAACGCAGACTTTGTGGAGATTTGCCATGACGACAAAACAGAAATTCAAAAGTGATGCCTTTGCTGCAATCCATGCCTCTGCTGCTGCGTTGCAAAAGGTCGGCACCATTGACCAAACCACGATGCGCCAGTTTGATGAGACCTGCCTGGCTGTGCCTACCACTCTGGCTCCAACCCAGATCAAGAATATTCGTGAACAGGCACATGTCAGCCAACCCGTTTTTGCACGCTACCTCAATACCAGCGAATCCACTGTTCAAAAGTGGGAATCCGGCAGCAAACAGCCCAGTGGCATGGCGCTCAAATTATTGGCTGTAGTTCAGAAACACGGACTGGGTGTGCTGGCCTGAATTTTGTATGGCAGCAGTGCCGCGATTGTGTGAATTGATCGGTCTTCAGCGAGAGCCCGCTGGAACTTGCAGCGGTGCAACTTTACAAAGTGTCCGATTTTCGGGGGATGGGCACATTTAGCCTGATTGGCATTGCACGACCGTCAAATGGCTCCGTGGTATACAACGGTCGTGCAATGCCAATCAGGTGCTGCGCGAAGTCGGCATAGATCTGCCACGGACGTGTAGCGTTCGCATTGGCCAGCGTGTTGCGCGAAATCGTCGAGCAGCGAAACTCCATGTGATACAGCCGCCGACCTTGCGCACGCAGATTGACTTCGATGTCCCGCAGCGACTCGCGGTAGGTCAACTGCGCGAAGGCCATGGCGAAGAATTGATCCAGACACGAGAAGTCTTTGACCTTGTGCTCTCCATTGTGATCCGCCACGCAGCGGCGAAACGTACTCAGCGGCATGTAGAGCATGAGTTGCGCAAATACGAGCTTGCCTTGGTGCATGGGGATTTCTGCGGTTTCCCGCCCAAAACCCCCAAGTCTGACTTTCGACGTTCAAATCGAGACCAGACTGAAACACCAAATTCATCAAGCGAATCATTAACTTACGACGTTCCGATGTGACAACGTTGGGACACTACTGATCAGAATTGATGGCTTGGAAGCGAGGTTGGTTGGCTTTGGTAAGGTTCACGGTCCTGTCCTTTGGCCACCGTATGACCCCCACAGCCGCACACGTAATTTATCCAGAACTACCTGATCCGCTGACCCCAGGCGACTTGCAGCAATTCTTCAGTCCAAGCTTCGATGAGTGCCAGTGGGCGCCAACGGTTGCGAGAATATCCGCGTCGCAGGTGGCATTGCTGGTGCAACTGAAGATTTTCCAGACCATCGGGCGTTTTCGGCGCGCTGCCGATGTCCCCCCTGCCGAATTAGCGCTGACTGCTGCTTTGTGATCGCGAATCGATTGAGGTCATTCGAATAGAGAGATTTGTACTTATCTGTATATTCTTTGGGTGGGGAGCAGGGGAGGGCGGTTCGCCAACGCAAATGGACAGTCAGATTGAGGAGTTCCTTCCGCACAGCTGGATGCCCCAAGCTTGAACGCTATCGGGTCGTCAACCTGTATTAGCTGGTTGCTTGCAAAAGTAAACCGCCAAGCTGCAGTCGTTCGCGGGATTCAACACTGTGACCGCTGACATTCGAAGGCTACGCCTGCCAGACCCCAAACCCGGCTTCCCGCAATTTGATTCCGATTTCAACTTCCATCGTCCTGGCATCTTCGTAAGACATTGGGTTGTAGGCCTCGTACAGATCCGGTAGTAACTGCAGGCCGAACTTTGCTACGTACGCGTTGGCTTGAATGCCTGCCTTGTGCTTGTCGAAGCGAATGTCCGGGTCCAACCCAGTCATTCCGACGTAGACGCAGGGTTTGCCATCGATATAGTCAGGATTGGCCTTAAGAAATTTTCCTTCGTACAAGACATCTCGGTGGAGTTCGACCACGTAAACATGATGGTGGTCTTTGCGCCCCATGCGTAAAGCAGCAGCGTTTACAGTTTCGCCATCGATGCTGGCGGTTTGAAAGCAACGCGCGCATTCAATACCTTGGCGCGGACAGAGCAGCCTTCGATATGGTCATTGACCATTCCCATCGCCTGCATGAAGGCATACATCGTGGTTGGCCCCACGAAACTCCAACCTCGCTTCCTCAGATCTTTGGACAAGGCAATGGATTCGAGTGAGGTGGTAACGCCGCTCATCGACTGGCGGGTGATCTGCTGAGGGCGGGAATCTGGTGCGGGTTCGAACCGCCAGAAGTAGGCCGCCAGTGAGCCAAACTCGTGGCGGAGTTCTTGTGCTCGCTGTGCGTTGTTAATCGTCGATGCAATCTTGCCACGGTGGCGAACAATCCCAGCATCAAGCAACAGACGTTTGGATTCAGCTTCACCAAATTTTGAAACATGGTCTATGTCGAACCCGGCAAAACCGCGTCGAAAGGCTTCGCGCTTATTGAGAATTGTTAGCCAACTTAAACCCGCCTGAAATCCTTCAAGGCAGATCTTCTCAAACAGGCGACGGTCGTCTTGAACGGGAAAACCCCATTCATGGTCGTGGTAGTGCTGATACTCGGGGGTGGCACGGCACCAAACACAGCGGGTTATCTGTTGGTCATCCGTGAACAGTCCTGTGGATGCAGCGTTATCTTTGATCATGCGCGATATTGTGGCGCCAAAGGTTGGCAGTCTCGGTCGCGAAAATCGTCGCTCGATACGCGGCGTTCGCGGTTGGCTTCTGGGTGCCTTAAGCCGTCGGTCTATGGAGGGTTCAGCGGTCATTCAACTTGGCGGCAAGGAGTCAGCAAGCCGACGTTGACGTGGTGAGAATTCAGATAACTGTGCGATTCTTTCACGGCGGAGGATGGCCAGATCAGTGATTTCACGGGTAAGTCCCTACCAAAAGCCGCCCATCAGCGATTCGGAAATGAGATGATTGGACGGCAATTTGCAGTGAGTAAAGTGGCGTCGAATGCCGATCGGTATCGACGCCTTTCAGGGATTTACGTGACGCGCCCAGATTCCCCAACTAAAAAAGCCTTCTACGTAGCTGTTCGAATTACTTTGCAGTGCGCATGGCCTGCGCCAATTCAGCGTTGCCTTGCCTGACCAATTCATCTGCCGCATGGAGCCGGTCGCGGTCCTCCCGGTTCTGGCTCAGTTTGGCCTTGCCCTCCATTCGAGCGATGGTGATTTCGATGCCCACAATCGCCTTGAGCATGCCGTCGATGAATTCGGGGGCGGAGTCCCCCATCTTCCAGGGTTTGGGTTCGGAGGCCTCATGGGTACGTGTGAGGCGACCCACCACACCCCGCACGAATTTCTCCTCGTCCTGCACAGTAAGTCGCCCGTGCACATGCACCACCTCGTAGTTCCAGGTCGGTACCAAACGGTGCGTCTCGTGCTTGCTCGGATACCAGTTGGGCGAGATATACCCCTCGCCTGCGCGAAAGATCACCAGCACGTCCGCGCCATCCCTACATTGCTGCCAGACCGGATTGGCTCGCGCTACATGTGCTGTGAGCACCCCGCGTTCGGCGCTCAGTTCAAAAGGAATGTGATTGGCGTCCAGGCCCTCAGGCGTCATGGTGACCAGAACACCGAAAGGGTGCGTCTGGATGATCTTGTGCATGGCCGCAAGGCTTTTGATTGAAAAGTGGTCTGGGTTATACATCGTCTTACCTAGTTGCTGAAGAATTTGACGCCGTAATTCTCGGATGAATCTGCGTCACCATGCAAAAATCGGATCGGTCCAGCCGAGAGGCTTACCCTGACGACCGCAACAGGTCTGATTTAGCAAACCGCTAAGGCCTTTTGAATGGTGGCAATTAGAAGGTCAATGTCTGCACTAGGATTGGCTGCAACATTGCGAAACCACCTGCCACCCGCAATTGAGGTTGTTGACGTGGAACCAACGGGTAACTGCTGCAGCACTTGGTCAAAAAGCCTATCGTCTTTTGGGCGCCAGACCACAATGCCGCTTTGGGGTTCCGCATAAATCTCAAGGCGCTCGTCGTTAGCAACAAAATCTCTCAAGCGGCGTGCAAGGTCCATGCAGTGCTCAATGCGCTGAGCAACTCCTTCACGCCCCCAAGCAAGCAGCGTGGCTAAAAGTGCGGTGGCGGTTGCGCCATGGGAACCAAGCACTCCAACGTTGGGGGTGGCAAGGTACGCTCCACCGAAACTAACGGCTGCGTGGGCTTTCCCGGTGTCTTTGAACAAGACGAGAGCAGACTCTTTGGGTTGAAAAAGCCATTTATGCGCAGAAACCGCGACAGAGTCTGCCAACTCAATGCCGGTAAGTAAATTGGCATACCCGCTCAGTCGCATTGGACCGGACCAGGCCGCATCGACATGGGTCCAGGCTGCCCTACCGACCAAGTCAAATGGGTCGATGGCGCCTGTGCTGGTAGCACCGGCGGTGAGGACCAAGGCCGATTTGCTCAAGTCGGTCGGCAATTGCGCTGCGTCCATTGAACCGCTTGCGTCTATGGGCACGCTCAGGTATTTCAGGCCCAAGATATGAGCCGCTTTCGCAATGGAGAGATGCGCTCCATCCGATGCAATCACCTGAGTAACGCCTGCACACTCGCGCGCGGACCACAAAGCGGTCAAATTGGCCACTGTCGATCCAGGTGTCATGTGCCCGCCATCCATGCCGAAAAATGGTGCGAGCCATGCTATGACCCGTTGTTCCATTTGACGAGCGACAGGTGCGGTGGCAGGGTGAAGCAGGTTCTGATTGAGCGACGCATTCCAAAGCGTCATTGCCCAAGTTATCCATGGGGTGGGTGGGTCCATGTGGGCAAATGATGTTGCCTCACCTAAACGCGCAGCGCCGCCCAGGATGTTCGGTGCCAGTGAGTTCAGTGCAGCCGTTGAACCAATCCCAAGCTGCGGCAGTTCTATCGGCAGGTGAAGACCTTCCGCGTAACTGAAATCACGACTCATCAAATCGACGGCCTGATGTAACCCGTCCGAGTCGACGGAGAATTCCTTATCCATGCTACTTGCCTCAGTTGCTATCTGAAACTCAGTTTAGCCGCCGTCAGAACATGGTGTTGCGATTCTTCGGCTTTGAGGGTACCGCCTGTTCCACGTCCCAGTGTTCCACGATCAGGCCCTTATCAACTCGGAAGATGTCCACAACTGCGCTGCCTCGATCGCTGGCTTCAGCCGGGTTCTCCTTGCAATGGTTGTGCACAACCACCAGGTTGCCTTCGGCGATCACCCGCTTGATGTCGCAACGAAAATTGGTCTTCTCGACGTAAGCAGCAAACCCCGCGATGAACGCGGCGCGGCCGTCAGCGCCACCTGGGTTGTGCTGGATGTATTGATCGGCTGAGATGTACTTCCGCGCGGCCTCGACGGGCTTGCGTTGCACGAAGGCGAGGTCAAAGAACGCCGTCACGATTTGCTTGGGCGTTTGCCCGGCAGTTGCCGGAATCGCAGCCAGAGCGGACAGGAATACCAACACGAAACGTATTTGGGTCAAAAGAGTTATGGGGTCAACTTTCGGAAAGGTGAGTCACTGCACACCGCGATTTCTTTAAGACTGCAAGGCAGTTCCTGCTTATGCAACGTTTGCATAACTGCATAGATCACCCACTTTTCTTCTTCAACTTGCCAGGGTGCCTGCCTAGGGAAGCGCAGATCAAATCAACTTTGATCTGCTCGATGACGCAGCGCACATTTTTTTGTTCGCGCAACGCCGAATTTTGCGATCTCT
>JFJP01032924.1_pt1 | contig 10691 bp, 13 predicted proteins | sample 431651 | NCBI WGS metagenome assembly JFJP01 (sample SAMN02602958, study PRJNA72255) | Microbial mat metagenome, whole genome shotgun sequencing project. | biome: fresh water; feature: sink hole; material: water; isolation source: purple microbial (photo- and chemosynthetic) mats found in...
GGTCGTGCCCTTGCCGGTCACGTCACAAACTCTGGACATAAAAACTCCTAACTCGCTAAACCGCTTAGTTTAATTCAAACTCCCCCCTTTGTGCAAGTCTAATCTTATTAACCAACCTCGCTTAAAAAAAATTTGATTAAAATACCGTCGTCATTTGTTCGATTCATTTTTACGCTAAAAATGGTTCATTAAAAAAACCAGCTAAGTTTTCAGACATTAGCTGGTTTCTTTTTTTAAAATGAGAAACTAAAGACGTTTAAAAATTAACGTTCCATTTGTTCCGCCAAAGCCAAAAGAATTGGATAACACAATATCCATTTTCATTTGACGAGCAACGTTTGGAACATAATCTAAATCGCATTCTGGATCGGGCGTGAATAAATTAATGGTCGGCGGCGCAACTTGATCGCGCAACGATAACAAACTAAACACCGCTTCAATGCCACCCGCCGCGCCTAATAAATGTCCCGTCATCGATTTGGTCGAACTCATCGCAATTTTATATGCATGATTTTTAAAGGCATTTTTAACCGCCATGGTTTCGGCTTTGTCGCCAGCGGGAGTCGATGTGCCGTGCGCATTAATGTAATTAACTTGATCGGGATTGATCCGTGCATTGCGTAACGCATTGATCATACAGCGTGCTGCCCCTTCGCCACTTTCGGACGGCGCGGTCATGTGATACGCATCGCTGCTCATTCCGTAACCTATTAATTCTCCATAGATCTTTGCGCCACGTTGTTTAGCGTGTTCGTATTCTTCTAACACTAAAATGCCTGCGCCATCGCCTAACACAAATCCGTCTCGATCTTTGTCCCAAGGACGGCTCGCGGTTTCGGGTGAATCATTGAGGGTCGATAAGGCTCTCGCCGCGCCAAATCCGCCTAATCCTAAAGGACTGGTCGCCATTTCCGCGCCACCCGCAAACATCACGTCAGCGTCGCCGTATTCAATTAAACGGGCTGCATCGCCAATGCTGTGGGTTGCGGAAGCGCACGCGGTCACAATCGAGAAATTAGGTCCTTTAAACCCTAAACGAATCGATAATTGTCCAGAAATCATGTTGATAATGCTACCTGGAACAAAAAAAGGAGAAATTTTGCGAGTGCCGCCTTTTAAGTAGGCTTCATAGTTTTTTTCAATCGACGGCAATCCGCCAATGCCCGACCCAATGACTGCGCCGATGCGTTCGGCATTTTCGTCGGTGATTTGCAAACCTGAATCTTCGAGGGCATCGATGGCGGCTGCCATGCCGTAATGGATGAAAGTATCCATCTTTTTCAGGTCTTTAGAGGAGATGTATTTTTCGGATTGAAAATCAGGGACACTGCCACTAAAACGGGTCGCAAAGCCGCTCGCATCAAAAAAAGTGACGGGACGAATGCCACTTTTTCCGTTGACAATATTGTCCCAAGCAGTTTTAAGCGTTGAACCGACGGGCGATACGATACCTAAACCAGTCACCACCACGCGGCGTTTATCTGCTAAATTCATAGTGTTACATCCAACAAATTAAGACAAACAAAAAGCCGGTAAAAGTACCGGCTTAAAATATTAATCAATCGCAATAACGAAAACGCTATTAATTACGCGCTTGGTAAATTATTTACAATATAATCAATAGCTTCTTGTACTGTGGTAATTTTTTCGGCGGCTTCATCAGGAATTTCTGTGTCGAACTCTTCTTCCAGTGCCATCACCAATTCAACGGTATCAAGGGAATCCGCACCTAAATCGTCAATAAAAGAAGCAACGTTTTGGATTTCAACTTTATCGTCAACACCCAAATGCTCTCTCACAATTTTCTTGACACGTTTCTCAATCTCTTCACTACTCATAAAACAAAAATCCTCCCGGATATTGATTCAAAAATAAATGTCGGTATGTATCCACACCATAAAAATGACAATGCGGCGGATTATAATGCAATTTTGGCTTTTTCGTTTAATTTTTTATAACATTGGATAAAAAGTCAAATAAAATCAAGGTTTTGCAATACTTAATCCGACCGTTTCCCACGCTTGCATTCCGCCTCGATACCATTTTAATTTATGCGGCGGATAACCGTATTTTAATAAAGTTTTAATATTTAAGGCAGATTGTCCGCACCAAACCCCATTACAGAATAAAATCAAGGTCTTAGCTTGACTAAAATCCCACAATCCTTCTAATTCTTGCGCCCCAAAATTGGTTAAATGTTCTTTGACGGTCATCGGATCAGCGCCGCCGATGCTCGTACTTAATTGATCCCAAGGGATATTTATCGAACCCGGGATCGTTCCTTTTTGAACCCAATCCACCGTTCGAGAATCAATCACCAAAATAGATTTATCGCCATCTTTAATTTTTTTAAGAAAATCAATGAGTTCCAATTCACCCACTGTTTCAACGCCAATGCCTAAATTCATCGGTTGAATGCAAAACGGCGGGCACGGACGCGACGTTAAAATGAAATCGGGATTCATTAAATTAAATTGATCTTGATTGCGATCAATTGTAAAAGGTTTTCCTTTGTGTAAAACGTCGGCTTTTTCCATTTGAGAAGTGATTTTAACCGCGTTTTCTGCCATCACATTTGAAGAAAAAACCATTAAAAAACTTACTAAAATATATCGTTTCATGTTATGTATCCTTATTATTTAAAATAAAAAAACCCGACATTATTTATTCGTCGGGTAAGTTTTTTAGGAGATTAATTAGGATGAAGCCTTTTCACATTCTTCGATAAGTGCATCTAAAGATTTAACAGCTGATTTTGCTTCAGCTTTGACTTCTTTTAAGAAATCTAATTCACTTTTTGAAACCTTTCCGTCTGCAAAAATTTCGGTGCGTAAAATAGAAACTTCTTTTTCGCTTACATGACCATCTGCTAATGCAAATGCTTTTGCAGTTTTGCGCCAATCAGCCATAGTGTGATACTCCTTTAGTTTAGTAGAAAAAAATAAGAAAAATTAAGCCCAACGGGGAGAAGGTGGTGCGGAAGGAATGATTGGAACTGGCGCGGGTGTTGGCTCACGATCTGATACCCAACGTTGATCCTTTTCTAAGCAATCGCGCAAACTTTGGAAATCCACATAGTGCATACCAGCGACTTCACGAATTTCTTTTGCAACAAAGCCTTGGCTTGACATGACTAAGAACTTTCTTCCCCGCGCTTTTAAGAGTTTTAGAGGACGCTCAAAATCCCCATCGCCGCTCACTAGAATTGCCATATCGTAGTTTTCAATGGTATTAAACATATCTAAGACGATTTCAATATCTAAATTTGCTTTTTTCTTTTCAGTTCCATCTTCTTGAATAATGGTTTTCAAATCTTTTCTTTCGATAGAAAAACCAATATTCATCAGAAATTTAAGATAATCATCTTGATTTTTAGTTGAATCGACCCCGACATAATAGGTTGCATCAACTACTTCTCCTCTCGTTGCAATATGGTCTAATAACTTTTTAGAATCGATCCACCATCTTAAACAATTTTTTTGCAAATAAAAGAAATTTGCACCATCCACAAATACAGCTATACGCATAAAATTTACCTCAATAAAAAAAAATTAGGCTTTCCAAATTAAAAGTTGATTGTGCCATGCCAACAGTTTGATTACAATAGGGTTGTAAAAAATTCTTTTAACAGGGCAGCGGTTGATAATCACATGGAAGAGGTTCTCATCAATGTAACTCCCCGCGAAACCCGCGTGGCGATGGTGGAAAATGGCGTATTACAGGAAGTTCTAATTGAACGGGCAAGCAAACGGGGATTAGTGGGTAATATTTATAAAGGTAAAGTGTGCCGTGTTTTACCCGGTATGCAAGCCGCATTTGTTGATATTGGATTAGAACGTGCTGCATTTCTCCATATCGGTGATATTAATAATAATGCAGCGCATAATATCAGTCAAGTATTACATGATGGTCAAAATTTATTGGTGCAAGTCATTAAAAATCCGTTGGGCACAAAAGGGGCGCGCTTAACAACTCAAATTTCAATTCCTTCGCGTTATTTGGTTTTAATTCCTGAAATTACCACTAATGTAGGCGTTTCTCAGCGCATTGTTGGCGAAGAACGCGGACGTTTATTAAATATTGTCAATAGCTATTTAAATGGCAATCCCGTTTTTAGTTGTGGAAAAATAGAAGAAAATCAAACAAAACCTCGTTGTGGATTTATTATTCGAACAGCAGCGGAAGGGATTTCTGAACCGACCTTGCAATCTGATATGGATTTTCTCTGTCGAGTGTGGCATTCGATTTTAGAAAAAACTAAAAATTCTAAAACTATGTCATTGATTTATGAGGATTTTCCGCTTAAAATTCGAGTAATGCGTGATTTGGTCGGGATGACTGTCGAAAAGATTAGAATTGATTCGCGTGAAACATTTGTTGAAATGAGCAAGTTTTCTGAAGAATTTGTCCCAGAATTGCTCCCTTTATTAGAACATTATACGGGCGAACGACCCATATTTGAACTCTATAATATCGAAGAAGAAATTGATCGAGCATTACATCAACACGTTGATTTGAAATCGGGTGGATATTTAGTTATTGATCAAACCGAAGCGATGACCACCATCGATGTGAATACAGGCAAATTTGTGGGACATCGTAATTTGGAGGAAACTATTTTTAAAACAAATTTGGAAGCAACCCAAGCGATTGCTCGACAAATTCGTTTGAGAAATTTGGGAGGAATTATCATTGTCGATTTTATTGATATGATTGATTCGGAGCACCGTCGTCAAGTGATTCGTTCTTTAGAAAAATCATTAGAAAAAGATCATGCAAAAACTTACATTAGCGATATTTCTGCGTTGGGTTTAGTTCAAATGACACGCAAAAGAACTCGTGAAAGTTTAGAACAAATGTTATGCGATCCTTGTCCGCTTTGTCATGGTCGAGGAACTATTAAAAGTCCAGAAACCATTTGTTATGAAATATTTCGTGAAATCATGCGTGAAGCAAAACAATTTGAAGCACAACAATTTTTAGTTTATGCGTCTCAACCCGTTGTTGAGCTTTTAATTGAAGAATCAGAAACCGTCGATCAATTAGAAAAATTCATTGGTTGCAACATTAAATTTCAAATCGAGAATTTCTATCCCCAAGAACAATATGACATTGTTTTAATTTAAGTAGTGTGCGCTTGAGGCATCAATAGTGAACAAAAAAGTACTCGCTATTTATTTCTTTTCTTATTTCTAATTTAACCTAATTTCAAACCACACCCGCGCGCAGTAAATCGTGCATATTTAGAGCACCGATTAGATGTTGTTCTGCATCGGTAACTAATAAACCATTGATTTTATTGGATTCCATGAAATTTAAAGCGTCGACCGCGAGCATTTCTGGAGAAATACATTTTGGGGTTTTAGTCATGATTTGAGAAATCAAAGTTTGCTTTAAATCCACGCCCATTTCAAATGTTCTTCTCAAATCCCCATCGGTGTAAATTCCGACGACTTTATTGTTATCATCGACAATTGCCGTCATGCCTAAACTTTTGTGAGTCATTTCTAATAAAACGTCTTTTAATTCGACATTTTGCAAAACTTTGGGGATTTTATCATTTTTGTGCATTAAATCAACGACATGCAATAATAAACGCCGTCCCAAACGCCCGCCAGGATGCGAACGCGCAAAGTCTGCCGCGTTAAATTCCCGACATTCTAAAAGGGCAACCGCCACCGCATCGCCCATCGCCAACGCCGCAGTCGTGCTCGCGGTCGGCGCAAGTCCCAACGGACAGGCTTCTTTTTCAACGCTCACATCGAGATTTACCGTCGCGGCTTTTGCCAAAGTTGAGTTTGGATTGCCGATCAGACCGATCAATGGCACGCCTAACCGTTTGATTAAAGGGAGAATTGTAAGGATTTCAGCGGTTTCGCCTGAATTTGATAACGCAATGACCACATCTTTGTCGGTGATCATGCCGAGATCGCCGTGACTGGCTTCGGCGGGATGCACAAAAAATGAGGGACTTCCAGTACTTGCAAGCGTTGCCGCGATTTTGCCGCCGATATGCCCTGATTTTCCCATGCCAATTACCACGATGCGCCCTTCGCAAGCCAATAAAATTTCGCAGGCTTTTTCAAATGCCGCATCGATACGCGGAATTAACGCCGCAATCGCTTGGGTTTCTATATCGAGCGTTCTCACTGCTGCTTGAGATATTTTTTCAAAATTAATTGCCATTTTTTCTTTCAAAGGATAATCTAATGCTGTGCATTTTACCATAATAGGGTATGATCTGTTTGTCCTTTGATAATTTACGCGGAGGTATTTATGAAACAACGCGATATCGAAATCCTTTTAAAATTCCTCACAAATGGAGAAAATATGAAACTTAAAAAAACCTCTTTCTTTGCTGTTCTTGCGGGCTTAGTTGCTCTCACTTTAAATGTAATTGCCAAAGATCATTTGATTGAAAGTTCGGATGAAAAAACCTTTGGAAATGCTATCGTCAGCGAGGTAACAAGTATTTATGATGGCGATACTTTTCGCGTGAACATCGCAGGTTATCCCGATATTGTAGGACAGCGGGTTTCTGTGCGGGTATTTGGCATTGATACGCCAGAAATAAAAGGTAAATGTCAAGCCGAGAAAGATGCCGCTCAAAAAGCTAAACAATTCACCGTTGAAAAATTACGCGCTGGAAAGAAAATTGAATTACGCAATTTACGCCGCGATAAATACTTCCGTTTGCTCGCAGAAGTGTATATTGATAACAACAGCTTAGCAGAAATGTTGATCAAAGCTGGCTTAGCCATTTCTTACGATGGTGGCACAAAGAAAAGTTGGTGCTAATTCATATAAAAAACCCCGACCGTCTTTAAAATGGTTGGGGTTTCTTTTTGAGCAAAAAGATTTATTTTTTGTCGTCGGTTTTCTTAACAGGACAAGTATTTAAACCCAAAGGATAATACATTGGACAAATCCCAAATAAACCCGTGAAGAAAGGGATAATTCCAATCCACATCCATACCGTTTGTAAACCAATGAATACATTAGCAATTAAAGCTAATCCTACGATAATACGCAAAGCACGATCAAGACCACCCACATTACAAGTCATACAATTCTCCAGACTTATTTAGGTTGAGGAACACGATTTGGATCAACAGAAATTTTGATTTCAACTCGACGATTTTGCTCACGACCTGACGCGGTTGCATTGCTTGCAACAGGACGCGCAGAACCATAACCCGCAGAACTCAAACTTGCAATCCCTAAATTCTTTCCACGCAAATAGCTTTCAACCGAAGCCGCCCGACGTTGAGAAAGTTGCAAATTGTGGCTTTCTGAACCAGTAGAATCGGTATGACCTTCGATCATAACAATGTTTTCTGGATATTTCATAAAGACCGACGATAAATTATCTAATTTAGCGGTTTCTGAAGATTTCAAATACGATTGATCAATGTCAAACAAAACTTTTAATTCAGCATTAATGGTTTGTTGTTGTTGATCGTATTTGACGTTTTCAACACCTTTAACTTGTTGTAATTCCTTGGCTTGCGTGTCCATGCGTTGACCGATTAACGCACCCGCAACGCTGCCCACCACGCCGCCAATTACTGCGCCTTGGGTTTTGCTGCCGCCCGTCGCGCTGCTAATTACTGAGCCTAATGCCGCGCCAATTCCCGCGCCCGCTAAACCACCCGTTTCGGTGTTTGTTGCGCAACTATTTAATAATAAAGCAGTTATGCCGACTAATGCGACACGTTTCATAGCCTTCATCTGAAATTTCCTGAATTAAAAGAGAAAAATTTAATTCTAACACTTTCACACAGATCAAGGCTAGAAAAGCACGCTTTTTTTATAATTTGACAAGGATTTTTAATGAAATGGATTTGAATATGAACACTTCTCGACATCATTTGCCTGGTGATTTGGCGATTTGGATTTTTATTTTTGCCGAATTATCAGTATTTGGAATTTTGTTTCTCGCGTTTGCGTTTGCAAGAAAATATAACTTAGAAATGTTTAATGAAGGACAACTTGCTTTAGTAAAAACTTACGGTGCATTAAATACTTTAGTTTTAATTACCAGCAGTTATTTTGTTGTCAATGGCGTTAATGCAATTAAATCAAATCTCTCAAAATATTGCTCTCGTTGGTTATTTGCAGCATTATTTACTGGAAGCATTTTTATTATTATTAAACTCATTGAATATAAAGAAAAATTTGCGGCTGGTTATGATTTAGATACGAATGTATTTTTTATGTTTTATTTTATTTTAACATTTTTTCATTTTATGCACGTTATTTTAGGTATGATTAATTACACGGGCGTAGAAACAGGTGCTTCTTATTGGCATATGGTGGATTTGGTGTGGGTGATTTTGTTTCCTTTAGTATATGTAATGCGTTGAGGTTAAAATGTCGACATTCATTTGGATTGTTTTAATGTTGCTCACAATTTTGACGTTATTTGTGGGAGAAACTGAATTAACCAGAAAACATATTATTTTAATTATTTTAGGCGTAACTTTCTTCAAAGTTCAAATGATCGTTGATTATTTTATGGGGTTAAGAAAAGTTCGTTGGGGTTGGCAAGTTGCAATGTTTAGTTGGTCTTTTTTAATCATTAGTCTGATTGGTTTTGCATTTTTATAGCAATATTACATGAAAGATAGAAATAAATATCTATGGAGAAAAGATAAGGCGATATTTTTTAATATGTAATCTAATATTACAATTCAAATAAAAAACCCTACCATTTTGAAATAGCAGGGTTTGAATTAATTAAATGAACTAAAAAACTAATTTTTGTTCCGATCGACTAAACGATTTGCTTTGATCCAAGGCATCATGTCGCGGAGTTTTGCACCAACTTGTTCGATTTGGTGCGCTTGACCGATGCGGCGTTTGGATTTTAAAGTCGCTGCATTCGCTTGATTTTCAAGGATAAATTCTCTCGCAAATTCGCCCGTTTGAATTTCAGTGAGGACTTTGCGCATTTCGTTTTTGGTTTCTTCAGTAATGATCCGAGGACCGCGTGTGAAATCACCATATTCCGCCGTATTTGAAACCGAATAACGCATATTTGCAATGCCGCCTTCGTAAATCAAATCAACGATCAATTTCACTTCATGCAAGCATTCAAAGTAAGCCATTTCAGGTGCATAGCCCGCTTCGACTAAGGTTTCAAAACCCGCTTGAATTAACGCCGTCAAACCACCGCATAAAACCACTTGTTCACCAAATAAATCGGTTTCAGTTTCTTCTTTGAAAGTGGTTTCAATAATACCCGCACGACCGCCACCATTTGCAGACGCATAAGAAAGCGCGATTTCTTTTGCTTGACCAGTTGCGTTTTGGTAGATTGCAATTAAGCTCGGAACGCCGCCGCCTTGGGTGTAAGTCGAGCGCACTAAATGCCCAGGTCCTTTGGGGGCAATCATGATTACGTCAACGTCCGCACGCGCTTCAATTTGACCAAAATGAATGTTAAAACCATGCGCAAACGCTAATGCTGCGCCGCTTTTTAAATTGGGTGCAACGTGATCACGGTAGATTTTGGCTTGATGTTCGTCGGGGGCTAACATCATGATTACATCGGCTTCTTTCACCGCGTCGTCGATGGATGCGACTTTCAAACCAGCGGCTTCGGCTTTATGCGCAGAAGGCGAACCCATCCGCAAACCGACCCGCACATCCACCCCAGAATCTTTCAAATTGTTCGCGTGCGCATGACCTTGCGAACCATAACCGATAATCGCCACTTTTTTGCCGCGAATTAACGCTAAATCTGCGTATCTCGGAATTATAACACGCAACCAAGCAGCATGACAATTTATACTGAATTCGCTAGCGAGAAGAAAAGAGCAGAGAGTTGAAAAATAGGGCAAGACCTTAAAGAAAATTTCATTCAAATTAGAGAAAATAGATTTGTATTGCAAAAACCGTTTTAATCGTTTTTAATAATCTTATAAATAAGTGCGATCATTGAAAAAATAGAAAGATAGAAAATAGTCCTTTGTGGATTATTAAAAACAGACGTTTGAGTATTTTAACATCTTTAACTTAGCACTTGATTAAAGGATTAAACAGTTGTATTCTAACCAAACTTCTTTGAATGAAGAAGGAGCATTGAGAGTTAGCAGTGCTATACGAACGCAGAGTAAGTGTCAGATTTTACTGGGTTTTCCCAATACGGTCTCCTATGTTGAAGCGTTTAGATGAACATGGAGTTTTTTCTATGCAAATCATAACTATAAAGCGTACGCCTGCCAGAAATTGATAGCGGGCTTTTTTTATTCCACACAGAGGTTAAATGTAAGGTTTTGTGGGTGCTCTTGCGAGTGCAAAATCCCAACCTCTGGAGGCTTAACCCTTTGTTTTATTGGAGTTTTTATGGCAAACGTTACCATGCGCCAAATGTTAGAAGCGGGCGTTCATTTTGGACATCAAACCCGTTATTGGAATCCTCAAATGTCGCCTTATATTTTTGGCGAACGCAACAAAATTCATATTATCAACTTAGAACACACCTTGCCTTTGTATCAAGACGCAGCGAATTTCTTAGGAAAACTCGCTTCGAAACGCGGTAAGATTTTGTTTGTCGGCACAAAACGCGCTGCTCAAGAAGCCGTTAAAGAAGCTGCTGATAAATGCGGTATGCCTTATGTTAATCGTCGTTGGTTGGGCGGAATGTTGACCAATTTCAAGACCTTAAAATCTTCTGTGAAACGTTT
>JFJP01006015.1_pt1 | contig 10690 bp, 11 predicted proteins | sample 431651 | NCBI WGS metagenome assembly JFJP01 (sample SAMN02602958, study PRJNA72255) | Microbial mat metagenome, whole genome shotgun sequencing project. | biome: fresh water; feature: sink hole; material: water; isolation source: purple microbial (photo- and chemosynthetic) mats found in...
ACCCCGCTGCTCTCGCGCATCACCGCGCCCACCCGCATCGTGCATGGCATCGCCGACCCGCTGGTGCCGGTGGCCTGCGGCCACGACCTGGCCGAGCGCATCCCCGGCGCCGAAACCGACCTCATCCCCGGCATGGGCCACGACCTGCCCGAGGCGCTGCTGGATCGTTTCGCGCAAGGCATTGCCGACAACGCGGCGCGCGCGCGCCGCTGAGCGTGTGTGGGAATGTCCGTTTCAGCACTGGCACACGCTTGGTCATCGTCAAGAACGGTGACACACCATCAACCGCTGAAGCGACGCCCGCTTTGAGGCCAGCAGCCCAGGCAGACACAATGCTCACGCTCGGCTAAGTGAGCAGGCTCACATGGGCCGCCACCACGCGCCAGCCCTGCGGCGTGCGCAGCCAGGTTTGGCTCTGACGGCCGGTGTGTGTGCTGCCGGCGCGCTGAAACTCAAGATTGACGGTCGCTGTGTCGCGACCATAGGTGGTTATGACCGCCTTCAAAATGGTGCGAGCCAACCCTTGTGTGGGGCGCCCGGCCCGAAAGGCGCAAATGGCTTCATGGCCATAGAGGTTTTCGGTAACCCCGTAACGCAGCGTGTGTGGGCTGTTCCAGAATAGTTCGTCCAGCACGGTCACGTCGTTGCTCACCAAAGCTTGTTCATAGCGATCTGAACATTGACTTACTTCGGCGAGCACATCGGGCAAATTGATTTCCATGTCAGAGGTCCACAGGTTTGAGATGCGCCACCCCCGCGGCTTGCAGCGCATGCGCGGCGCGCAGGGCCAAGTCCTCGCGCCAGGGCGCGGCTATCAGCTGAACGCCAATGGGCATGCCTTGGGTGCCATCGGGCCAAAGTGGGGCAGCCACCACCGGGCAACCGGCAAACGAGATGGGCTGCGTCAGCAAACCCATGGAAGCCCGCGCTGGATGTTGTGTGCCGTTGATCTCTATCCACTCGGCGCCAATCCGGGTGGCGCTGACCGGAGTGGCCGGCGCAAGCAACACATCCCAGTGCTGAAACAGGGCGTTGACCCGGTCCCGGTAAATCCGCCTGAAGCGTTGTGCGCGCACATACCAGTGCGCGGGAGTGAGGGCACCGGCAATGAATCGGTCCACCGACAAGGGCTCGAAGTCATCCGCCCGAGTGCGCAGGTCGTCCAGGTGGAGGCTGCCGCCTTCAGCGGAGGTGATGATGAAAGCCGCTGCGCGACCCAGAGCGGCGTCGGGCCACTCCACCAGGTCGGTGGCGCCCAAAGCATGGGCGGCTATGGACACTACTTCACGAGCAGCAGGGCTGGCGTTGTCCTGAAAATAGCCGCCCAGCACGCCGATGCGCAGGCCGTCGATCCCTGGCGCCAGATCACCCACCGCTTGCACGCTCAGGGCGTGGCAACCGGGGTCCAGCGGGTCGGGGCTTTGTAAGGCGTCATACACCATCGCCAGACTATTCACGGAGTCAGCAAACGCGCCCAGATGGTCAATGCTGTGCACAAACGGGTAACTGCCCCGGCGCGACAAACGCCCGAACGTGGGCTTCAGGCCCCAAACCCCGCACAGCGAGGCGGGCACCCGAATCGAGCCATTGGTGTCCGAGCCCAAACTCACGCCCACCTGCCCCGCCGCCACCGCAGCCCCTGAGCCACCCGATGAACCACCCGCAATCCGGCTCAAGTCATGCGGGTTGTGGGTCGGGCCGTAGTGAGTGTTCTCGGTGGTGAAGCCGTAGGCGTACTCGTCCATGTTCAGCGAACCCATCAGGACGGCACCCGCCGACTGCAGGCGGGACACCAAAAAGGCGTCATGTGCTGCCGGTGCATGGCTTCGGTTGACCTGGGAACCGGCCAAAGTAACCTCGCCCTCAATGTCAAACAGGTTCTTTACCGCATAGGGCACCCCGGCCAAGGGCGCCAAGACCTCACCACGTGACCGCAGCGCGTCCACCGCAGCAGCCTCCCGCAATGCCCGCTGGAAGGATTTGCCGGTGAAGGCATTGACGGCGCCGTCGGTGTGTTCAATGCGGGCAATACTGGCCTCGGTTGCCTCCAGCGCGCTGATGTCGCCCTGGCGGATGGCCTGGGCCAGCTCATGGCTCTTGAGCCGGGCGAGGTCTTTTGCGACTGAATTCATACCTACGTTGCCTTGTAGAACGCCGGCTGGAAGGCCATAGGCTGATAAATCTCAGCCAGTTCGTCCTCCACGGTCATGGGCGCGCCCTCCAGCAACTGCGCCAAGTGCGCCGTGCGAGCAAGGTGCGCAGCGACCCGTTGGGCGCGTTCGTCATCCAGCACCAAACCTTGGGCCATGGCACTGGCCTTGACGTAGGCAAGCACTTGGTTTTCAGTCATCGCCGCACCTCGCGTTGGAAAACTTCCAGACTTTGCTTTTTCGTCTGGATGAAGCTGGGCTCGCTCAAGGTGTCAACCGTGCGCGGACGCGGGTCGCCATAGTGCAATATTTCAGCCACTTTGGTGGGGCGCTTGGTGAGCAGCAGCACCTCGTCGGCCAGGTACACGGCCTCCTCCAAGTCATGGGACACCAGCAGCATGGTCGTGCCGGTCTGCATGAACACTTCTTGCAGCTTCTCGCGGATGAACAGCGTCATCTCAAAGTCCAGCGCAGAAAACGGTTCGTCCAGAAAAAGCACCTCGGGCTTGGGTGCCAGCGCCCTCATGATGGAGGCCGTTTGTTGCTGGCCGCCCGACAGCTCATAGGGGTAGCGGTTCAGGTCAAACTTCACATCAAACGAGGCCACCAGCTCAGCCATGCGCCGGTCGACCTCGGCCTTGGATTTGCCCTCCAGCTTGAGCGGATAGGCAATGTTGTCGATGGTGCGCATCCAGGGAAACATGGCCTCGCGGTAGTTCTGGAACACGTAGCCGATCTTGGTGTCTTTGAGCGACTTGCCGTCAAACAAAATCTCGCCGGCGTCGATGGGCACCAGTCCAGCAATCATGTTGATCAGGGTGGACTTGCCGCAGCCGTTGGGCCCGAACACGGACACAATTTTGTTTTTCGGAATATCCAGGTCAAAGTTTTCGTACAGCGGCCAGCCCGCAAAATACTTGGTCAGACCCCGGATGGTGATGTGAGTGCCCACCGGACCGGGCTTGAAAATGGGCACGGGGACGTCGGCATACACCGGGCCATTAAGCACTTCAGTCATCTGCCACTCCAGTGAACAATGCGGCGCTCCGCCATCAAAAACAACACGTTGAGCGAGTAGCCCATGGCCCCGGCTGCCAAAATGGAGGCATACATGTCACGCACATTCATCACCTGTTGCGAGTTGATGATGCGGTTGCCCAGGCCACTGTCTGAGCCGATGAACATCTCGGCCACGATCACAATCACCAGTGCCATCGACACCGCCGAGCGCAGGCCCACGAAGCTGGGTTGCAGGCTCTCCCAGATCAGCACATCCTTGAAAATCTGCCACCGCGAGGCGCCCATGACCTTTGCCGCCATCACCCGCTGCTTGCGGGCGTTGATGACGCCATATGCGCTGTTGAACACCACAATCAGGAGGGCGCCAAACGCGGCAATCGCCACCTTGTTGATGTCGGACACGCCAAAGACCATCAAAAACAGAGGAATCAGGGCCGACGAAGGCGTGGACCGAAAGAAGTCAACCAAAAACTCCACCGACCGGTAAGCCCGCTCGTTGCTGCCAAGTACCACGCCCAGCGGCACACCGACCACGGCGGCAAACATGAAAGCCTGAAACGTGCGCCACAGCGTGACCGCAAAGTCTTTGAGCAGCGGCCCGCCCGCCAGCCCATTGATCAGGCTGGTGATGGTGTCAGCCGGCGAAGGCAACAAGATGGGCTTGATGAAGCCAAAGCGCACCACCACATCCCAGACAACAAACAGCAGAACCGGCCCGATGAAGGGGATCATGCGGGTCCAACTGGGCACGCGCGGGTTTGAAGACCTGGCGGTGGGCTGCGTTGGGGGCGCCCAAGGCGCCCCCGCACCAGTTGCCTGGATGGGGGTGGAGTCAGCCATTTTTTACCCCTTGTAGAGCATGGAGTCCACCATCAGGCGGGAGGTGAAGATGCCTTTTTCCGAAAACAGATCAAAGAACTTCTGGAAATGGGCAATATCCGCCGGTGTGAACTCGTTGTACATGGTGTAGGCCGCCAAAGGCACCTCGCTGGTCAACGCGCCCTCGATGGCGGTGTAGCCCTTGAGGAACTGGCGCGCCTCGGCAGGCTTGCTGCGCACATAAGCCACGCCTTTGCCATAGGCGGCGATGTACTTTTTGGCAGCGTCGGGGTTGGCTTTGATGAAGGCCGAGGTCAGGGCCGCAGAGCCGCCAAACCACGGTGCCATGGGATCGCCCAACACGTATTTGGCGATGACGCCAGCTTCGAGCAGGCGGGTGGTGCCGTTCAGGCGGCCGATGGTGCCGGTCGGCTCCAGCGTGTAGGCACCGTCCAGTTGACCTGCAGCCAGGGCGGCCACGTGCTGACCAATGGGCAACTCCACCACGGTGACACCCGTGGCGCCGCCGCGCTCCAGCACTGTTTTGGCCAGCGTCACGTTCTGGATGCCAGGGCCGCATCCGATGCGTTTCCCTTTCAGGTCAGCAATGGTTTTCGCTGTGCTGGCTATCGGAACAATGACGACATCGAGCACGTTTTTCAAGTTGCTGGGATTGGAGCAAAAAATCTTGAACGAACCGGGTGCGGCGATCTCTCCCACTGCAATATTCGCAGATCCCGTGCCATTGGCGCAGCCATCTATGCGATCTGCCAACATGCCCTCCATGATTTGCTGAGCTGCGGCGAAGCGCACAACTTCGACATTAACGCCTGCTTCTTTGAAGTAGCCCAGCTCAACCGCGGCATAGAAAGGCAGACCGGCCGCAATGGGCCAATAGCCGACGCGAATTTTGGGGCCGCTTTGCGCCCGCACGATGGCCGGCATGGCCAGTGTGCCCAGCAAGGCACCCGCGCCTTGCAGCACTTGCCGCCGGGACGACCCGGTGGCTTGGCTGGATGCAACAGGCTTGCTCAGAAGGTTGGAGTTGTCAGTCATGGTGTTTCCTTGGGTTACAGGTGAATGGAAGGGGCCGGGTGAAAGGGGTGAAAGGGAGCCGAGTCAAGGCTTGAGCGAGCCCATGTAGGCGCGCCATCCGCCATGAGTGGTCACGTCCAGCGCGGTGTCCAGGGCGTAGCCTTCGCACACAAAGCCGGTGACCCAGGTGCCGTCAGCCAGCTCCAGCTTGCCCAGACCCAGCGGCGATGGAATGAGCGCCAGAAAGCTGCCCACCTGGGCAAGTGGGATGTCCCACACCTCAACAGCAATGGCCGCCCCTTGGGCCTCCACCCGCTTGAGTCCAGGCTTGGGAGGAACGGTGCCCGACAAGGCATATAAACGGTATTGGTTGGAGGTGTGGGTGGCTTGAACCAGGCTGGCACCACGCTCGGTGAGCTGGCCGTTCAGCGGCATGCCACTCAGATGAGCACCCACCACGGCGACCTTCAGGCCGGGAGCTTTCGCTGCCAGAGCGCTGAGCGCCTCAGGCGCCGGCAAAGGCAGCCCCGTGACGCCCATCGTCAAGCCAGTGGCGTGGTGGTAGCGCTGGCCCAGCTCGGCCAGCTGCCAGTCGCTGCCGCACTGACCGATCAAGGTGATGCCAAAAGGCAGGCCATCCGGGCGAATGCTGCTGGGCACCGAAATGGCGGCGTAATCCAGCAAGTTGACAAAATTGGTGTAGAAGCCTAGGTTGCGGTTGAGCGCAATGGGGTCGGCCTGCATCTGGGTGATGGTGTAGTGGGTGGGCGCCGTGGGCACCAGCAACACGTCGATGTTTTGCCACATCGGGGCGGCTTGCTGGCCATAGGCATGCAGCTGCGTTTGCGCCTGATACAGGTCGGCCGCACTGTATTGGTGCCCTTTGGCGATGATGGTGCGCACCGGCTCAATCACCTGGTCTTCATGCGCGTCAAAGAAGTCCCGGATCGCCTCATACCGCTCGGCCACCAACGCGCTCTCGTAGAGCAACGCGGCCGCTTGGGCCAGTGGCGTGTAGTCGATGACCACTGCCACGCCGCCCATGGCGGTGAGCCGCTCGATCGCTTGCGCAAAGGCTTCCTGTGCTGCCACATCGCCAAAAAACTCCAGTGTGGACGGCACGCCAAAGCGAAAACGGCTACCCAGGGCTTGTGTAGACAAGTTCAAGTCGCGCGAGAAGGGGTCCAGCGGGTCGGGGCCCATTGCGGCCTGCAACACCCGAGCGGCGACATCCACCGTGAGCGCAAAGATGGAGACACAGTCCACGCTCTGTGCGGCAGGCAAGACCCCGCGTGTGCTGATCAGGCCCTTGCTGGGCTTGAATCCCACAATGTTGTTGAGTCCGGCTGGCACCCTGCCCGACCCGGCGGTGTCCGTCCCCAGGGAAAAATCTACCTGTCCCGTGGCCACCACATAAGCCGAGCCGGCGCTGGAGCCCCCCGACACATAGGAGGCATCGAACGCATTGGGCACGGCCCCATATGGGGATCGGGTGCCGTTGAGGCCGCAGGCAAACTGGTCAAGATTGGTTTTCCCCTGCAAGGCCGCTCCAGCACCGAGCAACTTGTGCACCACATGGGCATGCGCTGGCGCAGTGAAGGCAAAAGAGGGACAAGCCGCCGTGGTGGCTAGCCCCGCCACATCGATGTTGTCCTTGACCGCAAAACTCAACCCAGACAGCGATCCATCTTGCTGGACAACCTGCGACTCGGCGAGGCGCAGTATCCAGGCCTGCGGTGCCAGTGTTTGGGCAATCTCTTGATCAGAAGCCGAGCGGCAAACGGAACTCACTTGTTGCACCATTTTGGACACCAATCTTGCATTCAACGATCTCAGCAAGATGTATGCCACTGATGCATACCGCGGCATCCAGCACTTTTGACCGCTGCGGGCGGTTTGCAGCCCACGATTCTTCTGCCGCGCAGCCTGCTAGGCCTCTCGCACAGACAGCACCCGCGTGGCGATCATGTCCAGGCTGGGCCGGGCCACGCCCTGCTTGTCGGTCCACACCTTGGGCGTGAGCGCGCCGGCCAGCGTGAGCGCGTCGCCATCAGCAAGCGCCAGCAAGGCGGCGCCCGGCGCCTCGTCAAACGCGATCACGTTGACGATGAACTCCTCGTCGGCCCGGTTGCGCGCCAGCGCCCGGGCCACGATGTAGGTGCGCCCCGCTTTGTCTACACGGCGCGAGGCATCGCCCATCAGGCGGCCGGCCACCAGTCCATCGATCATGTGTGGGCTTTCGGGTGGGTTGTTGAAACGGTGACCATCAGCCGCGCGGCTTCTCGAAGCCGGCCAGCACCCAGGCCTCGGCGCTGGACACGGTGAGCTTGAAGCTGGGCGGCACCGGCACCAGCGCCAGCGTGTCGCCCAACTCGTCCTCGGCGCGCAGGGTGGCGGTGGCGCCCTCCTCGTCCGGCACGATGGCCAGCGCCACGCGCACGCGCCGCCCGCCCACCGTCACGCTCAGGTTTTTGTTCAGCTCGGCAAAGCGCTGCTGCTCGGAGCGGCGAATCACCTCCTTGGCGGTTTTCACCAGGGTGTTGAAGGCGTTGGTGTCCAGCGGCTTGGGGTTTTTCTTGTCGCGCCCCATGGTCCAGGGGCCCACCAGCGCTGGCTCGGCGCCACCGTCCAGAAACATGGCCACGGCCCAGCCATCGTCGTCTTCGTTTTTGACCACGCGCGCGGTCCAGTGGCCGTCGCGCCACACGCGGTCTTCGTGAATGGGGTCTTGGGTGTCTTGCGTCATGCGGCGATGGTACGCGGCGGGCGGGCCAGGGCTGGCGTTGCTCGCGATGCCAGCAAATGACCAAAAAGGCCCCCTCAATTGATCGGTTACCGAACCAATACAAGCAGCAAGATCGAGACCCAAGCGCAGTCCTTGCACCCACACCTCAGAGTTTCGTCGCTTCCCAAAACCAGAAAGGCCAGTTGCCGTGATCAATGAATGGACCCTCAAGAAGCGCATGACGCTCACCTTCGGCGCTATCCTGGCGCTGGCGTTCGCGCTGATCGCGATCGCGGTAATCAAGACCAGCATGCTGCGCGAGACGGTGAAATGGAACGACCACACCCATGCGGTACTGGACGAGGCCGACAGCATGCTGCTGAACATGGTCAACATCGAGACCGGCCTGCGTGGTTTCGTGGCAGGGGCAGATGAAAAATTCCTCGAACCGTTCATTCAAGGGGAGAAGGACTTTCTGGCGGCCTTCAGCGAGGCCAAGTCGCTGACGTCGGACAACCCAGCCCAGCAGGACCGCCTGGCGCGGCTGATGGCAGACCACAAAGCTTTTATGGCCGTGGCGGGCGCTCTCCTTGAGAAGCGTCGCGGCGCCACAGCGGGCACCGACACACAGGACGAGCTGTTTCGAGAGTTCAGCGCCGGCAAAGACAAGGCCGCCATGGATGCTTTCCGGGCAGGTGTGGCTGAGTTTTCCAAGGTCGAGGAGGATTTGTTGACACAGCGCTCGGCAGCACTCAACTCAACCATGTCGTCCACCACCACCATCATGGTGGGCGGCGGCGCCATGCTGGCGGTGCTCACCGCTTTGCTCGGCTGGGCACTGATGCGCAGCGTGTCCCGCCAACTCGGCGCCGACCCGAGCGAGGCAGCGGCCACGGTGAACGCGGTGGCCGCGGGCGACCTCACGGTGCAGATCCGGCTGCTGCCGGGCGACACCCGCAGCCTGATGGCAGCGCTGGCCCGCATGCGCGACAGCCTGGCGAAGGTGGTCGCCGAGGTGCGCAGCAACTCAGAAAGCGTGGCCACGGCCAGCGCCCAGATTGCACAAGGCAACCACGACCTCTCGGGCCGCACCGAGCAGCAAGCCAGCGCGCTGGAAGAAACCGCGGCCACCATGGAGCAACTGGGCGCCACCGTGCGCAAAAACGCCGACAGCGCCAAGCAGGCCAACCAACTGGCCCAAGGCGCCTCGACCGTGGCCGCGCAGGGTGGCGACGTGGTGGGCAAGGTGGTGGTGACCATGCAGGACATCAACAGCAGCAGCCGCCAAATCAGCGACATCATCAGCGTGATCGACGGCATTGCCTTCCAGACCAACATCCTGGCGCTGAACGCCGCGGTGGAAGCCGCGCGCGCGGGCGAGCAGGGCCGCGGCTTTGCGGTGGTGGCCTCCGAGGTGCGCAGCCTGGCGCAACGCAGTGCCGAGGCTGCCAAGGAAATCAAGTTGCTGATCACCCGCAGCGTGGAGCAGGTGGAGCAAGGCACCTCGCTGGTGGATCAGGCAGGCCAGACCATGAGCGAAATCGTGGGCTCGATTCAGCGGGTGACCGACATCGTGGCCGAAATCAGCGCGGCCAGTGCAGAGCAAAGCTCGGGCGTGTCGCAGGTGGGTGAGGCGGTGACCCAGATGGATCAGGCCACGCAGCAAAACGCTGCGCTGGTGGAAGAAAGCGCTGCGGCCTCGGCCAGCTTGCAGGGGCAGGCGCAGCAGCTGGTGAACGCCGTGGCGGTGTTCAAACTGGCTTGAGGCAACGCTGAACCAGTCCCTCTCGGCGCGGTCATCACGGCGCTGGCCGGTCGGGCTTTCTTTTCTTCAACGGTTCCGTGGCGCGGGGTCTGGACGCTTTCAACGGCCCCGGAGCCTGCCCCTGCAGCTGCTCCAGCCACAGCAGCGTTTCAGCGTGCGCCAGGAACCGGCGCAGGTAGTGCGGCGAGAGCTCACCCATGCGGGCCAGGGTGTCGAGCATCAGGCGCTGCGGGTTGAGGGGACCGGCGTTTTGCGGGGCACGGGCCTGGGCCTGCTGCACCTGCACCTCGGCGGCCAGGCGCTCCCAGGTTTCGCGAAACCGCTGCGCGCTGCGCAGCGCGGGCCAGCCACCGCTGCAGCCCCCCAGATCCATCCCGCTGCCCGCGGCCTGCAAGCCTTCGCTGGCGGCCTTTGCCGCCTGGGCGATGTGGGCGTTCAGGGTGGCCAGCGGTGATGAACTGGTAAGCCCTTCGACTGGCTCAGGGCGAACGGACAGGTTGGTGCGCCCCGGCTTGGCTGGAGCGGCAGATGGGTCGCGGCCCGCGTTTTTCATCGCACGCTACTCGGTGATGGCTGCGCCCGGCGCGGGCACCGTCGGGCCGGGCGCGGGCACCGCGGTATTGCTCACGGGCGCGGCCCGGGGCACCGGCGCCATTTCCACCCGGCGGTTGAGCGCGCGACCGGCCTCGCTGGCGTTGCTGGCCACCGGCTGCTGGGCGCCGAAGGCAGCGCTGAACACGCGCTCGCGCGGCATGCCTTGCGCAATCAGGGTGCGGGTGACGGTGAGCGCGCGCTGGGCCGACAGCTCCAGGTTGTCCTGGTAGCGGGCGTTGCCGGCGCCGATGGGCTTGTCGTCGGTGAAGCCGCTGACCATCAGCATTTCGTCGCGCTCGCCCAGGTACACCCGCAGCGGTGGCACCAGCGCCTGCAGCAGCTGCTCGCCGTCGGGGCGCAGCCGGTCGGCGTTGAGGTCGAACAGCACGCTGCCGCTGATGCCGATGCGCCCGTTGTCCAGCGTGACGCGGCCGCTGGCCAGCGGAATGGCGAGCGCCTTTTCCAGCGCCACGCGGCGGGCCTCTTCCTGCTGGCGCTTGGCCACCTCGGCCTGCAGCGTGTTGACCAGGTCCACCTGCGTGAGCAGCACGCCGATGAACACCAGCACAAACGCGCCCACCA
>JFJP01034883.1_pt1 | contig 10690 bp, 7 predicted proteins | sample 431651 | NCBI WGS metagenome assembly JFJP01 (sample SAMN02602958, study PRJNA72255) | Microbial mat metagenome, whole genome shotgun sequencing project. | biome: fresh water; feature: sink hole; material: water; isolation source: purple microbial (photo- and chemosynthetic) mats found in...
CAATACCGAGGCGCTCAGGGCCGAATGTTCCCGGCTTGCCCTGTTCTTTCCAAAAGGGTCAAAAATCACAGGCGACGATATCGAGCGCTATATCGCGCACAACCGCGCCGAGGATGCGTTCAGCCTTTTTGACAGGATGGCGGCGGGGAATTTCGAACAGGCGCTGGAAACCCTTGCAGCAATCCTTTCCGACAGGGACGGGTCAGGCGTGGGTTTGATGGGCGGACTGCTCTGGTCGTTCAGGCGGCTGTCATCGTTGCACGCGGCGTTGAGTGAGGGCACTGCCTACGAACAGGCAGCCCGGAGCCTGCGGATTACCAGACGCTCGGCGTTGTCCAGCTACGATGCTGCCAGGCGCAGATGGCCGCCGGCAACATGCGACAGACTCGTCGCCTTTGGCGTGGAAACCGATACAAGACTCAGGTCCATGGGACAAGCGTACGAACGCGTCTTGCTCGAGCTGTTCGTCTACGGCTGCGTTGTAGTCCGTGGACCAGTTGCGCTTGGAGAAACCGTTTGATCAACCAGGATTCTTTTTCCAGTCAGAAAATTCCAGAGCCATCCTGAAGCGCTTCTTGATGAACAGTATCGTGGCCTCACCTTCGATCCTCATCGACGCAATTACCAGTATTCCTTCATGGTACGCATACGTGAGTGCCGAACGCATTGACGAAACAAAAACAGGTGGCTTTTGCCATACCTGCGTCGCGCTGAGTACCTGCCCTGACTCGGAAAAGATGGCTGTTCCATCGATGGGACCACCCTTGGTGGTAATGACGTAGGGAACTTGCACCTTGCCAGTTGCAGGCAGAGCGGGGCCACGGCTCAGCGTGGATGAATACTTGGGGTCAAACGGCGTTGCGTCGAAACCGGCAGGCGGGCCTTCGGAAGACGCATCATCATCTGGTTTGCCGGTACTTGTCTTTGCGTACCGCTTGCGCCATTCATCACTCGTATCCTTGCCGTTTTTCTCGGCCTTGACGACCACAACGCGCGGAGTATCACCGGACCAGTCCATCCGTGTCTCACCGCTTTCATACGACTTGACTGCACCGGACTCGTCCAGCTCTTCTATCCTGATTACCGTACGCGATGCGGTAAGCCCGCTAGCCATACCGTACGCTTTTGTGGCGGCCATCCACCAGGCGGCCGCATCGGCGTCCCTGGATACCGGGGCAGCGGACACCAGTGTTGCAGTAAACAGGGCAATGCCAGTCGAGAGGGTCAATCGTCGCATGCAGGCTCCTTTTTTTAGAAACATACGACGAATATACTTATATACAACAAGGTCGTCAGCTGAAATTGATGCCTAGCCTGAGTTCGTATTGTCCTGGTCGCAAACGGTAACGCTCGAGCGTATCCGGCCCACATGACGCAGTACCAAGGCCACGCTGGGCTACATCAATGTATAGAAAGGTTTCTGGAACTGGCTCGATCTCATACCAGTGTCTTGCGGTCCAGAGCCTGGCTACTCCAAAATGACCTGCACTGAAATCGAAGCCGTTTCCGCTCGACGAGCCAGATCCACTGACACGCAGAACCTTCCCGTTTTCGTTTGTCAGCGAAAATTCGCGCACGTCGGTACGGTTGCCGTTTTCCTGCGGCAAGATGTATGGTACACCCAATGAATCCACCGTGGAATGCCACGACCCAAAACGGGCTCCAGCCTTCCGGTCCGAGTAACATTCCTGGGGGCCTCTACCATACCAGGACACACCTTGGAAACCAGGAACCAGGGACATTGCCAGACCTACCCGCGGTAATTCCGGAAGTGCCTCGTCCAGATCAAACATGAACCGTGCTTCAAGACCCGTACCACCCGGGCGCCATTCCTGGCTGAATACTCCAACCCTGGTTCCCTTTGCCGTGCTGACTCCATGCCTCAGGAATACGCTTCCGGATCCAGAAGATACTTCGAGTCCGGCTGCGCCTGATGTTGTCAGCTCGAAGTTCAATGCATCGAGTCCACAGTCCATCCACTCGATCATGGCCTTGCCCTGGTAATAGAAAGAAAACTCGGGCACCCCCCTCAGAGAGAGGAAATTCTTGAGACCGTCGTTTTCGGTAGGGGCCCGCCACAGGTTCATCAAAACGGGAGAGGCCAGATACTCGAAGCCATCTGTCTGTATCGAATGGGCAAACCCTTCTTTTGAGAACCGGACGCACCACTTCGGTACAACAACCCCACCCACCCCGGCTGTCTGGCCAGGAACATCGGGCACACGACTGGATACGGCATCCACCCATGACTTCCGAACCGTTATACCTGCGACGGTAATTGGCAACTGTTCCCAGGCTAGCCGGTGCCCCGCCTCTGCCCATGGCGTTGCAATGGTCCGGCAAAGGTCAACATCGAGGAAGCCCTCTCCGACGGCAAGCTTCTCAAGCATATCGACTGACGGGTCAATCCCAAGATCGATCCCGGCAGAGTTGCCAGGCATGATGCCGGGTAACGCCACGCTGCCGGAAAGCAGAACCAAGCCATCTGACAGTACCTGCCAGCGCGCCTCTATGCCCTGCGCTACCGTAAAGTCGAAAAGGCTTGTTACCTTGATCCTTCCTCGCAATGGATCGATACTTTCGATCCGGAAAGGCTGGAACAGCTTGGCGCACTCCGCGAGCACCGGTTTCGGGCTGCGGTCGGGAAACACGAGCCCGTTGCAGATGAAGTCAAGGTCGCTCGGTGTATCGCCAAAATCACCGCCGTACGCCCAATACTCCTCGCCATGAGAATTCCTGGCGACTATGGCCTGGTCTACCCAGTCCCAGATGAAACCTCCCTGCAACCCAGGGTACTTTTCGATGACTGCCCAGTAATCGGCCAGGCTGCCGTTGGAATTGCCCATTGCATGGGAGTACTCGCACATGATGAATGGCCGGTCGTCATCCGTTGTGGTAGCCCAGGCTTCGAGCAGATCTATGGTCGGGTACATAGTCGAAACGATGTCCGAGGCAGCACGTCCATCTTTCAGCCATTCCAGTGACGCCGCGGTGTAGGGTGGCTGGCCATATTCGGGCCGGAAAGCGCCTTCGTAATGGATGGGTCTCGTCGGATCAAACGAACGGATCCAGGCGGCCAGTGCGTCGTGGTTGGGACCGTATCCGGATTCATTGCCCAGCGACCAGAGTATTATGGAAGGGTGGTTCTTTGCGCGGAGGACCATGCGCTTGCCGCGGTCGATGAAAGCCGGGAGCCAGGACGGGTCACGGGTCAGGTGGTCATAAAAAGCATGGCTTTCCAGATCGGCCTCGTCCATCAGATATATGCCATATTCATCGCACAACTCGTACCAGCGTTCATCATTCGGGTAGTGGCTATTGCGGACGGCGTTGAAATTGTGCCTCTTGAGGAGTTTCAAATCCTCTACCATGCTTGCAACATCAAGCGTCTTGCCATGGCGTTGATCGTGCTCGTGCCGGTTGACTCCATGGATCATCACCCTGCGTCCGTTGACAAGCAGGTTCCTGTTACGCACTTCCACGTTGCGGAAACCGACCCTGCAGGCTGCGTGTTCCAGCTCCTTGCCTGCAGGTGACAATAACGTAACAACGACGGTATACAGATTCGGGGACTCGCTGCTCCATGGTTCCGGCGCTTCAAAACGCACCGTGGCGAGTCCCGTCCAACCTGAGACCCGGTAACGGCCGTCTATATACAGGGTTACGGCAGCTACGGGCTCCGGAAGACCGGTCAGGTTTTTTGATATATCGACGCCAGGAGCGTACATTCCCACGCGCACCGTGTAGTCTCCGGTGTATTGCTCTGGGTCGATACCTCCGGGCAGGCCACTGTGCCCGTAATCAGCCATGGCCATTCCAGGCGACCGGCGAGCCGCTCCTGGATCCATGGTACAGCCCATCTTCGCCACGATCGCCATGGTTCCAGAGCCGGATACTGGATCAAAAGAGGGACGAACATTCAGATCGGCCAGAAAAGCGAAGTCCGTCGAATACATATACACGCTGCGGTAGATACCGCCGTACCACCATTGATCCTGGTCCTCGACAAAGCTGGAATCGGAATAGCGGATGACAGAGAACGAAAGCAGGTTCCCCCCCGGTACGAGGAACGGGCTGAGGTCGAACTCCGAGGGCAGACGCGTGTCCTTGCCCCAGCCCACCGCCTGTCCGTTGCACCACAGTTCCAGAAAACTTTCGGCTCCTCCAACGTGCAGTACCGTCCTGCGATTCAGCCAGCCCACAGGCAGATCAAACCAGACCCGGTATAAGCCAGTTGGATTCCTGATGGCTGGTACGCTTGGAGGAGTATTGGAAAAAGGCATGATGACGTTGGTATAATGCGGAGCATCATGGCCCTGGAGGGTCCAGGTCCCCGGCACCCGCAAGGTACCCCAGGCGCCATCATCAAAGACCGGGCTGTAGAAATCTGCCGGACGTCCCCCGGGATCCGGAGAAAGCATGAAATTCCAGGTTCCATCGAGCCCGAGGTACCAAGGATTATCGGACAAGTTCCGTCGAACCGGCCCCGCTATGGCGTCGGCCATTGCCGAGCCGGCATCAGGGTACGGCAATAGGGGACTCCGCATGGGAAGCCGGTTACCCGAAGTGGCTTCCGGGTCTTCCCATAGCTTTCCGGTGTGCATCAAACTGCCGGACATCATTACCCCTTCACCGCTCCAACGGTCATTCCGCTGATGAAGAAGCGCTGGAACAACAGGAAGAAGACAAGCGGCAATAGCATAGCAATGATCGATCCTGCCGCTGTCATGTTATAGTAGGATATGAATTCCCCCTGCATGTTGGCCAGGCCAAGTGTAACCGGCTTGAGCCTGTCGCTCTGAAGCAACACCAGAGACCACAGGAGATCATTCCAAATCCATGTAAATTCGAGTACAGCCAACGCGGCCAGACTTGGTTTTGCAAGGGGCAGGATGATCTGCCAATAAATGCGGAAATCGCTGGCTCCGTCTATCCGCGGCGCTTCGATGAGGCTGAACGGTATTTGTTTGAGGAAATTGCGCAAGAAAAAGGTACAGAAGCCCAGCTGGAATGCCACGTGGAAAAGAATGACGCCAATCCTTGTATTCATGAGACCTATGGTGTCGGTAAAACGGAATACTGGTATCATCAACATCTGGAATGGAATAAGCATACCGGCTATGAACATTATAAGTATTGTTTTATTAAGCCTGAAATTATAGAAAGCCAGCGAGAAGGCGGCAAGCGTCGACAGAGCCAATGTGCCAATGACGGATGGTACTGTTATCAGCACGGTATTGTATACGTACCTTCCCATGCCGACGCTTGACCATACCTTGACGAAGTTGTCGAATCGCCAGGTCTTTGGCAAACCCCACATCGCCCCGACACCCATGATCTCGTCCATCGATTTGACCGACGTAAAAAACGCCAGAAAGAGCGGGATGAGCCAGAATGCCACGAGCAGGGTTGAAACCAGATAAAACGCGATCCTGATAAAAATGCGACTTGCCTTCATGTCGATTGATGACATTGTTCCCGCCTTGCTCATAGACCGCTCGTTTTCTCGTCATTCAGGGTCCTGTTGATGTACACCAGTATGAATCCCAGTGTAATCAGGAACTGAATAACAGCAATCGCCGAACCATACCCGTAATCCTGGTACTGGAAGGACGATGTATACATGTAACTGGCCAGAACCTCCGCGGCTCTGGCTTTGGTATTGGTCATTACATAGATGATGTCGAAAGCCCTGAGCGAATCGATGATCGATATTGTCATCGAAACCACGGTAGCCGGAGCCAGTATTGGCAGGATGACACGGCGGAACCTCTGTCCCCAGCTGGCACCGTCGATGATCGATGCTTCGACAAGTTCGACAGGAACGCCCTGCAGACCCGCAAGATACAGAATCATGATATAGGGCACCTGGCGCCAAACACCGACAACGACCAGTGCGCCGGTCATGAACCGCTTGTCTCCCAGCCATGGCTTGGCCAGGACGTCCAGGTTTATCAAACGCAGGATGGTGTTGAGGAAGCCGGTGTCCGGGCTGTATATCCACATCCAGATGGTACCTATGATTGCAAAGCTGAGCGTCATGGGCAGATAGAAAAGCGTCTTGTATATCCTGTTACCACGGAAGGTATTATTGAAAAGCATCGCTATCAGGAGCCCGAGCGGGATTGGTACGAGCACGAAAAAAACCAGCCAGACGAGGTTGTTTTTCAGGGCAATATGGAATTGTGGGTCTGAAAACAGTCTCTTGAAATTGGCAAAACCAATATACACAGTATCGTAGAGCAAGCTGTCGCGTTTTGTAAAAGCATACCCAAAACTCTGCAATATGGGTATGTAGACCCAGACAAGATACACCGCGAGAGGCAAAGCCAGGAAGGCCCAAGGCCTCCACCAGCCCCTTCTCAAACCAAGCATGGCCATACCATCTCCTCATCGTATGAATTATCTTCTTTTTGCCCCGGACGCGTGCCAAAAAAAGCCCGGGAACACAGCCCGGACTTTTTTTATTCACAACGTTGCTTATTTCTCGTAGATCCGCACGCGTTCCTTGTCAAGATCCGCAAGGATTGTATCAAGATTGGCGGGGTTTGCCATGATATCCAGAATGGCATTGAGCCCCTTGGCGGCCATTTCTTCCGGAGCATCCCGGTCATAGAACTGAGCGGCGTAGGCTGCACCTTGAACCATTGCCAGACCGCGTTTCGCTTCCTCGTTGGGAACGGGCACGTTCACGTTGGCTGCGAGACGACCCAGTGGCTCGCAGAACGCTTGCTGCTGTTCCTTCGTGGCCAAAAATGCCATGAATTTCTTTGCAGCAGCCTTGTTCTTGGCTTTGGCTGGAACCATGAAGCCGTCGGTGGGAGTATCGACGGTGTACTTCGTATTGCCACCATAGATCGGGAAGGGGAAGAAATCTATCGATCCACGGGTTTCAGCGGGTACGGTGTCCATGATGAACTGTCCCATCAGGTACATGCCGGCCTTGCCTTCAGCGAGCGGCTTTACCGATTCCTGCCACGACATTGCAGTGGCGTTCTCTATGAAATAACCCTTCTGAGACAATTCGGCTATGATGCCAAGGCTTTTCTTCACTTTGGGGTCTGTATACGCGATCTTGCCGCCGGTCAGCTGGGCGTGGAAGTCGCCACCGTTGACGGCGCTGTCGAGCAGGTCGAACCAGCCACCGGTGGTCCATGTATCCTTGGCACCTACGGTTATCGGGGCGATACCATTGGCCTTCAGGATTTCGCATACTTTCATGAACTCATCCCAGGTCTTGGGCGGGGTAAGCTTGTACTTGGCGAAAACATCCTTGTTGTAGTAGACAGCCCACCAGTACCAGCTCTGCGGCATGAAATAGACCTTGTTCTGCCAGGAACTGGCTACCTTGAATGCGGCCGGGAATTCCTTGGTCATCTCGCCACCGGGGAACACGGTGTCGATAGGCTCAAGGAGGCCCTTCTCGGCAAATGCCTGCATGCGGTAGCCGGCGAACCAGGTTACCACGTCGGGAGCCGAGCTTGAGGTGAGCCAGCTTGCCAGCTGGGTCTTGTACTGCTCGTGGGCTATGGTGTTGACGGTTACCTTTATGTCCGGATTGGCCTTCTGGAACGAGTCCACGACCGACTGGAATACGGCCTTCGGCTTTTCGTCGGACATGTAGGAATTGATGATCAATTCCTTGTCGCCAGATGCATCGCCTGCACCCGCGGCAAACGCCGAAGCCAGGACGGCGATCATCAATACAGAAACAAACACTGCACGTTTCATGGATCCTCCTCTTTGAATTCGTCCGGGAAAGCAAGGTCAGCCTTCAGTTCCGGACCTGAAAGTGTGCTTGCTGGCAGTGTAAGGGGCTATTTACTTATCTGTCAATCGAAATGTTCATATTTTCATATCGATTGATCCTCAACCGGACAGTGAAGGCTCCTGAAGGCCCCCGGGCTGATACCCTCCACCTTCTTGAACACCTTGCACAGGTAGCTGCTGTCGGAAAATCCAGTCAGTCTGGCAACCTCCGATACAGAAAGCCCGGGACTGGAGACGAGCAGTTCCTTGGCCCTGGAGACCCTGAAGGATGATAGATATTCGAAAGGCCGCTGATGCAGGGACTGGCGGAAAATCTGGCATAGGTACTGCGGGGTGACACCGATGACATCGGACAGTTCACCGATGCCCAGATCCTGGTCAAAATGGTTCCGGATAAACTGGAGAACGGGTCTCAATTTGACGTGCCTTGGCTGGGAATTCCTGGTTTTTGGTTCCAAGGCTACTTTCAAGGCCAAGAGCAATTCGTACACCAGGATGGACGTTTCATGATGGAACAAGGCTGTATCCATCATGGTTGCGTCGTACACCTCCCGGATAATGGTTTTTAGCCGCCATACATCCGATATCTCATGTACACCTGACCTTTCCAGACCTATGAAACCCAACACCTCAGGGACGGCAAAGCCACCGAAGCCCATCCAGTCGGTAACCCAATCACCACTCAGGCTGCGGTATTCATGCGCTTCGTCCGGCAGAAGAAAAAAGCCGTCTCCGGGATGCACTTCGGTCCGTTGCCCCCCGACCAGGACTTCACCACGTCCGGAAAGGCACTGTATCCACTGGTACCAGGGATACCCTTCCGGCCGCTTGATGTTTTCCTGAGGCCAATCAAAACCTATCGTAGCAAGTATGAAAGGCAGTCTGCGCTGGTTATCGTCGACGGTTGCAAAAACAAAGGGCACCCAGAACCTCCTTCAGAACTACAAGGGCAACCATATTTGTTTCATATTTTACTATGTAGTATCATGAAGTTCAATAGCAGAAGAAAATCAAGGCATCTTCAGAATCCGGAAACGCGGTTCCTGCCGTGGTGCTTTGAGGAATACAGGAACTGGTCCGCCCGGTCGATGAGGCTGTTCATGGTGTCACCGTCCTGCAAGCCGGCGACTCCGATACTGATTGTTATCTGCCACGGTACGTCTGAAAACTGAGTGGCGGCTACCCCGTCTCGGATGCGGTTGGCTATGAACTGGGTAATTTCGGAATTGGACTGGACGAGGAAGGCTATGAATTCTTCGCCGCCGTACCGTGCGACGGTATCGCTGGTGCGTATGATTGACTGGATGGTGGCGGCTACATTCTGCAAGACCTCGTCGCCAACCTGGTGCCCAAGCTTGTCATTGACCTTCTTGAAGTGGTCGATGTCGAGCATGAGTACGTGCAAAGGTTCACGGTAACGTACGGCACGGGAAAAAAGTTGCTCAGCAACTTGTTCCATATAGCGCCGGTTGTATAGTCCGGTGAGGCCATCACGGTATGACAGGTTCCAGAGTTCCTTGTTTTCAGCCTCGAGCGACATCAAGCGTTCCTCGCTCGGCTTGATGTTCTTCCTGACTACATCCGCACTGAATAAAGCCAGGGAAAAGGATACGGATAAAATGGACGCAACCTCGATGCCCAACGTTTTACCCGTAAGGGCCATTATTGCGCCGATACCAGCTATTGCACCGATCGTAGCTATGATCAGCATCCGGGGGTGGTTCCAGGCCAATGAACCATAGACGGCCATTCCAGCCAGCAAAAGATAGGGCGGAAATCCAGCAACAACGTCCAGGGTTACCATCAGAAAAGCCAGCAACAGCGTGACAACGGACATCAGCATTGAACTTGCTACAAACCGCGAGACCAAAGGGTGTCTTGGATTGATGGCGCCCTGTAGTACAAGTATCAACAGCACCAAGGTAACAAAAGCTGGCAGCCCCACCCTGAGCACAAAAACAACTGCACTTCCATTTTGATCATCAAGATTGAGGGTTAGATACGCCCGGAGAGCGAGCAATGCAAAGGGAAGCATCAAAATGCCTGGCTGCGCTGACTTATACTTCATTGAAGGAAACCCTCGTTTGACATGCCCAAAGAATAGTACTACAAACCTGCATCGTCTATACCAAGGTGCTATAAACCCGCCAGACAATCCGGTACTATACAGCATTGACACACTTGTCACGGGTATTGGTGCTAGTCGGGTTTGTCTCAATACTTTCATCAAGGAGATTTGAATGCAAAATATCGTGGTATTCGGATTAGGTGGAATAGGCGGATACGCAGGTGCGCGGATCGGAATGGGTATTGAGTCGGTACAGGGGGCGGAGAAACCAGCGGTAACGTTTATCGCACGGGGCGCGCATCTCGAAGCCATCAAAGCCGCAGGACTGCGCTACCGGTCACCTGATGGCGTTGAATCGGTCATCCATCCAACTCTTGCAACGGATGATCCGCTCAAAGCCGGCAAGGCCGATTTTATATTCCTGTGCGTCAAAGGCTACGATCTGGACAGCGCCTGTAAAGCCATCGTACCGATCGTAGGCCCCGGCACGGTTGTTGTTCCGTTGCTCAACGGCGCAGACATATACGAACGGGTCCGGGCCATCGTCAAGCAGGGCACCGTGACACCCGCCTCTATCTATATTGCATCTACCATCAAAGCACCGGGTGTGGTTCACCACATGAGCGGAAAAGGCAGCCTGGTACTCGGCAGGGAGCCAGGCCGCCCTGACTTTGACCCAGCACCACTACGTGCCCTTCTTGACCGCTCGGGCATTCCCTACGAGTGGTTCGAGGATCCGTTACCGGCCATATGGACCAAGTACCTGTTCATAGCCTCGTTTGCGCTGGTGACAGCCAGAAGCGGCCTGGGTATTGGCGGGGTGATAGCCGATGCTTCGTGGTCGGCGGTGGT
>JFJP01006016.1_pt1 | contig 10689 bp, 9 predicted proteins | sample 431651 | NCBI WGS metagenome assembly JFJP01 (sample SAMN02602958, study PRJNA72255) | Microbial mat metagenome, whole genome shotgun sequencing project. | biome: fresh water; feature: sink hole; material: water; isolation source: purple microbial (photo- and chemosynthetic) mats found in...
CAGCCTCTGCCTTGTCTCTATCAAATAAATAGCTGGTAGCGCAGGTGCAGTAAGGGCTACAGCCCGATTTCTTATATAAGTTCTGGTGTCCCTGTGAGGCGGGCATTGGCATGGCCTTTGGCCATGATCAACCGAGAGTGTTCATGATGGAAAAAACAGATGATCCCTGGTTTGTTGACTTTCGGGATGTCTGGCTGGCCTACAACGACGAGCTGTTGGCGGCCAACCATTTTGCCGTCGAGGCGATCGACCTGAAGGTGCGCCAGGGCGAATTCATTGCCATCGTGGGTCCGTCGGGCTGCGGCAAGTCCACCTTCATGAAGCTCACCACGGGTTTGAAAATGCCATCGATGGGCAAGATTTTGATTGGCGGTGCGCCGGTCACCGGGCCACTGAAGATATCGGGCATGTCGTTTCAGGCACCTTCGCTGCTGCCCTGGCGCACCACCGTCAACAACGTGCTGTTGCCGCTGGAAATTGTGGAACCCTACCGCAGCAACTACAAAGCCAATCGCAAAGCGTATGAGGAGCGCGCTCGCAAGCTGCTGCAAAAGGTCGGGCTGGCGGGCTATGAAGACAAGTTTCCGTGGCAACTGTCGGGCGGTATGCAGCAGCGCGCCAGCATCTGCCGCGCGCTGATTCACGAACCCAAGATGCTGCTGCTCGACGAGCCGTTTGGTGCGCTCGATGCCTTTACCCGTGAAGAGCTGTGGTGCATTCTGCGCGACTTGTGGACCGAGCAGAAGTTCAACGTGATTTTGGTCACGCATGACTTGCGCGAGTCGGTGTTTTTGGCCGACACTGTGTATGTGATGAGCAAGAGCCCAGGCCGCTTTGTGGTGCGCCGCGAGATCGATTTGCCACGTCCGCGTGACCTGGAGATCACCTACACGCCTGAATTCACCGGCATCGTGCACGAGCTGCGCGGCCACATCGGGGCCATGCGCCAAAGTGGTGCAGTCATTAACCAATAGGGGGCGCGTCATGCTGAACAAAAAACAGGTTGAAATGTGGTCGCCGTGGATTTTGCTGGTGGTGTTTATTGCCGTCTGGCAGATTGTGTGCTCGGCGTTTGAGGTGTCAGAGTTCATTTTTCCGAGCCCCTGGCGCATCTGGACGCAGTTCTGGGAGTTCAAGGACATCATCGCCGGCCACGCCTGGCGCACCTTCTGGGTGACGATGGTCGGCTTCTGCCTGGCGATTGTGGTCGGTGTGCTGCTGGGGTTTGTGATTGGCAGCTCGCGGTTGGCCTACGCGGCGGTCTATCCTTTGATGACGGCGTTTAACGCCTTGCCCAAGGCCGCGTTTGTGCCAATTTTGGTGGTGTGGTTTGGCATTGGTGTGGGGCCGGCGATTTTGACGGCGTTTTTGATCAGCTTTTTCCCGATCATGGTCAACATTGCCACCGGTCTGGCCACGCTGGAGCCCGAGCTGGAAGACGTGTTGCGCGTGCTGGGTGCCAAGCGCTGGGACGTGTTGGTCAAAGTGGGCTTGCCGCGCTCCATGCCGTATTTTTACGGCTCGCTCAAGGTGGCCATCACGCTGGCCTTTGTCGGCACCACCGTCAGCGAGATGACGGCTGCCAACGAGGGCATTGGCTACCTGCTGATTTCAGCCGGCTCTTCCATGCAGATGGGCCTGGCGTTTGCTGGCCTGGTGGTGGTGGGCGCGATGGCCATGGTGATGTACGAGCTGTTCAGCGTGATTGAAAACCACACCACCGGCTGGGCTCACCGGGGCTCAAACAACCACTGAAACGCGTCAGCGGCCGTCACTTGCCGATTCGGTTCACCACCGCTTTAGCGAATTCGGCGGTACCGGCCTGGCCACCCAGGTCGCCGGTGCGCACTTTGTCGATGTTGAGCGTCTCGTCAATTGCAACGCGTAGCTGTGTGGCCATGCCAGTCAGCTTGCAGTGGTCAAGCATCATGGCCGCAGCCAGCATCAGGGCAATCGGATTGGCAATGCCTTTGCCGGCGATGTCAGGGGCTGAGCCATGCACCGCCTCAAAGATCGCGGCATCGGCGCCAATGTTGGCACCCGGTGCCATGCCCAGCCCGCCGACCAACCCAGCCACCAAGTCAGACAGGATGTCGCCAAACAGGTTGGTGGTGACCAGCATGTCGAATTGCCAGGGGTTCAGCACCAGTTTCATGGCGCAGGCATCAATAATGACCGTGTCAAGCTCAAACTTGCCCTTGTATTTGTCTTCATACAGCTTCAGGCCGGTGTCCAGAAAGATGCCGGTCAGCGCTTTCATGATGTTGGCCTTGTGGACGATGGTGACTTTTTTGCGACCCGTCGCCACGGCGTGATCAAACGCGAATTCCAGTAGGCGGCGGCCACCCGCGCGGGTGTTGATGCCGGTGGCCATGGCGACAGCGTGCGGGTCGTTGTCGATCTTCACATAGTGCTCGTGGCCGATATACAAGCCCTCAAGATTCTCACGCACCACCACCAGATCAATGTTGTCAAAGCGCCCGCCCGGAATGATGGTGCGCGCCGGGCGCAAATTGGCATACAGCTGAAACTCTTCGCGCAGGCGCACATTCGATGAGCGGTAGCCGCCGCCCGATGGGGTCTCCAACGGGCCCTTCAGGGCCAGCCGGGTGCGGCGGATGCTGTCTAGTGTGGCTGGTGGCAGCGGGTCGCCAGCGAGTTGCACGCCACCCAGGCCCGCAATCTGGCGGTCCCAGGCAAACGGCGCGCCAAGCGCGTCAAGTACCGACAGGGTGGCTTCGACAATTTCGGCCCCAATGCCGTCGCCGGGAATCAGCGTGGCAGGAATGGTGTTTGACATGTGCAGTCCTTTTAATGGCATCAACAAGCGGGTTTGCCAGTCGTCAGGATCAGTCTTGAAGGCCAAAGCAGACGCTCAGCAGCGCTGTCAGTGTATCGGGGAACCAGGGCGGTTTGATCAATCGGGTTGATTTGAATCAGCAGCTTCTGGTGTGTCGTTGTGGTCTGTCACATGGACGGCTTCAATGATGGGATGGTCGATCTTGTGCAAAAAAGCCAGCGCCACTTTGACCGGCGCGTTGAAAAACTTGGCAATATCGGCCACATCGTCGGGCACCGCCGGGTTGTCCCAGCTGGTGGCAGTGTGTCGCGCCAGTCGCACTGCCAGCAACACGCATTGCACACAAGACCTGGAGGCATGGCGCTCGTCGCTGATGCTGATCAGCAACTCGGGCAGGTGCCACAGCGTCATCAGCGACTGGCGCAGATCGGTGATTTCAATGCCCAACACAGCTTTCTGAATGGTGCTGGAGCGCAAGGTGGCATCCGCCGCCTGCGCTGCCTGAATCTGTAGCGCCAGCGTTGGGGCATGCAGCCAGACCAGGATTTCGGCAAAGTCATTGAGGAAAGCCGCCTGGTGGATGATGGTGGCATCGGTATCACCCCGATGCACCGCAAAACCTAGTGCAAACTGGCCAGCCCGCTCGGCCCGATTGAGCAGTTCTTGCACGCCGTGCAAGGCCTCGGGTTGGTCGGCCAGCCAGTCTTCCAGCGTGGGTTGCGGCCCGAAATGCCGAAAAAATGGGCTGATGCCCATCAAAATCAACGACGTGCTGATCGACTCGGTCTCGGTGTCGGCCCCTGGGCGACGCAGGCTGGCCACATGCGCCAGCAGCTTGAGGGTCATCAGCGGGTCAGACTGGATGATGGGCGTCAGCATGTTGGCATCCACATCGTCTTCAATGGCGCGCAGCTCCTCAATCGCCCGTGCCGTGGCAGCTAGCACCGGAATTTCGGCGTTGCGAAAATACTGGGTCCAAGCACCAATGTGCGCCAGTGGCTTGGTCAGGTAACGTGGTGTCACAGCCACCGGTTGGGATGTCGGCTGGCTGGCTGGCAGTGTGTCGGTCATGAGGGGTTTGTGACTGAAATAGGGTGCGAGTATGCGATCCTGAGCGGGGGCCGGTCAAGCCGGATAATCCAGCATCCTCGATTTTGGTGCAACTACACATGACACAAACCGCCACCCCAATTTCTACCCCGACCAGCACGAATGCGCCCAACGGCTCCGTTGCCGCCCAACCCCGGCTGACCAGCCTGTCACACGGCGGTGGCTGCGGCTGCAAAATTGCCCCGGGCGTGCTGTCGAACATTCTCAAAGGCACCAGCGCCATGCCGATTCCCAAAGAATTGCTGGTGGGCATTGAAACTGCCGATGATGCCGCCGTCTATCAGCTCAACAACGAGCAGGCGCTGATTGCCACCACCGATTTTTTCATGCCCATCGTCGATGACCCGTTTGACTTTGGCCGCATTGCCGCCACCAACGCCATCAGTGATGTGTACGCCATGGGTGGCACCCCGATCATGGCACTGGCGCTGGTGGCGATGCCAATTGGCGTGCTATCGGTCGAGACCATTGGCCAGATTCTGGAAGGCGGTGCCAGCGTTTGCCGTGCGGCGGGCATTCCGATTGCCGGCGGCCACACCATCGATTCGGTTGAGCCGATTTATGGACTGGTGGCGCTGGGCCTGGTGCACCCGGCGCGTGTCAAGAAAAATGCCAGTGCGCAGGTTGGTGACCGGCTGGTGTTGGGCAAGCCGATTGGCGTGGGGGTGATGTCGGCAGCGCTCAAAAGCGGCAAGCTCGATGCCGCCGGTTACGCACAGATGGTGGCTGTGACCACCCAGCTCAACACCCCTGGCCCATTGTTGGCAGCGTTGCCAGGCGTGCACGCCATGACAGACGTGACCGGTTTTGCGCTGGCTGGCCACGCGCTGGAGCTGGCGCGTGGTGCGGCTTGCACTGTAGAGATTGACTGGGCTCGTGTACCCTTGCTGCCGGGCGTGCGCGGGCTGGCGCAGGCGGGTCATGTCACTGGCGCGTCAGGCCGCAATTGGGCGGCCTATGGCCACGAGGTGCAATTGCCGGCAGATTTTGCGGCGGTTGACCAAGCCTTGTTGTCAGATCCGCAAACCAGTGGCGGGCTGCTGGTGACCTGTGCGCAAGACACCGTCGATGCGGTGCTGGCGGTGTTCAACAGCTTAGGTTTTGCATCAGCCTGCGACATCGGCGAAATCACGGCGACGACGGCCGGCGTCAAATTGGTGCTGCGCTGAGCCTCAAGCAGCCCAGCTGTCAGCGGTTGGTCGGCTGGCGGTGCTGTTTGATAAACGCCCGGTCGATGCGGTCTTTGAGCCAGCCAACCCAGCGCCCCTGCGCACTCGGGTTGCCCCAGCTGACAATCGCGCTGCGGTCGCCGCAGTTCAAAAAACGCCATGTTTTTGGCTCGGCGGTGCGCACGCCTGGCATCACACCCGCGAGCACGGCGCGCAGGTTTTTAACCATCGCGTGCTGGCCATGGCGGCTGACAAGCTCACCTGCCGCAAAAACTTCCGGGTGGCTGGTGGCGCGGCCAAATTCGTCGGTCACCACAAAGCCGTGTTCATCCAGCGCCACACCGCTGCCCTGCAACCACGCGGGCGACTGTGCATCGATGGCGATGATTGGCACATCGCAGGCCAGCTGTGCCCCGTGGCCAAGTAGCACAACACCGGCAGCCATGCCACAGACGGGCTCGCTGATCAGCGTGATGTGGCGATCTTTCAGTGTCTGCACCACCCGCGCTTGCACTGCGGGTGGGTAACCGGAGGCCACCGACGTTTCGCTGGTGAGCAGCGTCACCGACGAGCCAGCCAGCCGGTGTGCAATGGCTAGCGCCAGCTCAATGCCGGTTTTGCCGCTGCCCATCACCGCCACGCGCAGCGCCCGGTTGTTGGCAAATGCCAGCACCTGCGGCCACAGCGTTCCCCAAGCCTCGCAGGGATAGGCAAACATCGCGTGTTCACGCGCGCCGGGCACGGCTTGATCGATTTTGAGCCGGTCATATAGCGGCCCGAGGTTGATCGAAAGCACATCAAATTCGAGCGTATTGCCGTCATCGAGTATCAGGCGGCGCGCCGTGGCATCCAGCACCGCCGCACTGCGTTGCAACCAATTGACACCAGTGCCTTCCAGCAGCCCGGCCAGCTTGAGGGTGCAGTCTTCCATCGCGAGATGACCAGCCACATAGTCGCAAGCCATATCGGGGTGAAAGTAGTGGGTGTAGGGGCTGACCAGCGTGATTTGCACGCCTGCGCACTGCTGCGCAGCCAGCGTTGACAGCATATGGAGGTGGGCCGCACCCACCCCAAGCATCACCAGATGTTTCATGAAGACCTAAAGTTTTAACAAAATCAGCCGCCAGCCCTCTCTGGGTATGCGGCTAAAGCTGCAAAAAACGTAGTTAACCGGGGCCGCAGTCCGCACAGAAACATCCGGGGCCAGAAAAAAATGATTCTTGCAGCAACCCCGTCTTCCCCGAAAGAACGGGGAGGATGGAACGTGATAGCTTAACGCAAGAATAATTGCGGCTTGCGGCCAGTGCGGCGATCAGGAGTCTTTGGAAATCTTGATGGACGGGAATTTGCTGGAAAAGTCTTTGTTCTTGGCGGCAATCGCCAGTGCCACCTTGCGCGCCACGGCCTTGTACAAGCCAGCCACTTCGCTGTCGGGGTCAGACACCACGCTGGGGTGGCCGCTGTCGGCCTGCAAGCGAATCTGCATCGCCAGTGGCAGCGCGCCAAGGTAATCCATCTTGTATTCGGCGGCCATTTTTTTGCCCCCATCGGCGCCAAAAATATGTTCGACGTGGCCGCACTGGCTGCATACATGCACAGCCATGTTTTCCACAATGCCCAAAATTGGCACGCTGACTTTCTCAAACATCTTGATGCCCTTTTTGGCATCGAGCAACGCAATATCTTGTGGTGTGGTGACGATCACCGCACCGGTCATCGGTACCCGCTGGCTCAAGGTGAGCTGGATGTCGCCAGTGCCGGGTGGCATGTCAACAATCAGGTAGTCCAGGTCTTTCCAGTTGGTCTGGCGCAGCAGTTGCTCAAGCGCCTGGGTGGCCATTGGGCCGCGCCAGATCATGGCTTCGTCACCAGGCACCAAAAAGCCGATTGACATAACTTGAACACCGTAGTTTTCCATCGGTTCCATGGTCTGGCCGTCGGCGCTCTCGGGCTTGCCGTCGATGCCCATCATCATTGGGATGCTGGGGCCATAAATATCGGCATCGAGCAGACCGACGCGCGCGCCCTCGGCGGCGAGGGCCAGGGCCAGGTTGACGGCGGTGGTGCTTTTGCCCACGCCGCCCTTGCCGGAGGCCACAGCCACGATGTTTTTCACGCCGGGCAGCAGCGCCACGCCGCGTTGCACCGCGTGCGGCACGATCTTGACGTTGACGTTGACCGACACGTTGGCCACGCCCGCCACACCCTTGGCCGCGTCAATCAGGCTTTTGCGAAAACCAGCGATCTGGCTTTTGGCGGGGTAGCCCAGCTCCACGTCAAAAGCGACATCGCCGTCGCTGACAGTCAGGTTTTTAATGGCACGCGCCGACACAAAATCAACACCGGTATTGGGGTCGATCACGGTCTTGAGGGCATCGAGTATGGATTGTTGGGACACAGTCATGGTTATTCTCCGAAAGCACAGAGTCTAGCCAAACCAGAATAGGCCTAGCAGTATCCAGAAAATCCGGGTTTACCCGCAGTACAGGAATTCCAAGCCAGTGAGCAGGCGGCTGGTGGCAGATACTGCACCCACTAAAATTCGCGGCTGTCTTTGAAAGCCCCTGCACCATGACCCGTCAACTGTTTGTTACCACCGCCTTGCCGTATGCCAACGGCAATTTTCATATCGGCCACATCATGGAATATATCCAGGCCGACATCTGGGTACGCTTTCAGAAGATGATGGGCAATGCGGTCGATTTTGTCTGCGCCGACGACACCCACGGCGCGCCGATCATGATTGCCGCCGAAAAAGCCGGTGTCACGCCGCAGCAGTTTGTGGCGGGCATTGCCGCTGGCCGCAAGCCGTATCTGGACGGCTTTCACATCGGCTTTGACAACTGGCACAGCACCGACGCGCCAGAGAACCATGAGCTGGCACAAGCCATTTACTGCGGCCTGCGTGACAACGCCGACGGCAGCCTGATCGAAGTGCGCAGCATTGAGCAGTTTTACGACCCGGCCAAAGGCATGTTTTTGCCTGACCGCTTCATCAAAGGCGAGTGCCCCAAGTGCCACGCCAAAGACCAGTATGGCGACAACTGTGAGAACTGCGGTGCGGTGTATGCACCGACGGACCTGATCAACCCGTTTTCTGCGCTCTCAGGTGTGAAGCCCGAGCTGCGCACCTCAGAGCATTATTTCTTCAGACTGTCTGACCCGCGCTGTGTGACGTTTTTGCAAGAGTGGACGCAAGACGGCAAACTGCAACCCGAAGTCGCCAACAAGATCAAGGAGTGGTTTTCCGAGCGCACCAACCCTGACGGCAGCACCAGCAATGGCCTGGGCGACTGGGACATCAGCCGCGATGCCCCCTACTTTGGCATTGAGATTCCTGATGCGCCGGGCAAGTACTTTTACGTCTGGCTGGACGCACCGATTGGCTACCTGGCCTCGCTGAAAAACCTGCTGGGCAAGCGCGCTGCCCTTGACCCGCAAAGCCCGGATTACGACACCTACATGGCCAACCCGGCGCTGGAGCAGTACCACTTTATTGGCAAAGACATCGTCACCTTTCATACCTTGTTCTGGCCAGCCACGCTGAAATTCAGCGGCCGCAAGGTGCCCACCAATGTGTTTGTGCACGGCTTTCTGACGGTGAACAATGGCGAAAAAATGAGCAAGAGCCGAGGCACCGGGCTGGACCCGCTCAAGTATTTGAGCCTGGGCATGAACCCGGAGTGGTTGCGCTACTATCTGGCGGCCAAGCTGAGCGCCCGCAATGAAGACATTGACTTCAATGCCGATGACTTCATGGCCCGCGTCAACAGCGATTTGATCGGTAAATACATCAACATCGCCTCGCGTGCGGCGGGTTTTCTGACCAAGCGCTTTGGTGGCCAGCTGGGCATGGCACCCGAAGACGGTGCCGCCCTGCTGCACGACCTGCGCGAAGCGCGCAGCAACATCGAGCAACTTTACGAGGCACGCGAATACGCCAAAGCGCTGCGCGACACCATGCTGCTGGCAGACCGGGTGAACGCCTATGTGGACTTGCACAAGCCGTGGGATCTGGCCAAAAACATCGGCCAGGGACCGCAGTTGCAAGGCGTGTGCACGGTGCTGATCAAGGCGTTTCGCATTCTGACCTGCTACCTGAAACCGGTGTTACCGGTGCTGGCCGAACAGGTCGAGGCGTTTTTGCGCATCGAGCCACTGAGCTTTGCCAACATTGCCCAGCCGCTACCGGTAGGCCACACCATCAGCGCCTACCAGCATTTGATGCAGCGTGTGGATGTCAAGCAGCTTGATGCATTGTTTGAGCCTCCAGCCCAGGTAGAGCAAGCGCAGGCAGCTACTGAAAATGTAGTTGACAAAAACCCTGGCGGCGAGGCTATTGCGCCTGCCATTGGCATGGACGACTTTGTAAAAATCGACTTGCGCATCGCCAAAATAGTCGCTTGTCAGGCGGTGGCAGGCTCCACCAAGCTACTGCAATTGACACTGGACGTGGGTGAGCTTGATGAGGCTGGCCAGCCCAAAACCCGCAATGTGTTCAGTGGCATCGCCAGCTGTTACAAACCTGACGACCTGACTGGCAAGCTGACCGTGCTGGTGGCCAACCTGGCCCCACGCAAGATGAAGTTTGGCATGAGCGAAGGCATGGTGCTGGCCGCCAGCCACGCCGATGAAAAAGCCAAGCCAGGTATTTACGTGCTGGAGCCGTTTGCTGGCGCACAGCCGGGGATGCGCATTCATTGAGCCAGTGGCCGGGTTGGCCACGGTTGTGGGCGGCGCTGGGGCTGGTATTGCCGGTGGCCTCATACTGTCAAAGGCCCAGAAATCGGCCCCCGGCAATACCAGCCCCAGCGTGGATGCGTCGGCGGTTGCGCAGACCGGACAATCACCCTCACATCAGGCAATGACCGCACCGCTGAAAATGCCGTATGCGCTGGCGTGGTGTGCGTCCAGCGTGTCAGTCGGCACATCTTGCGCCGCAACATCAAGTACCTGCACCTGTTGCAAGGCATCCACGGCAAAACTGCGCAGGCCATTGCGCCAGTGGCACCAGGCATCCAGATACCAGTTGTCGCGGCAATGCACCAGCCGCTGCGGCGTGATCACGCGACTGTTCACCGCGTCACGACCCCGACTCCAGGCCACCACCTCTAGACGCTTGCGCTCCAGCAAGCCGGGCTCGATGTCGGCCAGCAGCTTGTGCGCTGTCAGCAGCGCGCAGAGCTCGCTGGCAGAAAACCACAGCCCTGGCAGCTCATACACCGGCCCCAGCGCATGGCCACCATCCAGCCGGTAGCCGCGTTCGCTGCGGTCCCAGACGATGGGTGCATGCAGCCGTTCGCGCAGGTATTCCATGTCGCGCTTGAAGGTGGTGCGCGACACCACCAGCTCGGTCAAACGGGCTTCCAGCGGCATCACCGGGCGGGCGTGCAGTATTTGCACCACCAAGTGCGGACAATTTCTAAACTATGAATATCAGCGATGAAGGCAATGCTTTATTTAGCAGGCGCAACACCATTGGCAAGAAAACACGCCCAATGACTGAACAGGGAACCAGCCCGCCGCGTTGACCCAAATGACCCGCAAGTGCCAGAAAACGTCCGCGCTGCGGTGATGCGACGCTGGCAGCCCGGCGACAGCCTTTGGCGC
>JFJP01012440.1_pt1 | contig 10689 bp, 10 predicted proteins | sample 431651 | NCBI WGS metagenome assembly JFJP01 (sample SAMN02602958, study PRJNA72255) | Microbial mat metagenome, whole genome shotgun sequencing project. | biome: fresh water; feature: sink hole; material: water; isolation source: purple microbial (photo- and chemosynthetic) mats found in...
GCCACCTCTCACCCGCGCGAGGTGCATCGGATGTTGACATACATAGTGGAATATGTCACTTGCATGATTTTTTCGAATTTTGCCTGACGATTTATTTGGCATCATCTGGAAAAGCGCATTTGAGGATCATCTCAGAGTGCTCGTGATGATATGGATTCTGAGGACTCGGTGTTAGGCGTTTTTGTTTTGCCACATACTGATTTTTAACTGAAACCTGCTGCGTGATAAGCAGCGGTTTATTAGGTGTTCCATTTTATCGATCTACCAAATGTATTGAAGTGGATATATCCTCAGCCACAGAAACCAGTTTGTTTTTTATACTCTCAGTTAATGTCTCCAAGTCGTCAAAGTCTGGATTATCAACCAATATAACCTCAAAAATTGAATACCGGGGCATTTCTGAACCATTAATCCATTTGGTGTTTTTTAACAACTTCCAGTAATTCTCCTGTACGTCTTTTGTTTGACCTAAAAGCCATGCCTCAAATCTTACATGGTTATGATTGAAGACCAAACCAAGTTTTAATTTTTTATCCTTCAAAAAATCATTTGAAAGATAAAAATACGTATAGTCCATATAGCCTTGAAAAACATTCCCGACAGAATATGTACGGCATAAGCAATCTGAACATCCCCATTTTTCAATAAATCTTTATAAGCAGAAACAAAATAATTCAAATTCTTCTTTTTCATTTGACTATCTTCCTTCAACTACTAAGCGCTTAACGGTGGGCGTACGCCCCGGATGGTCTCTCCGGGGAAGCCGCGTATGGGCGGGGTTGGATTCTGTTTGAGAGCAGGAAAGCCCGAAGCTACGCCGCACGCGCAGCGTCCCCAGCGATGCTTTGTAGAGCGTGGACGAATGCAAGACTCCCTGGCGATCGAAGGGTAACCTGTTTGTGGATGTGAATCTCATCTCCACTTCTGAAAATTCCATAAAATTCCTGCGCTATTTGATAACCAGGTAGCCGCCAAATACCAGAACGATAATGCCAATGACTCGTGATAATTCAATTGGGCGTGCTGTTACTCCCAGCCAGCCAAAAGTATCCAACAATACACCTGTAAGAAGTTGCCCAATAATGATAAGTACCAACATGGTAGTTGCACCAAGACGGGGTAAAGTTACATTAATGCTCTGATAAAGAACCAGGCCAAAAAATCCTGCCCCTAACATATACCAGGGTAAAGTATTCCAATCCCGAATTTTTTCTCCACCCCTGAACACCAACAAAATTAGAGATAGAATAAAACCACTCAGGTGAACAATTACACTACTCGCGGTTCCACCAATTTTTTGTCCCATTGCTCCAACAATTGGCGATTGAACACCTACTGCCATGCCGCCGATCAGCCCAACTAAAATAACCAATCCAAACTCGAGCATTTTTATATATCTCCCGACGGTCTAAATGTTTTATGGAAGGATGCTGACAAGCGCCCAACGGTTGCCTCAGCCGCCGTTTCACCGCCTAATGAGCTATGGATTGCCGCCCTATAAACGCCTACATTAATATAGGGGTATGGGCTGCGGCAGGTTAGAATCAGTTGAAACGACCCATCGATTTTAGCATACGCAAGGAAGGAATCACAATGTCGAAAAAGCGGCTCCGCATATTATCCATTCAAAAACAACGGATGTTATTTTGAATATTATCGGACTGGATGCAGGCACGACCACCATCAGCGGTGTCCTGATCGACACCGCTCAATTAAAGCTGCTGGGTTCAAAGACCATTCCCAACACTTCACATTTGAAAAGCTCACAGCCCTGGGAGAACCTGCAGCAGCCGGAATGGATCTGGGAGGAGTGCCGTCAATTGCTGCATTATTTCTCTGGTCTGTGTCCCGTGGTGGATGGCATCGGCATTACCGGCCAGATGCACGGCATTTTGTACCTCGATCAGGACGGCCGGGTAGTGAGTCCGCTGACCACCTGGCAGGACGAGCGGGGAAACCAGGTGTACGAGAATGACCAGTCCTATTGCGAAACTCTGCAAGCCGCCACCGGGTACCCCATGGCAACCGGCTATGGTTTCACGACCCATTTTTTCAATGTCCTGAACCGGGTCATTCCTCCGCATGCGGCCTCCTTCTGTACCATTGCAGATTACATCGCCATGCGCTTCTGTGAAAACAGGGAACCAATCATCCATGCCAGCAATGCCGCCAGCTTCGGCTGTTTTGATCTGCGTTCCGGAAAATTTGACCAGGGGGCATTGGATAAGATCGGTATACCCGCTTCTTTTCTCCCGCTCGTTGTGTCCCATGAAATAAAGATCGGAAACACCCCGAACGGCATTCCCGTCTGTGTCGCCATTGGAGATAATCAGGCCAGTTATATTGGTTCGGTAAACTCCGGGAATAATTTACTGGTCAATATTGGAACCAGCAGCCAGATATCCGTGATGAGAGATGACCTGATCGAAAATACGTCCATGGAGGTTCGGCCCTTCGTCGGGGGAACCTACCTGTTGGCGGGTCCCGGCCTGTGCGGCGGCAGCGCCTATCAGCTCGTCAGGGATTTTTTCGCCGAAATACTTGCGCTGTGCGGGATGCCTCAGAGCGAAGATCTCTATTTAATGATGGATGAGGCGCTTAAAAAAGGGTTCGGAGAAAATGAACTGGTCATTGATACCCGTTTCCGGGGAACGCGGAAAACCCCCGGTCTTCGAGGTTCAATTCAAAACATCGGCATGGATAATTTCACGCCCGGCCATCTGATCTCTGGAGTTCTAAAAGGCATCTGCAATGAATTGAAGGCATTCCATGATGAGCTTCCGGAAGACGCAAGGAACAGCAGGTATGTGATCGGCAGCGGGAATGCCATCCGAAAAAACCCATCCCTCCACCGCATGCTCGAAAATGTGTTTGCCAAAAAGGTGCTGATCCCGCGCCATGCGGAGGAGGCTTCGCTGGGGGCTGCCATCCTCGCCGCATCGATCATCGAGAGCGGCAGGAGCATGGCAGATATTCAACAGATCATTAAATATGAGCAGGATGCAGATGCCCGCTAGACTTTAGCAGGTTTTTTTCACGGTACCTATCGTCTACATGTCAGACCCTAAAGGTTTTACCCGCGAACCAGAACGATAATTTGCAAATGATTCCCGCTGATATAACCTCTGTTGGCAAAAGAAACCTTTAGGGTCTCTCCGGAAATATATACCAATGACAGCGGCTTCTTCATAAGTCATATTGTGCGGCATGAGCGCCGGCCCGCGGATTTCATCCCAGGCAGGCCGCAAGGTAAGACCACTTGCTGAAATTATCAGCAAGTGGTCTTTTTTATTTCCCGGTTTAAAATGGGAGCACGCGGATCGCTCAAATATGGAAGGGCTGACAGAGCAGCCAGCGCAACAGCAACAAGGTTTGGTAAAGTGAAATGATCATCCCAGATCTTTTAGACCTGCCTCCTGCAGCGATCCAGCTGTTGGATAACCTTGTTCGTCAAAACCTCTTGCCTTGTAATATGCGGCAGTGACCAGTGGCCATTCCTCCACCCAGCGTTTATCCGATTTCACCAACTGCTTTACGATCCGTTCCGGTAGTTGGTTCTGCGAGGGGTCATATCCGGCACGCAGATTAAAGGCATAGCGCAGTATATAACCGCGATTTGCACAGGCGCGCAGCTCTGGCACGCTAAATCGTTCACCCGTAGTACTTTCGAGCAGGTCACAGATGAACTCCATCGGCGCATCGCTGCCGGTGAAGGAGCACATCACAAGGCTGTTCATCAGCGCCCCCTTTTGCATCGATTTGATCGACTCCTCGATCCAGGATTCCATGCTGTCCCTGCCGCGTTGATTGAAACCGCCTTCCATGTGAGAAGCCCCCTGGGGAAGGAATGTGTACGCAAGCGCCAGACCCGCAAAAACACGCGGATGGTGCATGGCCAGCTCCAACCCCTTGACATTGATGGCATAATCACCGCTTTTCCCACCCACAGCCAGGGCGGCATTGCGGCTGCCCTGACAGAGCAACTCACCCAGCTTCCCTTCGCGAAAAGCGATGGCTTTGATGGTCTGTAGGATGGCTTCCGTATTGCCCCAGGTCAGGGTAACTCCGTCCAATTGATCTGGCGTCAGATCGCCGCGTTCATATGCCTCCATCGCCCAGGCGATGGTTGAACCGGTGCTGATCGTATCCAGTCCATAGCGATTACAAAGGCGATTGGCCTTGGTAACGCCAACCAGGCTGTCGTGCCGCAGCATCGTTCCGAATGTGCCGATGGTCTCATATTCAGGACCGGGACTTTGCTCAATAACGTCGTCTCCCTCCTTGAATTCGACCTCCGCTTTACATTGTACAGTGCAGGCATGGCAGCTCGTCCGTTTGGCCAGGATCTGCTCAACAATCGCTTCGCCGCCTATCTTTTCTGCCCCTTCCTGCCAGATTTCTCCGGACCAGTTTTGCACAGGCATGTCACCCATCATCATCACACCTTCCACCATGCCCGCCGTTCCCAACTTATTGTACATTTCTGTCTGGGGATGTGTGCGCAGAATTTCATTTGCCCGCGCCACAAGCTGGTTAAGGGTTGACTGGTCTGCCCAGTGAAGCGGCAGGCTGCCCTGTATGACCACCGCTTTTAACTTTTTAGAGCCCATCACTGCGCCCATCCCCGTGCGGCCTGCAAGCCTTCCTGCCCGCTGTGAAATGGATGCCATTGGGATCAGGTTTTCACCTGCTGGTCCTATGCAAAACTGTTCGGTCCGCGGATGACGTTCACGCAGCAGTTTCTCCGTTTCGTAGGTATCAAGTCCCCAAAGATCATCGGCGTTAAGCAATTGGATCTTATCATTTTCGATCAGCAGGTAACAGGGAGTCGACGCGGCACCCTCGATCAGGATTCCATCCCAGCCAGCCTTCTTCATGGATACACCGAAGAAGCCGCCCATGATCGACTGCCCCCAAAGCCCGGTCAGTGGTGAACGCGCACAAATGGCGATCCGTCCACAGCCAGGGTAATTTGTACCCGTCAATGGACCAGCCATCACCGCCATCACGTTTTCCGGCCCCAAAGGCTTTGCGTCTGCGGGAATGCGGTCATAGAGCAATTTTGCTGCCAGGTCTGCCCCGCCCAGGAAACCACGATAGGTTTCAAGCGGAATATGCAGCGTGTCTGATGCTCCTGTTGTCAAATTAAGATCCAGTACCCGTCCCTGCCAACCGGTTCGAATAACTGCTGATTCCTCGCTCATATTTTCCTCTTCTTTTGTTGGGCCTTGACGAATTGCTTCAAAATGAACCCTTCGACCGCACCCTTCAGTGAGAATTTTTTGCTGTCATCCACCAGAGGCACCTTCTGATTGCCGATCTTACTCAACGGCTCATAACTGTAACGGAAGGCCGCATAACCATGATCGTACAAGACTCGTTTTTCAGGGTCAGGGCTGAATTCTTTGCCGGTTAGGCAAATTACTTTCTCCACTTCGGCAAAATCCTTGTAGAATCCAAGTCCCACCGCAGCAGTCATGGCGGCACCGCGGGCGCAGGCATCCAACGGGCCTTCCACCTGCAGCATCTTTTTATTGGTGATGTCTGCCAGCATCTGCAGCCAAAATTCGCTGGTTGCGCCGCCCCCGATGACATGCACCTCTGTTTGAGGCACGCCTGCCGCTTCGATCTTGCTAAACACCCAACGGAGGTGATGTCCAATGCCCTCCAGCAAAGCTCGCATCATGTGTGCCCGGGTATGATTCGACCCCAGGTTGATAAACCCCCCGCGCACATTTTCATCATTCACTGGTGCGCGCTCGCCCCATATCCACGGCAGGAACAACAAACCCTCGGATCCAGGCGGCACCCCGGCAGCCAGATCGTCCATATATTGGTAAATGGACATCCCCTTCGCAGCCGCAGCCTCATGATCTGCCTGGGTGATTAAATTTTCCAAGAACCACTTCATGCAGCCGCCGGCGTTATCCATTTCACCGCCAAGCGCATAGGTCGTGCGGTCACATCCCACCCCGGGGCTGATCCCTTCCGCATCCAACTTAAACTCATTCGTGATGGCGAATATCCAGGCTGAAGTACCCAAATACAGGTGGGTGCGTCCAACCGAGATCGCACCTGAGCCGATCACCGCGCAGGGTATATCACCGCCGCCGCAGATGACCGGAATACCTGGCCGCAGGCCCAGTTCCCTGGCAGCCTGTTCTGTGAGTTCGCCCACCTTGTCTGTGGAAGCCATGGCGGTTGGAAGCTTGTCCATGGGCAGTTCCATGGCATTCAATACCTCAGGCCACCATTGGAGCGCCCAGGGATTGAAGTAAGTGGTCCCGGAAGCAAGCGTATAGTCCGTCGCAAACACCCCGGTCATCCGGCATTGGATGTAATCTTTACAATCAAGCATCTTGTGAGTCCTGGCGTAGATCTCCGGTTCATGCTTCATGATCCAGCGTACCTTTGCGCTGGGGGCTTTGCCATCAATGAAGTCGAGTTTTGTTTTCTTCACCAGATAGGCAGCCTCTTCCTGTGCGCGGGCATCCAGCCAGATCATCGCGGGGCGCAGCGCATGGCCTTGCGCATCAACGGCCAGGGTACCCACCATTTGCGCGCTCATGCCCATGCCTGCCACCTGGTCTGGTGTGACATTGACCTTTGCCATCATTTCATGGGTGGTTTCAACGATCGCATTCCACCAATCTTCCGGGTCCTGCTCCGCCCCTCCATCAGGATGGTATTGTACCGGGTAGCGTTTTTCTGCCGTAGCCAGGACCACACCCTTTAAATTTGTAATCGCTGCCTTGCACCCGCTGGTTCCAAGGTCGTGAGCGATGATATATTTTTCTGTCATGCGATTCCTCCATAGGTTTACGTTCATTTAGGCCTAGAAAAAGTGCGCTTACAGGAATACCTTCTTCGTTTATGCAGAATAGGCAATATCCAATATATCTCTTAGAATGTCCTTCACAGCTCCACCCAGCGCTATATTGCTGGCCATGCCGTACACGGGACCCAGACTCCCGGCCTGGTTGGGATGCTGTTGCACCCACTTCACTGAATCCTGTAGATCAACGATAAAATGTTCCGACAAACCGGGTTGTGTGTGCCGCAGGGTCAGACATAAGTGAATGCCGGGGGGGTGTTGTAAACCGTTTAAACCCCAACCACGCTTTTCCATCTGGTCTGAGATCGCATAGATATCGAGGTCATGCGCGGAAAATGCGACGTTGAAGAGGGGATCCCCGAACACATACAATTCAGGAATGTCATTGATGGCTTTCTTGATCAGGTCGGCGGTCTGTAAGATACGACGCGTGGCTTCCAGGTAACCTTTTTCGCCGATCGATATCATTGCCGCCCAGCAGGCTGCGCTGAGTGCCCCGGGCCGGCTGCCAGCCAGGGTCGGGGACAAATACAGCCCCCCGGGCCAATCGGTGATCATATAATACTGGTGGCGGCGCAGATTGCTGCCCCGATAAAGCACGACCGAGGTTCCCTTGGCAGCATAGCCATACTTGTGTGTATCAGCCGACATCGAGGTTACCCCAGGCAGGCGGAAGTCAAAGGGTGGCACTTTATAGCCCAGTTTCTCAGCCCAGGGCAGCACAAAACCTCCCAGGCAGGCATCGGTATGAAATCCAATGTTATGCTCACGCGCCAGTTCTGAAAGTTCCTCGATCGGATCTATGATCCCATGGGGAAACGGGGGTGCCGAGCCAACGATCACCACCGTGTTTTTTGTGATCGCCGCCCGCGTCGCTTCAACGTCAGCGCGGAAATCCTTACCAACAGGGACGCGGACCGCCTTGATGTTAAAAAACTGGGATGCTTTATCGAAAGCGGCGTGGGCCGTCGTGGGTACGATCATCTCCGGTTTTGTGATCCATTTCTCCACACGCCCCCATTCCCGATAGGTCTTCATGGCCAGCAGGATGCTTTCTGTTCCCCCGGAGGAAACGGTACCAGAAATCTCATCCTCGGTACTGGCGGCGCCCAACATATTGGCTGTCATTGAGACAATTTCTGCCTCGAACTTCACCGAACTGGGCCAGGTATCAAAGTGCATTGGGTTGCTTTGTGAATTTATGGCATAGACTTCATTGAGAAAATCGATATGATCCTGGTCGCCATTGTAAACAGTTCCTGAGACATAACCGTCCTTCCACTTTGACTCTTCCAATTTGTAGAAAGCCCGCATGTCCTGCAGGATCTCCTCGCGCGCTCGTCCATCAGTCGGCAATTGCGTAAAGGTCGGGAACTTGCCCCGATACGGCTTCATTGATTTTTCAATACTGCGCGTCAAATCATTGCTATCCATTAATCCTCCTTGAAACCTGTGTTAAGCCGTTCCTCAAACCGGCAAAATGTCGGGAAACAGAGCAGGGATCATCCTGGGCAGCAGACCGCCAGACGTGCCCTGTTTCCCGCTTAAATTTGAGACATTATCCTGTTGGAGAACTATTTCCCGCGGCAGGGTTTTGGCTGCCCATCATCTTAGACTCTGACATTCGGCTCACAAACCAGGCAGTGACTGCCAACGCGGCCGCCAAAATGATCAATGAAGGGCTAAACGAACCAAATCTTTCATTAGACCAACCCATGGCTGTGATCGCGATCACAGAGAGTTGATTGACAAGCATCAACATTCCCGCCGATGTCGCCTCTGGTGTCGGGTACATCTTCTCAGTCCCATATTGCTGGGATACGGGGCCCACACCCATCATGAAGATCCCCAGGAAGAAAATGGTGACCATCAGCGGTATATAAGTGTTCAGATAAGCCAGCCCGATCAGGAACGGGACAGCCAGAATCATCCCAAAAAGGAAGACGGGCTTGCGCTTATGGGTGCGGTCAGAGATCGGAGGCAAAATGAACACCCCGAGAATACCGCCGATCAACAACAAGCCGCCGATCAACCCCGCCTGGGTCATGGAGAGACCCTTGGGACGGACAATCACTTCCACCCAGGTGGAAACTCCGTTGAAGATGGCACCGATCACAAAAGAAGCCAGAGCAAGCACGTAAAAGTCTTTTTGCTTGAACATGTTCTTGAGGCCATCCAGCATTAATACCCTTTCTTCATAGCCGGCAGGGGTTGGCGGGGCTTCACGTCCAAAGATCAGGAAGAGCACTGCCGCAACAGCTCCCACGACACCGTATGCCAAATGAGCCTGTGAAAAACCAAGGTTAACCACCAGTTGGGGAGTTAGAATTTGGCCGATAACAATTCCAAGGAATGGGGCTACGGAAGCAAGGCCAATGACCGTGGCACGCTCTGCCAGTGGAAACCAGATTGCCGCAAGTTTGGTGGAGGCATTGAGCATCAGCGGTTGGGCCAGGGCGATCCCGACGGTCAGGGCCAGTACCACGTTATAACTATCGGCATAGATCCCACGCAGAAGTCCGCAAACGCCCATCAGAACCGCGCCCAGGCTGACTGCCTTGCGCAACCCCCAGGTATCAATGGCCCAGGATGCAGGTAACGAGAGCGGTACATAGATATACATAAAGATCATGGCCAGCAAACCAACTTGCAAGTCGGAGACTCCAAATTGCAATGCCGCCTCACCGGTGATGGGTGCGTAGGCGATCCAGAACACCTGCATCATCAAATTGATGAACATATAAACCAAAAGAACAACCCATCGGTAGCCATATACTTTGATCTCGGTGGAATTCTCAGTCATTGTAGGTTCTCCTTGTTTTCCTTTATCAGCGGAAGCACATAACATTAGAAAAATTCGAAACCTTACTCAGATGCTGTCTGGTGAATTATGACATGCTCAAATACCTGCCTCCTTTTCATGATATGAACTCACAGTACCTTTTTTGTCATTGTCTTCAGGATTTCTGCTGTAATTGACCACAAATCGAAAACGATCTGCTCTATATATGGAGAGGGTAAACTCGATCGGCACGCCATCGCCATCCATACCGATCCGTTGGTAGCGCATGACAGGTGCTCCGTCGTCAATTTCCAACAGTTTTGATTCCTCCAGATCGGCAATACCGGCCACAAAGCTGTCTTCTGAATGGTGCACCTGCACCTGGTAATGATCCCAAAGAAATTGATAGATGGATCGATTGGTGAAATCCGTTTCGAGCAGGTCGGGGAATCGCTCTTTGGGATGATAGGAATTTTCGATGACAAGGGGAAAATGATTGGTCGAGCGCAGACGGCGGATAAGAATTACTGGCTCATGGTATTGCAGCTTCAAATGCTGCCTGATCTCATAGGGCGCTTGCTGACGCTCCTTTAGCAGCACCCGACTGGCAACTGACACCCCCTTTTCGGACATATCATCCGTTAACCCTACGAGCCGGTTCATGAAAAGCGGCAGTTCCTGACGCGGACTGGCAACGATCGTGCCGATTGCCCTTTTACGTATCAACAACCCTTCACGGGACAGGTCACCCAAGGCGTGCCGTACCGTCATACGACTGACTTGCAATTGCCTGCCCAGAATATCCTCGGGGGGGATCATGTCACCCGGTTTCAGTTCGCCCGAAAGGATTAAATTTCGAATCTGGTCCTTAATTTGGAAATATAACGGAACCGGGCTTTGCTGATCAAGCTGGAAATCCATCATGGTGGGCTCTCACATGCAGGTTAGGGAGCAAAGGAAAATAGAAACATTAGTATTAATGTATATACAATAGTATTTTATGAACTTTGAGGCCAAAAGTCAATAGGCAGATTGAAAAAAAAACGGCTCCGAATGTGTTCCATTCAGAACC
>JFJP01007810.1_pt1 | contig 10688 bp, 13 predicted proteins | sample 431651 | NCBI WGS metagenome assembly JFJP01 (sample SAMN02602958, study PRJNA72255) | Microbial mat metagenome, whole genome shotgun sequencing project. | biome: fresh water; feature: sink hole; material: water; isolation source: purple microbial (photo- and chemosynthetic) mats found in...
AATTGAACCTGGCTCCGGCCATCATCAAGGCCGTGCTGGAGCAAGGCTACGAAACCCCCACGCCGATTCAGGCACAAGCCATTCCGCTGGTTTTGGCAGGGCAAGACCTGCTGGGCGGCGCGCAAACCGGCACCGGCAAAACCGCTGCCTTTGTACTGCCCATGCTGCACAAGCTCAGTGCGGCTGAGGCGCCGCGCAACAAGTTTGGCGGCATCGGCATCCGTGCGCTGGTGCTGACTCCCACCCGTGAGCTCGCCGCCCAGGTAGAAGAAGCCGTCACCGTGTACGGCAAATACATGGAGCTGACCTCGGCTGCCATCTTTGGCGGTGTCGGCATGAACCCGCAAATCAGCCGCATGAAAAAAGGCGTGGACATTCTGGTGGCCACACCAGGGCGTCTGCTTGACCTGATGCAGCAGGGCATGCTTGACCTGAGCCAGGTGCAAATTCTGGTGCTCGACGAGGCTGACCGAATGCTTGACATGGGCTTTATCCATGATGTGAAAAAAGTGCTGGCTGCCGTGCCGGTGGCCAAGCAAAGCCTGTTGTTCTCGGCCACCTTTAGCGATGAAATCCGCGAGCTCGCCGCCACCTTGCTGAAAGATCCACAAACCGTGCAGGTGACGCCGCGCAACACCACGGTGCAGCGCATCAGCCAGCTGATTCACCCGGTGGGCCGCGGCAAAAAGAAGGCGTTGCTGACGCACATCATTCAGGAGCACGACTGGAGCCAGGTGCTGGTGTTCACCCGCACCAAGTTTGGTGCCAACAACGTGGCCGAATTTTTGACCAAAAATGGCATCAACGCCATGGCGCTGCACGGCAACAAGAGCCAGTCGGCGCGCACGCAAGCGCTGGCAGACTTCAAAAGCGGCGAATTGCGCGCGCTGGTGGCCACCGACATTGCCGCGCGAGGCATCGACATCGACGACCTGCCGCATGTGGTGAACTACGATATTCCCAACGTCTGTGAGGACTATGTGCACCGCATTGGCCGAACTGGCCGCGCCGGTGCGGAGGGCCAGGCGGTGAACCTGGTGTGCCTCGATGAAGAAGGCTTTATGCAAGCCATCGAGCGCTTCACCAAGCAAGACATTCCAGTGCAGATCAAGGACGGCTTCATGCCCGAACCCGGCGAAAAGGCCGAACCGATCGCCATGGGCCGCCAAACCATCTGGGGCGGAGCCGGCAAACCACCGAGCCGCGATGTGATGCAGGCTGCCGCCCGTGCCGCGCGCACAGAAATGCTGACCCGGGTGCGGGAAAGCAAAGGCTCCAGTGCCGGGCCAGGCCGCAGTGGCGGTGGCGCTTCGCGCGGCGGTCAGGGCAGCGACAGTCGCGGCCCAAATGCTGGCGGACGTGGTGGGCGCAGTCGCAGCACTGAGGGCCGACCGGTCAACCCTGGCAACAGCAATTTTGACGACAACTTTGGCAATGCTGGCGGTGGTCGCAACGCCGAGCCACGCAGCCATTTGTCAGCGGCAGAACAAGCCGTGCGCGGACCGGGTCAACGCCCGGCGCGCGGTTATGGCGGTGGCAATGGCGGTGGCTACGGTGGCCCGGTGAACGTCAATCCAGCGCCCTCCCGCTCGGGTGGTGGTGGTCAGCCTGACCCGATGCGCACCAGCGTTGACATGATGGCCGACCGTGCCCCGCGCCGCAACAACTTCGCGGGTAACCGCAGCGCTGGCGCTGCCGGCGGTGGTTTTGCAGGGGGTGCCGGTTTTGGCGGTGGACCCAGCCGCACTGGCGGTGGCAACCGCTCCGGCAGCCGGGGACGTTCTGGCGGCGGCGGTGGTTCGCGCGGCCCTAGCAGCCGTTGAGCTTCAGCGCAAATGGATGCTTGCGGCATCCATTTGCTCTTTATATAGATATTCGCCCTCTAGCCCTTATCTGAAAAGAGCTAGAAGCTATACTTTTTGACTACATTTTACCGGCTAACCTACCCCGGACGAGCCGGAATCGGACAGCCTTCGTCGCGAGGGCGCGACTCCTACACATACAGGCAGCGCCAGTTTGAATTTGTAGGAGTTTCGCCCTCGCGACGAATGCCTTGATGACTTTCTTGAATTCTTGCAGGAAGTTGCAAAGACTTGGCTTGAACGTGACTAACCCGCATGGCAGCGTAGCCACCCCAAAAGCATGAAACAGTGCTGTAGATGCGACTTCCAGCCGCATTCAAAGCGGCAAGATGCCGCTTCTACGGTTGTTTCACGTTAACAACCGCCGAGTCAAGGTTCTCAGGAATTAGCCCCGCACAAACAAGGTCACCAGTTCGTCAGGCCCAAGCTGGCGGCTCCAGTGGCCATGCACCAAGACATCAAACGCCTGCCCCACAGGCAGCACATCGGCCGAATAGAAATGCTCGCCCGGGCGAAACACACGCGACGAGCCGTCCTGCAACCCAATCTCCATCTGACCACCCAGAATGAACACCCATTGCGGATCGGTGGTGCAATGAAACGTGCTGCGAAACCCGACAGGGCTGCGGCGCAGTTGGTAGCCACCCGAGGGCAGCAAGGCCGAAAGCGCCGCCTGCGGCGTGCCATGGTCGAGCGCCAGGCTTTCCTGACGAAACCGGGCACGACCATCGGTGTCGGTGAACAAAACAACTTGATTGAACAGTGGCATGATGGAGATTGGACGGGTTGCGGTGACCCGGATTATTCCCCACGCAAGCTACCCCACGGCCTGCATTTCATGAACACACAAACGACTTATGCGACTGCTTCACACCATGCTGCGCGTTGGCAACCTGCAACGCTCAATTGACTTTTACACCCAGGTGCTGGGCATGACCCTGCTGCGCACCTCGGACAACCCCGAATACAAATACACGCTGGCGTTTGTCGGCTACGGCCACAACCCCGATCACGCCGAGCTGGAACTGACCTACAACTGGGGCGTTGACCATTACGAGCTGGGCACGGCCTACGGCCACATCGCGCTGGCGGTGCCAGATGCCGCTGCCGCCTGCGCCAAAATTCGCGCTGCCGGTGGCAACGTCACGCGTGAAGCCGGTCCGGTCAAGGGTGGCAGCACGGTGATTGCGTTTGTCACCGACCCCGACGGCTACAAGGTAGAACTGATCGAACGCAGCGAAACTGGCATCGGCGGCGGTTTGCGCTGATTCGCTTCATGATGTGGCCGGGCACTTGCTGTCTTCGGCATACCTGCGCGGCTGCCTATACTTACACCCATGACCGAACTTGCCAACCTCCGCAAAAGCTACGAGCGCGCCGAACTCAACGAAAACGCCTCGCATGCCGACCCCCTGCAACAATTTGAGCATTGGCTCAACGAGGCCATTGCAGCGCAGGTACCCGAACCCAACGCCATGACACTGGCCACCGTGGCTCACGACCTTCGCCCGAGCACGCGGGTGGTGCTGATCAAGGGGTTTGATGCGCGTGGCATCGTCTGGTACTCCAATTTTGAATCTCGCAAGGGCCATGAACTTGCTGGCAACCCGTATGCCGCACTGCAATTTCACTGGGTGGAGCTAGAGCGTGTGGTGCGCATCGAAGGGCTGGTCGATCAGGTCAGCGACGAGGAAAGCGATACCTACTTTCGCAGTCGCCCGCTGGACTCGCGCATTGGTGCCTGGGCCAGCCCGCAAAGCCAGGTGATCAGCGGGCGCAGCGTGCTGATTGCCAACGCCGCCCGCTATGGCGCGCAATTTTTGCTCAATCCACCACGTCCGCCGCACTGGGGTGGCTACCGGCTCAAGCCCGACCATTGGGAGTTCTGGCAGGGGCGCAAGAGCCGCTTGCATGACCGACTGCGTTACCGCCTGGCAGCTTCCAGTGACGACGCTGCACCGGCCTGGATCAGGGAACGACTGGCACCTTGAGACGGGCGCACGTGCATCATGGGTAGTTCAGGCTCACCAACGACATCACCAGCGAAATAGTCACCAGGCCCAGCACCGTGGATACTGCCAGGCTGGCCGTTACCAGGTCCTGCGCCACTTGGTAGCGCTGCGCAAACAAAAACACATTGGCCCCCATCGGCAGCGATGCGGCCACCACCATCACATTCCACTCCAGCCCGCGCAGCCCCGCCAGCCAGCCAACACCGGCGACCAGCAGTGGCAACGCCAGATTTTTCAGCAGGCTGACGCCCAGCGCCCCACGCCACTGCGAGCCAACATGCACCTGCGTCAGCGTGTCCCCCACCAGCAACAGCGCCACCGGGCCAAAGGCATTGCCCAGCAGCTGCAGTGGCCGGTCCAGCACCTCGGGCAACACCAACCCGGTTTGTGCAAACAACAGTCCAACGATGATGGGCAGCGGCACCGGGTGGATGATGCCGTTTTTGACAGCGGTCAATACAGTCGTCACGACATGGCGTGGTGGCTGGCCATTGGCCTCGCCGGCTTGCGCCAAATGGCGGATTTCGGTGATTTCCAGCGCAATCGTCGCCGCCGTCAGCAGCACCAGTGCGTGCACCGAGATCAGGGTAAACAGCATCACCAGCCCGCTTTGCCCGTAGGCCAGACCCACCAGCGGGATGCCGATCATCACCGTATTACTGAAAGTGGCAGCCAACCCCAGCACCGCCGCGCGGGTGCTGCGCCCCTGCAGCACAAACACTGCCGCATAAAGAATACCAATGGCCACAAAATACAACGCCACCGGTTTGAAGTTGAGCTGCTCGATGTGCACCGCACTCATGGCGCGAAACAGCAGCGCCGGTGTCAGCACCATGAATACCAGGTTTGACAGGTCTTTTGTGGCTTCAGCCCTTATCCATCCTGCGCGACCAGCTATATATCCTATAGCTATTAGCAATACCACGGGCAGCAGGGACGAAAAAACAGGACTATTCACTTGGGGCGATCAGTTGGTGAACGCTCTATTCTGGCCGAAAACAAAAAACGCCCCGCACCCGATACAAATCAAGTGCAGAGCGTTTGAAAAAACCGGCCGAATTATTGGTATCGCAGAGGCCGGCCAGCCCCGACAAACAGATTACTTGCGCGCGTTCTTTTCGCTTTCGGCCATTTTGTTCTTGAGCGCCACATAGGCCCAGCCCATACCCACCACCATCATGATGATGCCAATGATGCTCATGATGCCGTAGTCGGTAGAAAAGAGGTCTTGCATTGCTTTCATGGTGTCTATCCTTTGGTTGGAACTTGAAGTTTGGTAAGCAGGGGTGGGCGGACTATGCAACAGGTCAGACCCGTGAAATCTGACATATATCAACTATGCGGAAAAAAAACGCTCATACATCGGCCCGATACCATTTTATTTAACCGTCACCGCATCCACAATACGGTAATACAGCCCATAGGAGTCATCGGCCAGCACAGCCAGCACGCCCTCGACCACCAGCGGCTCCAGCGTGTATTTGACCGGTGTTTTGGTTTTGACCTCGACCATGCTTTCGGGCCCACCTGGCGTGCAAAACGAACAGGTCAGCGGCACCGAAGTCAACAAAAAATGCTTGTGCCGCTCACCTGGCTGCAGCGGCATCATGAACCCCTGAATGCGTTGCGGCTTGCCATTCAGCGCCAGCACCGTTGCCGAGAAGTCGGGCAGTACGCGACCCTTGGCCCGCTTGAGCGCCACATCTGACAACAGCGACCAGGGCAGCACATCAGCACGCTGCGGCAGCGGCGCAAACGGGCTGTTCGGACTGGCCAGCCGGTAAATCGCCGCCCATCGGTGAACTGAGCTGTGCCGCAACCGGCAGCGGCAACAGCAAAACACAAAGCACCGCCGCCACGGCGGCGCGGGCAAGGTTCAAAGATGTCATGAGGACACCTGCAGCCAAAGGCAAAACATCACTACACGCCTGACTTCAATGCTCATGCTTCATGCCGCAAAACTTGCCAATCGCAATGCCCTTGCAGGCGGCCTGCAGGTCTTTGTTGCAAACGGCCTCGTCCTTGCCGGATTCAAGGCATTTGGCCGCTGCTTCATGCGCTGCGGCCATGGTGCGATGCCGTGCCACATCTTCCTGAACTTCCTTAGCCGACTCGTTTGCTATTGAATAAGTAGCTGTCAGCGCAATGAGGAAAAGAGATAGAAGGTGTTTTTTCATAAATTTCCTTGAAGTTAACGATGTTGCAGAAGTTCCAGCACACTCACACGGTACGCCCCCAGCGTCGGCAGCAACGCCGCCCCCAGGGACACCAACAGTGCCAACACGGGCACCCACGCCAACGCCGGAGGCCACACCAGGCCAGCCACCAGCCAAGCCGTGTCAAGTTGCAAAAACCAGCCCAACGCTGCGGCAAAGCCTTGCCCCAGCGCCAGCCCCAATACGGATGCCAGCAGCCCCAACCACAGCGCTTCACCCAACAGCAAAACCGCCACTTTGGCCGGCGGCGCGCCCAACATGCGCAGCAACGCCAGGTCGGCACGACGCTCGCGCACCGCGCTCCACAACGCAATGAACACGCTCAGGGCGGCGGTCAGCAAAAGCACCGCAGCAAAGCCGCGCAGCACATCGGTGCCCAGCCCCAGCAGGTGCAGCAGACGGCTGATCTCCAGTGCCGGCGCGGCGGCCTGCATCTCGGTGCTGCTGTTGACAAAGCGTGGAAATGTCAACGCCGCCATCGGGGTTTTGTACTTCACCAGCGCCAGGGTGATCTCGCGCTCTTCGGCCATCACCGCGCGGTCGTCGTCGTCCACCGCGGTGTAGTCTTCGTGCACCTTCCAGACCGAGGCGGTATCGGTCAGGATCAGGCGGTCGAGCACGCTGGCGCTGGGTGCCAGAATGCCAACCACGGTGTACGGGTTGTCGCCATGCACATGGCCACCGGCGCCCAGCCCGTGCGAACCGACAAAGCGCTGCCCCAACTGCAAACCGAGCTGCTGCGCCACGCTGGCGCCCAGCACCACCTGCATCGGCGCGCTCCAGCGCTGGCCTTGCGCCAGCCGCGCCTGGTAATGGTCAAGGTAAGCCAGCGAGGTGCCCACAATGCGGTAGGCCTGAAAGTTGTCACCCAGGCTGATCGGCATGATGGATGCCACCATCGGGTGCTTTTCCAGCGCACGCACGGCTTGCAGTGGCACATTGCCGGGTGGCACGTCGAGGTGCAGCACACCGCTCAAAATCAGTTGCATCGGACTGCCTTTGGCACCTACCACCACGTCAATGCCGGCCAAGTCGCGCTCAAACGCGCGGCTTAACTGATGCCCCACCAGCAGCAAAAACGTGATGGAGGCCAGTCCCAGGCTGAGCAGCAGCACATTGAGTGCCGCGCCCATCGGTCTGGACCACAGGTAACGCCAGGCAAACAGCAGGGTTCTCATATTCCAATTTTCATAGCTTGCCACGCAGTAGCTGTAAGGGCTGAAAGCCTATTTCACCCTGAACATCCAACGGAATCAACCGAGCCACGCGGGCATCATGGGTGGCAATCACCAACGTGGCCGCCTGCGCTTTGGCGGTGGCCAGCAGCAGGCCCACGGCATCGACAGCCGCCGCGTCGTCCAGACTGGCGGTGGGCTCATCGGCAAGGATGACCTGCGGCTGCAGCAGCACCGCCCGCGCCAGCGCCACCCGCTGCGCTTGCCCGCCTGAGAGTTGCCGGGGCAGGCGCTGGCTCAGGTCGGCCACACCCAGCGCGGACAAGGTTTGCCCAATGCGCGCCGGGTCTGGCAGCGTGCCGCTGGCCCATTGCGCCATCGCCAGGTTTTGTTGCACGGTGAGTGCCTCACTCAAATGCAATTTTTGAGGTAAAAAGCCTACAGCCCTTGCCCGCCATGCGTCAGCAGCACTGCTTTTCATAGCATTGATGGATCGCCCGGCGACTTGCAACAGGCCTTCAGTCGGCCTCATCAGCGCGGCCACCAGCGCCAGCCAGGTCGATTTACCGCAGCCCGACGGGCCGCTAAGCAGCAGCACCGCGCCTTGCGCCACCGTCACATCCGGAAAAACCAGCCGCTCCCCGCCAGGGTAGCGGTAGGCCAAGCCGGTTGCGCTAATCGCCATGACCGCTCCACCACCCGCCAGCATCAAAGCCTGCGCTGGCCATGCCGTGCGCCTGGAGGCCGGACTGTTGCAGGCCGCCACCAATGCGAAGATTCAGGCCGCTCATTCGTCAGCCACTTGCTGCCGGGCCTCCACAGCGCAGTCGGCACACACGCCGCGCACCGCCAGGTCCAGACTCAGGCCCTGGTAACCCAGCGCGCGCAACGCTTGCAGGGCGTGCTCGGCGGCCAGCTCCAGGTCCAGTGCGTCGGCCTGCACTGCGGCATCCAGCGGCTTGTCGCGATGGCAGCTCTGGCACTCAAAATGTGGCATGGCCTTGACGCTGGCGGGCATCGCCTGGTAGCGGCGCACCCGCCGGGCATCGACCCGGCACAGCAGCAGGCCGACATGCGTGAGCCGGTCAATCAGGCGGTACAACGTGACCCGGTCGAGTGCCACCGGAGCCTCAGCCGCAGCGTCGTTGCCGTCCTGCAGGTGAGATTCAAGCGGGTTGGCAGGCGTGGCCGCACCGCCCTTGGCCTGCAACGCCGCTTGCAACTGCGCATGGGTGTAACTGGTGTCAGGATGCGCCAGCAACCAGCCCAGCACACGCCGCGCTGCTGCGGTGCGGCGCAAGCCGTGCGCTGACAGCAAAGCATCAATTGGGTCGGGCGCTGAAAAAGGATGTTGGGCAGCCATGGCAATGCTTGGGATAAAAATTATTCAAATCTCATTATTATCGCAATTAAGTTGCGATAAACTATACCGCAATCGTGTTGCATTATGCCAGCGACATGGTCTTTTTCATTCATGCCCCATGACCGAAGCTCCCCCAACCAACCAACCACCAAGTGACTGCGCAACGCCATCCACCACGCCAAGCCCGCCGCATCAGCATGCTACAGCCAATCGCCAGGGCAGCCATGCGGGCGTCACCCACAGCGTGCTGGCCATGCCGGCCTGGCTGCGGGTGGCGGCCGTTCTGCCGGTGATCATGGCTTTGTGGCTGGCGGTGTGGTGGGCCAATGAAGGAGCGGCTTGGTGGTGACGGTTGACAACCTGACGGTCAGCTACCGCCAGCACCCTGCCCTGCACCACATCAGCGGCCAGTTTGTAGCGGGTGCGCTGACGGCAGTGATTGGCCCCAATGGTTCGGGCAAAAGCACGCTGCTGAAAAGCATCATGGGCCTGCTGCAACCGGCCGGTGGCCTGGTGCGCGCCAACACACCACGGGCACGCATGGCGTATCTGCCACAACTGACCGAAATTGACCGCAGCTTTCCGATGCAGGTGCGCGACTGCGTGCTGCTGGGCTGCTGGGGATCAATCGGCGTGTTGGGCGGCATCAGCCGCGACCTGCAGCGCCGCGCCGATGCGGCCATCTGCACCGTGGGGCTGGAAGGGTTCGAGCGCCGCGCAGTGGGCTCGCTCTCCAGCGGGCAGTTTCAGCGCGTGCTGTTTGCCCGCCTGTTGCTGCAAGACGCTGAGCTGATCTTGCTCGATGAGCCTTTCAACGCCATGGACTCGCGCACCACTGCGGTGCTGCTGGAGTTGATTCACCAGTGGCACGCGCAGGGTCGCACGGTGATTGCCGTGCTGCATGACGACGAACAGGTGAAGGCGCACTTTAGCCAAACGGTGCTGTTGGCGCGCGAGCTGGTGGCCTGGGGGCCCACCGCGCAGGTGCTGACTGAGCACAACTTGCAACGCGCCCGCGCGCTGGCCGAAGCCTGGGATGACACGGCCGAGATTTGCCGCATTGACGAGGCCAGTGCATGACCGCCCTGTGGGACCTGTTGATTGGCCCGTTTGCCGAATTTGCCTTCATGCGCCGTGCCCTGGTGGCCACGCTGGCGCTGGCCCTGAGTGCGGCACCGCTGGGGGTGTTTTTGACACTGCGGCGCATGAGTTTGCTCGGCGATGCCCTTAGCCACGCGGTGTTGCCTGGCGTGGCGCTGGGCTTCATGCTGTTTGGCTTGTCGCTGCCGGCGATGGCGCTGGGTGGCGTGCTGGCCGGCTTGCTGGTGGCTGCGCTGGCCGGCATGGTCAGCCGCGCCACCGCGCTGAAAGAAGATGCCAGCCTGGCCGCCATGTACCTGCTGGCGCTGGCGCTGGGTGTCACGCTGATTTCGCGCCAGGGCAGCCAGCTCGACCTGCTGCACATCTTGTTTGGCAGCGCGCTGGGGGTCGATACGCAGGGTTTGCTGCTGGTGGCGGGTGTGGCGAGCGTCAGCGTGCTGGTGCTGGCGGCGTTTTACCGTGGCTTTGTGCTGGAAACCTTTGACCCGCTGTTTTTGGCTGCTGCCACCGGCAGCCGTCCGTGGGTCTGGCAACAGTTGTTCTTGATGCTGGTGGTGGTCAACCTGGTGGCCGGCTTTCAAACGCTGGGCACGCTGATGGCGGTCGGGCTGATGATGTTGCCAGCGGTGTCGGCACGGCTCTGGCATGAATCTCTGAGCGCCCAATTGCTCAACGCCAGCGCGCAAGCGGCCATAGCCGGTGTCGCCGGGCTGCTGCTGTCGTACCACCTCGACACGCCCAGTGGCCCAACCATCATTGGCTGCGCCGGCGTGCTGTACGGCGTATCGCTGCTGTTCTCACCCGGTGGCTGGTTGCCGCAAATCCTCAAACGGCCGCACCGGGTCGGCTGATTTTTTTTACCCGCGACAAGGAACCCCATGAAACGCAACACCCTCAAACTATTCGCCCTGACTGCCCTGGCTGGCAGCGGGTTTATTTCTATCCATGCCAACGCCGCC
>JFJP01011361.1_pt1 | contig 10688 bp, 12 predicted proteins | sample 431651 | NCBI WGS metagenome assembly JFJP01 (sample SAMN02602958, study PRJNA72255) | Microbial mat metagenome, whole genome shotgun sequencing project. | biome: fresh water; feature: sink hole; material: water; isolation source: purple microbial (photo- and chemosynthetic) mats found in...
TGCCTCTCATGCTCAATAATTTCCTAGCCACCATTTTCTTTCGCATTGATGTCTTCATTCTCGCGCCAACGTGGGGCGATAAAGCGGTGGGTTATTACAACGCGGCGTACAAATATATTGACGGCATTAACGTCATTCCGCAATATTTCACGATGGCGATATTTCCCTTAATGAGTCGTTATGCCGCCAACTCCCGCGAGTCGCTGGCCCGCGCCTACATTCTCAGCCTGCGCCTGCTGCTCATTATCGCCATTCCTCTGGCCGTTGGTACGCCCTTCGTGGCGGAAACGCTGATTCGCTTCCTGGCGGGGGAACGTTCGTTGGTACGCCCTTCGTGGCGGAAACGCTGATTCGCTTCCTGGCGGGGGAACGTTTTATCCCTGACTCGGTCATTGTCTTACAATTGTTAATCTGGTTTCTGCCCTTTAGCTTTATCAATCAAGTTACACAATATGTCCTCATTGCCATTCATCAACAGCGCGCCCTCACCCGCGCCTTTGTTATGGGCGTGATGTTTAACCTGATTACGAATTTGATATTTGTACCTTATTTCGGTTATCGCGCCGCCGCCATCACCACCATTCTATCTGAATGGGTATTACTGATTCCTTTCTATGCGCTGATACGGGAGCATCTCGGCGTTGTTCCCTGGCTAGATATTGTATGGCGGCCTAGCGTGGCGGCGGCGGTCATGGGGCTGAGTTTGTGGCTCATGGGCGGGGCAAATTTTTGGCTCTTGGCGTTGGTCGGCGTGGTGGTTTATGGCGCGACCTTGTCGCTCATTGGCGGCCTCACCCAAACGGACATGCCCGTTCTCTGGCGAGCAACTCCCCTGCGGCGGTGGCTGGGGCGGGAATAGACGATAACCTCTTTGGGGTTACCTGGCGTTTGTGGTATATTTACCTTGAGTAAAATTTGAGTTAAAGGAGTCTCTATGGCAACAATCTCACCGCCAATTCATGAAATTTCCCCACAAAACAGCGACCTAATGCTGGAAGTTCAGCCATTATTAGATAAAATTACGGCTTTAGTCAAGCAATTATCCCCCATACATCAACTTTACCTCCTCCAATTGATTATCCAGAGTTTGATTCAGGGCTTGAATAATCAAACTAAGGTCACTCCAACCCTCATGTCATATCCAAAGGGTTCGCCCCAAGCTGTAGCCACACTCATTGGAACATTAACTCTTGATGACGCGACAGAATTAAGCCACTTTGTTGATGAGATGCGGCAAGTTGACGAAGAACTATGGCGATGAAATATTTACTGGATACCAATATTTGGAGTTATTTGCAAGCCAGCCACCCCACTGTTTTAACGCATTTTCAACGTTTATCGCCCCAAGATGAACTTTTTATCTCGGTAATTAGCCAAGCAGAGTTATTAAGTGGCTTACGTATGATGTCAAATAAAGCCAAACAAGCCCAATTATTGACTTCCTATCAACAACTCATGCTTAATCAAGTGGCAGAAATTTTACCTGTTACCACCGAGGTTATCACTCATTACGCTGATATTTTAGTGCAACTTCGCCAAATAGGTCGCCCTATTCCAACAAATGACATTTGGATTGCGGCCATTGCTTTAACTCACCAGCTCATTTTGGTAACAAATGATGCTCATTTTCAACATGTTGCTAATCTCCCTTTAGAGGATTGGACTAAATTATAATGCTCCATTTCAACAAAAGAACCATCATCTATTAACCTCAACCCCCCTTGATTTTTTGACAAAATCGCCAAATTGGGTTATGATAGAACAAATATTCTTTATAATCATGCTTAGTAAAGAGAGCAACCATGACATATCAAAAAATAACATTAGTGGGAAATTTAGGGAAAGACCCAGAAATGCGCTATACCCCCTCAGGTCAAGCCGTGACCAGTTTTAATATGGCGACTAGCCGTAAATGGACAGGCAATGATGGGCAACCTCAAGAGGAAACTATTTGGTTTAGAGTATCAGTTTGGGGAAAATTAGCCGAAACCTCTAATCAATATCTAACCAAAGGGAGTCAAGTTTTGGTGGAAGGTCGCTTAACCCCTGACCGTCAAACTAATGAACCCCGTATTTGGACTGACCAAAATGGAACGCCTCGGGCGAGTTATGAAGTAACGGCTGATACGGTTCGCTTTTTGAGTAGTAAGCGCGGGGCTGAGGGTGATGAGGGTAATTATCAACAAAATAGTCAACCTCAAAATAATTATCAAAGTCGCCCTGCGGTTGCCCCTAGAAATCAACCTGCTCCCCAAAGCAACCGCCCTGCGCCTGTTCCATCTCCCGCAGCAAGTATGCCCCCATCTTATGAGGGTGATGGTGGCATTGATGAGGGTGAAATCCCCTTTTAATAAGTTTGACAAGGTTGCCTCTGTGAGGCACAATGAGGCCATTCACATGTCGTGTGAATGGCCTTTTTAATTTCTTAATCCTGAAAGGAGTTCGCCATGTCTTCCAAGCCCGCCAGCCCGCCGCCGACAAAATTAAACATTGAGTTGCCAGCGGATTTAGATGCCACTTATGCTAATTTGGCCTTAATTAGCCACACCCCCTCTGAGGTTATTATTGATTACGCTCGCATGTTGCCGAATACGCCCTCAGCTAAAATCCATGCCCGTATCATCCTGACCCCGATGAATGCTAAACTTTTATTACGAGCGTTAGCCGAGAACTTGCAAAAATTTGAGGCCAGTTATGGCGAAATTGTTATCCCTGAACAGAACGTTTTACTTGACCGCACCAAAGGATTTTTAGGCTAATGATAACCAATCAACTTTCCACCATTATTGACCAAATCAATGTCGCCCTTGAAGCTAAAAGCCAAGTGCGTGATGTCACCTTAACCCGTTCGCGGGAACTCATTCGCCACTGTGCCAACGCGATTCGCGCGGCGCATCGGCGGCAATTGAGCGAATCTAAAGCAATGCTACAAAATGCTCAGGCCATCGCCGAGCAAATGATTACCGAAGCTAACAGTTATCCTGATGTTTATTTTGCGGGTTATACGCAAGATGCCATGAAAGAGTTAGCTGAAGCGCATATTACCTACGCGCTCATTGCCGATGAGGCCATTCCCGCGCCCGCGACCATTAAGGTGGAGGAGGCCGCTTATCTCAATGGTTTGGCGGAGGCGGCGGGGGAGTTGCGCCGTTATACATTGGATGCGTTGCGACGGGGCGAGGTGACGTTGGCAGAACGGGTGTTGAATTACATGGACGAGATTTACAGCTTGCTCATTACAATAGATTTCCCAAATGCCTTGACCGATAATTTACGGCGCAATACCGACATGGTGCGCGGTGTGTTAGAGCGCACGCGCGGCGATGTGACGACGGCGGTGCGACAGGAGAGTATGAAGGCCGCACTGAAAGAATTTGAGCAACGGCTCGGTGTATCCCTAGAGCCAGAAGCGATTGAAGAAGTAGCGAGTGAAGAGTAGGAGTCCGTAATTGTTTACGGACTGTCCGCAAACAATTGCGGACTCCTATATAAATTCTAAGTAGTAATATTAATTACCAAAAGAGGAGAAAAAGATGAAACGAGTTGTACTTTACCTAACCTTAGTTACAACCTTACTATTAGTTGCGGCATGTGGTGGGGCTGCCCAGCCCACTCCTGAAAAGAAGGCCGATGCGCCGACTGCCGAAACGAAAACGGAAAAACCTGCTGCCACCAGCGAGTTCAAAATTGGCGTGGTGACGGATGTGGGCGAAATTGATGACAAGAGTTTTAATCAATCCACTTGGGAAGGCGCGGAAATGGCGGCTAAAGTACTGGGTGGCAAAGCGGATTACATTGAAACGCAATCCGCCACCGATTATGCGACCAATATTGGCGAGTTTGTAGATGATGGCTATAACGTCATCATTACGGTTGGTTTTGCCCTCGCGGGCGCAACGGTTGAAGCGGCCAAAAAACACCCTGAGATTAGTTTCATTGGCGTTGACCAATTTTATGGGCCAGGCGAAGCCCCTAAAAATGTGGCGGGGTTGGTGTTCCATGAAGACCAGGCGGGTTATTTGGCGGGGGTGTTAGCGGCCTCTATGACGAAAAGTAATACCATTGCGGCGGTACTTGGCACAGATTTAGTGCCGCCTGTCGTGGCCTTTAAGGAAGGGTACGAGTTAGGGGCGAAGGCCACCAAACCTGACATTAAATTTATTAGCACCTATCACCCTGGCGGAATTGATGTGGCTTTTACTGACCCTGAATGGGGCGCGGCCACGACGGCGCAGGCGATTGACCAGGGCGCGGATGTGGTTTTTGCGGCGGGTGGTAAAACGGGCAATGGCGGGTTGGCGGAAGCGGCGCAACGCAAAGGGGTTTATTGCATTGGCGTGGACACTGACCAATGGCTAACCGTGCCAGAAGCGCACCCATGTTTGATTTCCAGTGCCATGAAATTGATTGACAAGGCCACTGCTGAACTGATTCAATTGGCGCATGACGGTAAGTTTCCTAGTGGGAACTATTTTGGCACAGTGGGTCTCGCGCCCTTCCATGATTTTGAGGGGCAAGTTCCTGCCGAACTTAAAAGCAAATTGGAAAAATTGGCGACTGACTTGAAAGATGGCACCGTTAAAACAGGTTATGGGCAGTAGGAATTAAGAATGAGGAATGAGGAATTGTTCATTCTTAATTCCTCATTTCACCCCATGAATTATTTTTATCATCAAAAGACCCCACAAAAAGGAGTGCAAACCTTTAGGTTTGCTACACCAACTATGAGCAAACCTAAAGGTTTGCACTCCAAACAGATTTTTTTTCAGCGAAATAGTTATTTCCTCATGCTCCTGTTGATTTTGGTCAGTTGCCAAAGCCAACCCATAGAGCCGCCGCCACCCACGATTGCTGCCCCGACTGCTCAGCCCGCCGCCACCATTGCCCCCACCGTTACCGTAATTCCCACCGTTGCGATATTGCCCAGCAACTGCCCCCCTACCTGCGCGGGGCTAGATTTGCGCCCCTTTATGTTACCGTCACAATTTTCCGCCGCTAATCTCAGCCGTGCCAATTTAGCGGGTTTAGATTTAAGTGGCTTTAATTTTTCGCAAGCTAATTTGAGTGGCGCGAATTTGCGAGAGGCGAACTTGAGTGGGGCGAATTTGCGCCAGGCCGATTTGAGCAAAGCTGATTTGACGGACGCGAATTTGAGTCAGGCTGATTTAAGCCGCGCTTATTTGAGCGAAGCCATGTTAAATGGGGCGAATTTGAGTAACACTAAGTTACAACAAGCGCAACTCACTTGGGCTAAAATTGATGATACCACCCAATTATCAGCGCGTTGGCGGTTGGAGTGGGAGATTATCAACCATGAAAAGTTGGGGCGCGCCCTGCCTGGTGTAGATTTGAGTGGCGCGAGTTTGGCGGGGGCGTTTTTGCAATTGGCGGATTTAAGCGGGGCAAATTTGCGCGGGGCGAATTTGCAGCAGGCTAATTTGAAGGGCGCAAATCTGACGGGCGCGGATTTGCGGGAGGCCAACCTCAGCCAAGCGAATTTGAGTGGCTCAATTTTGAATGACGCGAAATTACAGGATACGGTGTTATATAAAGCGGCGATTCGCGATACCGATGCCGTCGGGGCAGATTTTAGTCAGGCGGATTTGAGTTATAGTGATTTATACCGTATTGATTTGACTGAGGCTAATTTAACAAATGTTAGTTTATTGGGCGCAAAAATACAACGGGCTAAATTCAGCCAAACGGAGTTGACGGGCGTGGATTGGCGGCGCAGTCGGCTTGATGAGTTTACGCAGCTTGACGAGAAATGGCTGATTGTCTGGACAATTTTACATGACGGCGTGAAAGGGCTAAACTTACGAGCCGCCGATTTAAGCGGGGCGAAGCTTTATAACACCGATTTCCGTTGGACTGACCTGACTTGGGCGAATTTAGAGGGCGCGGATTTAAGCCAAGTGAGATATAATGAATTTACCTATTGGCCTGACGATTTTACGCCCCCGCCACGATAATTGACCTTTGGTGATTTAACTTCATGGAAGTACAATAATTACCCACCTGTAAATTGGGGTCTAGTCATCAGGTGACTTCAAGTCACCTGATGACTAAATCCCCGACTATGCAAACATTGGAGGTATTATCATGCCCACACCGTTTCCTGGGATGGACCCTTATTTAGAAGAAGATGGCTATTGGCATCAGGTACATATTAGTTTAATTGTAGATATTCGGCGTAATTTAATACAACAATTACAACCGTATTACTATGTTGAAATAGAACAACGTACTTACCTCGCCGTTATTCCGCCGCAAGATACAGGGATTCCTGATGTGATGGTTGTGGACGCGTATCATCCGTATGGGAATGTAACAGTAACCACCCCAACATTACAATTTCGTCCTATTACGGTTGATTTACCTATGCCAACGGTAGAGAAAGTAATGCGGCGTTACCTGCAAGTGCGTGATACCAATTCCTCTGAGGTGATAACGGTGATTGAAATTTTATCACCAACCAATAAAATTGTAGGCAGTGGGCGAGATGATTATATTAAAAAACGCAATAAAGTGTTACAAAGTAAAACCCATTTAGTGGAGATTGATTTATTGCGTGTCGGCCCGCCCATGCCGATGGCGATTGCGACCCAAAATGATTATCGTTTAGTGGTCAGCCGTAGCCAAAACCGCCCCAAAGCCGATATTTACCTCTTTGGGGTGCGTGACCCCATCCCCGATTTGCCCATTCCGTTGCGCCCCCATGAGCCTGAACCAATTTTACCCGTGAATGACATTTTACATAATCTTTATGAGCAAGCCCGTTATGACCTTAGCCTAAATTACAATCGTCCACCCAAGCCCCCGTTGGCGAAGGCTGACGCGGTTTGGGCAACGCAAGTAATTCAGCCTTTATAAGGTTTGAAACCTTATAAAGGCTTGCGTTATTTTTGTAATCTCACTATGACCCACTTGACCCGATTTTTTCAACCGTTAGTCATCCCCATGTTAGCCATTTTTACCGCCGTTATGGTTGGCTCACTCTTTTTGTTAGGCTATGGCTTCAATCCGCTTGAGGCGTATGGCGGTTTATTGGAAGGGGCTTTTGGCAGCGAAAAAGCATGGGCGCGCACTATCTTAAATATGGTGCCGTTTATTTTTGCGGGGCTGTCGGTGGCTTTTGCCTTTAAGGGGGGGCTGTTCAATATTGGGGCGGAGGGGCAAATTTTCATTGGCTCCATTTGCGCTTCATATATTGGCTATGCGGTGCATGGCCTGCCATTTTTTATTCATTTACCGTTAGCCATATTCGCGGGTTTTCTCGGTGGGGCAGTGTGGGGGGCCATTCCAGGCGCGCTCAAAGCCTATACAGGCTCGCATGAAGTTATCACCACCATTATGTTTAATTACATTGGGATTATCTTCACGGGCTATCTGGTCTCTGGCCCCATGCAAGCCCCTCACTCGGTGGTGGCGGAAACGCCCAAAATGCTAGAAACGGCGCGCTTGCCCTTGCTGGGCAATCCTGATTTAGGCTTACATGCGGGCATTTTATTGGCGATTTTCATGGCGGGGTTAATTTATTGGCTGATATGGCGGACAACGTTGGGTTTTGAGTTGCGTACTGTTGGTCTCAATCCTAAGGCCGCAGCTTATGCGGGAATTAATGTTAAATTTGTGACCATATCAACGATGGGCATGGCGGGTGGTTTGGCGGGGTTGGCGGGGGCAGTGGAGACACTAGGCCGCAATTATTATTTTGCCCCTGGCTTTAATGTGGGCTATGGTTTTGATAGTATTACCATTTCGCTATTAGCCCAAAATAATCCGCTAGGTATTATTTTGACCGCCTTTCTCTTTGGGGCCATGAATGCGGGGACGACGCGCATGCAACGGTTATCGGGTGTGCCGTCAGAACTTATCCAAGTGATACAAGCCTTAATTTTAATGTTCGTGGCCGCTGACCAAATCATTCGTGTGATGTATCGCCTTCGCCCACCCACTGAGGATGAAGAAAATGCCATGTTAAGTGCGGGGTGGGGGCAACGGTGATAGAATGAGTAATTACCAATTAGTAATGAATAAGGAGGAGGTTTACCATGAAAGTGACATTATTAAAATCAAGTTTCATTGCCATGTTAGCGGCATGGCTGGCGATGTGGGCTACGCCGACCTACGCCGATAACCCAGTTACGGTTTATAAAGCTCTCGACCAACCCCAAACGACTAACCAACTGCCGATTGCTTTTGATATAATTTTTAATGCTAACCCCAACCTACCCGTATTGCCTCAACATATCGTTATCAGTGGCACAGCGAAAGTGGAGTCGTTTGTGGTGACGGGTAACGCGCGGTGGTGGAAACTTATCATTACGAAAGTTATCAGCCCTGGCACTATTAAACCGATTATTCCCGCGAATGTCATTGGGGATAATCGAATTTCGGCTATCAGCCCCGATGATATTGTGACTTATAAAGTGAACCCCACACCCAAGCCAACCAAAAAATATCACCCTGGCCATTATGTTTTGGTCAATCCCCTAGATGACCTAGAGATTGCCACCCGTAGCCTGAACATCATGGGGGTGCAAAAGCGATATTACTGGCGCACCTTAGAACCTGCCCTAGACCAGTATGATTTTTCCAGCATTAGAGCCGATTTGGAATATGCTCGCGAACATAACCTTCAGCTTATCCCTTTCATCATAGATAAAACATTTCGGGTTAATCAGCCCACGCCCTTACCCGATTATGTAATAAATGATTATAATGGCGAATTTCATTATATCGACTCAGCCAATAACATAGATATAAGAATGGCAAAACGGTGGAAATTAAACGTGGAAGGGCGTTATTTAGCTCTTATTCGCGCCCTCGGTGCAGCCTTTGATGCTGACCCGAATATTGAGGGGATTAATCTGCAAGAGACCGCCGCCGAAGGGGTGGAGGTGGATTTAACCTCAGAATATGACCCGATTGCTTACCATGCCAACTTAATTGAACGGATTAACGTCGCGGGGCAAGCCTTTCCGACTACCCGCGTTCACCTGATGATTAACGGCTTCCCGCGCGCCACTGCGGGCGACCCATATCGCACGGTGGTATTTGTTCGCACTATGGCGACGGCCATCATGCGCGTGGATGGGGTTTATTCGGGGCCAGATATTTTGCCTTTTTCCACCGACCTTAATTCTCCTTTTGGAGTTTATCCCGTGTATGCTGACCTTGCTAATTTAATGATTACAGGTTGTTCAGCCCAATTGGACAGCTTCAACCATAAATATCCCAAAGATTACCCTAACACTGCTGGCCTTTATATTACAGACCCATTCAAAGACGGTGCGAGCATGGCGGGCGAATGGTTGCCCATGCAACGGATATTTGACTTTGGCGTGGATACGCTCAAACTGGAATATTTCATCTGGCGCGAGGTTGACCCCACCAAAGACCCGACACAAGTTGATACTCATTTTAAGTTCGTCCCCGATGCTCTCTCCGTAATAATTAACCCTGCTAACGCGGCGCGCTTCCCTGGCCTCATCCTCCATCAAAATTATTTACCCTTAATTACAAAATAGTCTATCAGCAATTAGCTAGTCAGCTTGTTAGCTGAACGCTGATTGCTGATTAGCTGAACGCTGACCAACTAATATGGATTTTGTTATTATTACGAGTGTCTTACGCGCCACCTTACGCCAAAGTACCCCCATCACTTTGGGCGCGTTGAGTGGCATTTTTGCTGAAAAGTCAGGTATTGTTAATATTGCGATTGAGGGCATGATGCTCAGTGCGGCGTTCACGGGCTTTATGACGAATGTTTACACTAACAATCTCCCCCTAGCCATCCTTGTCGCCATTATGACAGGTGGCCTCATGGGGCTATTGCATGGCTGGCTTTCCATCACCTTTCGGGTTGACCAAATTATTAGCGGCACGGTCATTAATATTTTGGCGATTGGCCTCACGGGATTTTTCTATCAATCGGGCGCGACCACGAAAGGCAAACTAGAACCCATCGCCATTCCAGGGCTATCCAACATCCCGTTATTAGGCGACGTATTATTTAACAATCCGCCTATCACGTATGCCGCCATTGTCATGGTTTTTATTACATTTTATGTCATATCGCACACCTCATGGGGGCTACGCACTCGCGCCGTTGGCGAACATCCCCATGCGGCGAGTACCGTAGGCATTAACGTAATCCAAGTTCGTTATATCAATGTAATTATTAGCGGCATGATTGCGGGGCTAGGCGGGGCCTTTTTAACCCTAGAAGCTGTCGGCAGTTTTGAACGGGGCATGACCAATGGGCGCGGCTTTATTGCTCTGGCGGCCATGATTTTTGGTAAATGGAATCCCTTTGGGGCGTTTGGTGCGGCCTTGCTTTTTGGCTTTGCCAATGCTTTACAAACCCAATTGCAATTTTGGGGACAGCTGAACATTCCCCATGAGTTCATCGGCATGTTGCCCTACGTTTTAACAGTATTCGTCTTAGCGGGTTTTGTGGGGCGCGCCCGTCCCCCCGCTGCCGTCGGTCAGCCCTATCAGAGTGAGTAATTTTTGCAATAATGCCTTGAAAATTGTAAAATGGTCAAGTTAGGAATGACATGTAATTAATATTCTTAAGATATTGCAGGTTTTAAATAGAGTTTATACCGATTAAAAAATCGTTGACATTTTGTAGGGGCAATGCCTTGTGCTTGCCCCCATTGTGGGCAGGGACAAGCCCT
>JFJP01015339.1_pt2 | contig 10688 bp, 19 predicted proteins | sample 431651 | NCBI WGS metagenome assembly JFJP01 (sample SAMN02602958, study PRJNA72255) | Microbial mat metagenome, whole genome shotgun sequencing project. | biome: fresh water; feature: sink hole; material: water; isolation source: purple microbial (photo- and chemosynthetic) mats found in...
GCGGTGTGAAAATAGTTTGGGCTTCGTTCTTTGTCCCGTAGAAATTAGCATAGGCGGCGCGATGCGCCGCTTATGCCATTTATTCTTTGCCCGAATAAACGAGAGAGGCGATCGCTAAAAAGAGCGATCGCCTCTCTCGTTTATTCGGGCTTATCAATCTTTGAGGTGAAAGCTTGCCACTTCTCAGGCAGCTTTACCATTAAATCATGCTCAACCTTGTTGATGATTGCTCTCGCGCAATACTCTGATACAGTCTCCCCTGACTCACCCATCGCCTCGATGACCGCGTGAATGTTATCGGGCAAAGTTATTTTTATTTGTCTGCTATCTCTTGCCATATATAAAACAGTCCTTAATTAGTCCCTAAATAGTACCGTTTTTAGGACTGATTAGGCTAATATACTAAAAAGCACGGTGCTAGTTTGGACGCTCACACCGTGCTTACCCTTTCATCAAGAGTATTAAAGATTATGGCAGCAAAGAAACCGCTTGAGGTAGTGCCATCACTACCGACACAGGCAGAACCGACTGAGCAGGATTTAGAAAACCTGCTTTCGGCGCGATTGGCTGATGAGCTTATCAACGACATTGACATCGGGAAACTGGCTAAGCTCACTGTTTCCAAGATTGGCATTAAGCTCAAACAAAGATTTATTGATTGGTTGGTATCAGATAATTCTGCTGCTGTGCCATTGAGTGAGGTCGAGGCGATCGCTATCGAATCCCAAGAGGTGGCGGCATGAGTATATTTAATTTGTTTCGCTCTACCGAAGAACAGGAAGAAACCGCGAATCAATACCAAGCTTGGCGCGATGAGAATCCTGAGAATCCTAGCGATGACGACTTTTATCAGGATGAGGATAGCGACGATGAAACGGGCGATGAGCCTGAGAACGTGAAGCCTTGGCTAGGGTGGTTCGGGCTATGAACAACGAGAAAAATCTAATCACCATCAACCGATTTACTCTATTTCTGCTCTGTGCGGGTTGTGTCTGCGTGACGGTTCTCCTTGCACTGCCAAGCATGATCGAGCGCACTGGTGACGCAATCCAAAGGATTGAATTACGCAAAATCGGAGAGAAGAAATGATAAAGACTTTTATCGCCACTGGGTTAAGTTGCCTATCAGTTGGTTCAATCCTTGGGTATGCCATCTCGGAACTAACCCGACAGCCTCAAAACTTGCAAGCTCAAGCCACTCCCGCCGCCGCTCCTAGTGTGCCGCCTAAGCCAACTCGCAAGGAACTAGAGGATCGATATATCAAGGCTCTCAATGGTTATCGCCTCACTATCGACAAAAAAGAGTTAAGCATCTTTACCGATAACCAACTTAATAACGAGGTTTACCGCTTGGAAAGCTTGCTTAGAGCAGGGAAAGCCTATACACCGCCTGATCAACTCGCAATCATTTAACTAACATTAACCGCTATTTTGTAGCGTTTTTTACTAACAGGAATTATTATGACTGCCTATACTCGCGATACTTTTCACAATTCCCAAATCCTGCTCTCTAGCAAGGTTTTTCGCTATGCCACATGGTCAAGCCATGCGATCTATGGCTGTGCGGTTAGCCTGTGTCTAGCGTCCTTTATCCCATCTCACATTTCCCTTAAGTTGATTACTTCAGCGATCGCGCCCGTATTATTTGCGGTGAGTAATCGCCTTGATAAGTTGGCTCTCTATGCCGATGGTTATGGTGCGATCGGTGAAGCACAAAGCCATATTCAATATAGAAACTGGTTAGATGCAAGTCTGCAACCTCCTAAGCGCGAAATACAGGTACAACCTCCTGTAGAAGCACTTGCCCCCGTCAAGTTTGCGGATATCAGAGAAGCACTCAAAAAACCGCACATGATGATTCTTGGTGAAACTGGATCGGGTAAATCGGTGCTGTGTAAATACTTTGCAAGCGAACTCAAAATACCTTGTATCGCTCTCGATCCTCATGCCAGTCCGCACGATTGGCAAGGCGCGAAAGTAGTCGGGCAAGGGCGCGACTATCAGGCAATTGGGGATGAGTTAGCCAAGCTGGTCGAACTCATGGACGCAAGATATAAGCAACGCGATCAGGGTGTCTCGCAGTTTGCGCCCCTCGGTGTAATTCTGGATGAGTTCCCCGCCGTCGCAAGCGAACTAGGCAAGGCGGCGACTAATCCTGTAAAGCTGATTGTTCGCGAAGCGCGTAAGGTCAACATTAAATTAATTCTGCTCGCTCAAGGTAGTGAGGTAAAAACTCTGGGCATTGAGGGAGAAGGATCGCTCAGAGAATCCTTTGCGGTGGTGAGCCTCGGTAAGTTCGCGACGGATCGGGCGAAGACGATTAAGGATAAGGTGATGATTGAGGCGATCGCGCAGCAAAAACGTCCAGCGATGATCGATGATTTGCCCTCAAATATTCCGACTATCCCTGACTCTGTGAGCTTGCCTGTGTTGCCTTTGCCCGATGATTATTTGGCTTTGGAGCAACCTATCGAGGTACAGATGATTAGTAAGGGCTTATCGCCTAATGTTGCCGCCGCGCTTTCAGTGCAACCACAAAGCCAAGCCTTAGCCCCCGTCTTTGGTAAAATCATCACCTTTTTAGATGGGCGCGATTGGACTCGCGATAACTACATTAAGCAATCGATCGCTGATTTTAAAAATGCTGATACTCCATTGGAAGAGCTTCAAGGCTACCTGCAATTTCTCGAAGTTCAAGGACATCTTGAGACTCGCGGCGCGGGTAGAAATGGGTTAGAAGCCCGAAAAATTTAATCTTGAGATATCTTGAGATACACAAGATCAATGCTTTTAGGTTTTTTATCTTGAGATGTTGGTGAGGTTATCTCAACTTTTTTTTGCAAGGTAGGAACATAAGCAGAGATAAAAATAAGCCCCTTACAGGTCATCCTGAAGGGGCTTATTTTTGGTTATTTTTGGTTAGCTAACCATGCTTTAAATTCCTTGAGCTTGTCCCAACTTCGGGATGAGGTCTTGAACTCGCCACGGTGGTTTGGACTTGTCCCCCAGCTTGCCGCCTGTTCCGCCTCGAACTGCTCTAGTTTTTCGAGTAGTTCGCTAGAGCTTGGCACAGGATCGGGGACTACTGTAAGCGCTGGCTTACCAGTAATCGCGGCGAGTTCCTGAGCGATCGCGTCGTTATCTAGGCACATCCGATTAAGCTCAGATTGCTTAATCTTGCCCCCATCAACTTGACGGGCTAGGCTTACCAGCGTATCGGCTAAGTATTGGGGAACCCTGATCACTTTATCGGCAGGTTGCGACCATACCGCCTGAAATGTTGGGTTGCCTCTCTTTTTAGTTGCTGTCATGTTTTTAAGTAATTGTGTAACGCTATTCATTAAAACACTAATACTCACAAAAAACAATAGCGTAACGCTTTTATGTATCGCGTTACGCTATTGGCTAGACCTTGCTATACAGGGAGTAGGTGAGGAAGCTATAAATACCTGTTTCCATCGGCACAGGTACAGCCACAAACACAAGCGGGTTTTCGCGGGAGTAGACATAAACCCCTTTTTCTAGTCGCCGATCTAAATCGCATGGGATAGCATCAGGATCGGGCGCGACTAGCTTAATTACTAGCCTGTACGGGAAAGGGCTAATATCGCTTTTTTGCCTCTGGTGTTGCAGGGCTATCCCCCAATTTTTATCAAAGGGGTTAGCGATCGGTGATTTAATCCTGATCGCCTTAGATTGTTTATCCTCAAATAAAAAATACTCTTTGTCTGGATCGACGGCTAAGCGCTTATAGTGCTTAGATTCTGGTAGTTGTGCGGAAAATTTCATATAGTGCTTTTGTGTGCTAAATTCGTTTCAATCCTTTTCAGGGATTGAAACGAATATGTCTGAGCTTATTGCTGAAAGCTTTGTTAAACCCTTTCAGGGATTGAAACAAATAGGTCTGGACTTAACAGCGAAAGCTTTGTTAAACCCTTTCAGGGATTGAAACAAATAGGTCTGGACTTAACAGCGAAAGCTTTATTAATCCCTTTTAGGGATCAATTGCTACCAAGTTATCAATGTATCGGGATCGATATCCCAAGAAAAAACGATGTCGTACTTGCCTGATGCTCTATCTCCATAGTTTTCCCACTCAATATCAATAGGAAAATCAGAAAGCATTTCATCTAGAGCATCGCCGCCGATCCAATCTTCTTCGCGCCATCCAATGCACTTGCTAGATTTCCCTGCCTCGTAGGCGGTTTGTAGGGTTTTGTAGATGTAATCTCGATCCATTTTCTTTCAATCTCCTATAAGAGTTTATTGGTGAATTATTGGCTTAGAGCCAATCCCTAAAAGGGGTTATTGGTGACGCGCTCTAGACTTCTTTAAGATAGCGTTACGCTATTATTTTTTGTCAATAGCGTTACGCTATTATTTTAATCTACAGAAAGAAACAGGTCTTGGGGTTTGGGTAGCATAGGCTTAGTGGTTTTTGGCTCAATTTTTGGCGCGTAGAGCGACAGCATTAACTGCCTTGTTTTTGGCAATTTTGTCGCCACTGGTTTTTCGGCGACTAGATCAGGGATTAAAGATAATTGCATGATGGTATTTTGGTGATTGATTGTAAGGAATCAGAGCGATCGCCTATCTCGTAAATAGGCGATCATTTTTTTTGCCCTCTCAGGCAATGCGATCGATAGGCATCGAACCCAGTAAACCTACCAATAGGCGATCGCTGTTTTTTTAGTTCAGGTGAAGAGAGATTATTTTGTTCTTGTCGCAATAGCGATCAATCTCTTGTGATAGCAACTCAATCGGTAAGTTTTTTGTTGCATCACGAAGATCATCACCACGCTGATTAGTTGTTTAGGTTTATCAATACGCTTTATTAATTGCGTAACGCTATTCTACACATACCATTTTGTATCTGTCAATAGCGTTACGCAATTATTTTTTAAATCATCTAAATTGCGTAACGCTATTGATTTATAAGCCTATCCCATGTAAGATAAATAGCGTTACGCAATTAATCTAGTCATGTCTGAGCAATTACATTTTTTTAATCCCACGCAAACCGCGCTAGATCTCGATCTACCAAAGCGCGGAAATCCAAATTTTAAAAGCAAGTATTCATCAGGCAAAACTAAGCCTGTGAGAATACCGATCGCCTATATCCCTAGGGTTGAAACCTACGTTAAGAGCTTAGAGTCTAGCCCCTTGCCAATTACTCCCATAAGCCAAGTGTGCGAAATTAGCGTTACGCAATTAGTGCTTAACCCTAATCGCTTTCAATACAAGCTAGTACACGGCTCCACAGGCTCCACAGGATCGCTTAGAGGGATTAAGCAATGGGATGATAATTTAGCGGGTTTAATCCTGGTCTGGTTAGATCCTAGCGACGGTTTAACCTATGTCATCAATGGTCATAACCGCTTAACCCTAGCAATGAATTTAGGGATTGAAGAAGTATGGTGCAGATACATCCAGGCTGACAACGCGATCCAAGCAAGGGCGATCGGTGCTTTAGCAAATATTGCTGACGATAAAGGTAACGCGATAGACGCTGGTAAGTTTTTTAGGGATATGAGCTACAGCGCGGGCGACTTGCCTAAAAACATTGACTTGACTAAAACTGTTTGCAGTCATGGTTTATCAATTTCTAAGCTGTGCGATGAGTTGTTTATGCAATTGGTTAATGGTGAGGTATCTACAGCGATCGCTGTCGCCATCGGTGAAAACTTACCCGATCATGACTTGCAACTTGACTTATGGGAGATGCTCAAAACCCGTCGCAATGTGACAGCCGATCTAGCCTGCGAACTATGCCAAGTTGTCAGCAATGCTAAAAAGTCTCATGCTGACAATAGCGTTACACTATTTGATTTGGGTAGCTTTATGGCTTCTAACGCGATCTATTTAGCTGAATTGCAAGCCTATATAAAACAGCGTTTATCGCGTGATAAGCGCTTGTTCTCTACGGTTGCCAAGTCTCGTAATGCCAATAATTTAAAGCGCGGTAACAATGCGATCGATACCGATACAAGCGCAAAGATTGCGAGTGAGAGTGAGTATATTTTGAGATTGTTTGAAGAGTTGAAAGCCTATAGAAATAGCGTTACACAATTACTTAATGAGTTCGCAGATCGTTTAATGAACGGTGAAAATGTCAAAGATGCTTGCTATACAGCGATTTGTGAGTATTTGGCTAATGTGAGTTTGAGTCAGTTAGCAGCCTAGGGTATAGGCGGCTAGATATACCGATCGCTATCCCGATCTTTATTAGGGTTCTGCGCTTCATACTCTGCCTGCCTTTTATATTCGATCAAGTCTTCTATTCTCGAAATCTCTTTTTCACAGCACCATGTAGCTGATTTTGTTGGGTAAGCCTTCATGGTTTGCAAAATCCCGTCTATGGCTTTGTCTTTATCGCGTACTAATTCTAAGAGCCTATTAAATGAGCTTTCGGGTATCTCAAGAGTTATTGTTTCAGTTTCAATCGGGACTACTTCACGCGAAAAGTCTTCATAAATGCCATCGCTAGGAATCTCTACAGGCTTGCGTTTTGGGTATTTGCGCTGAATGTCTGCAATGGTTGGATATTTGTTTTTGGGCTTGACATTCTGTTTGGACTGATTTGACAATTTAGCGCCTAGAATACCGCCAAAGCCAGCGCCTAAGCCGCCAATAATCCCTAAGTTTTCTTTTGGTAAATACACCATTAGCCCTAGCCAGATCAAAAAGCAAAATATTACAAAGATAAATTCTGCGGTGTTAAGTTTTGGGGCTTGCTTTAATCCCTTACGGTTATTTTCTCTTGTTGATTTCGCTATTTCCACGCATAAAGCTGCGGTCAAAAATACAAGTGCGATCGCTGCAAACATCGTCAAGAATTGAATAATCGCAGTCATCTTGATTACCTCTTAGCGATCGCTCGTTTATCTAGTCAATTCTGAGAATACCTGTTCTTTCGTCATTTCGTGACTGACTAAGCATCTAATCATGACTGATCGGGCTTTGTCTGGCAAAGCCTGAATTAGTTTCCTAAAGCTTTCTGTACCCATATCAGCCTTCCCTTTTCGATAGCGGCTAATCTGTGATTCGCTTACTCCTGATTTTTGTGAAATACCTTTTACTTCAAGGTCTAACAGCTTTATGCAAAGGTCGAGCGCTTCGTAAGGAGGGCATAAAGTCATCGTCGTCATTTGATGTACCTCAGTTGCCAAAGAGCAATTTATATGTATTACTTTTATCACTTTTTTAATCAAAAGTACTTGCATTTAAGCAACCTATTTGGTATAAGATTGTAATTGTTAATCAGCAATTAATTGATATATGACAATTAACGAGTTCCAAGGATTGAGCCTTTCAACCTTGGCGAATCTGACTGGAAAGCCTCTTGCAAGCTGGTCTAGATGGGTTAGGGGGCAAGCAATGAACATAGACACTCTACAAGATTGCTGCAAACGACTTTGTATGAGTTCTGATGATTTTTTGAAAGCTTTAACGCTCCGAAAAAGAAAGTAGAAAACGAGTAATTAATCGCGTATCACCCAACCTATTTAGGGCGGACAGTATTCCGTGAAGTCGTTGAGTACCAAGCCTAAACCTAACCACCGACGCGCCTAATTTCACAATTTCACAATTTCACAATTTCACAATTTCACAATTTCACAATTTCACAATTTCACAATTTCAGAAATAAACCCCATGACATCACACAACCCCGCAGGCTACTACGGCTTGGAAATCCCCGAAGCTATCGAAAAAGAGATCGCCGATCTTTGCTATCTCGATCTAGTTGAAACCATCAACGACATCATCTACTCACTAACTCCTCAAGGAGTAATCAGCCCCGCCTTTGAACATCTTTGTGCAGATACAGACGACTGGTTCTGTGAACTAGAACTAAGCGATCGGCTTTCCCTAGTTCGTTGGTTATCTGGACTTCTAGCAACCAAATACACCAAGTAAACCCCATGACCACATCACCTAGACCACACCACACCGATCGCGTAAAACGCCTCTCAGTAGTACTCCCCACCGACATCGCTGACGAGATTTGCGATCAACCCACCGAAGCGAAACTCATGCTGCTACTCGAAACCGCCGACGACCTCCTAGAAAAGGTTGACGGCTTCCCCTCCCTCCTGATTTCCGCCACAACAACCCAATGGCTACGCAGCCTTGGCAAACGTGAACAACTGCAACTCATCGAAAATCTAGCCCTCATGGTGATGAACGAAATCTAATGGAAGTCACAAACCCCGACCACAAAGCCTACTACAGCTACCTCCTAGAAACCTATGGCGCAAAAGTCGCCTACAGGTATCTAGAGGTAGTCAGCAAGCCGCCAGCCAAAGGCAAAGGCGGCGCATGGACTCGCATTACCTCTAGCCGTGTTACTCGCACCAAAAAAAATGATTAAAATCCTCCCCGCCGCCTTGCTCTGCCTAACTTTGGCAGCCCCCGCCCATCCCTACAGCCAAGATCCTCGAAGCTGTGCCGATCCAAGAACCCAATATCCAAGCAATCCACCATGCCTCTTGATGCGTATTCCTGCCAAGTAATCGGGCGCTACATCTCCACCCTAAAAAGTCCACACACCATGTCAACAAATCTCGCAGATTATCCAGAGCCAGAGATCGACTCAGTATCAAAGTTTTATCGGCAATCAGAGCTAAACACCATGCTTGCCGAGCAAGTTGACGAGCTTAGCATCGAGGTCACGAATCTACAGGCAAAACTTAGCCGCCTAGAATCGCAACACGCAACGGCTCTAAACCAAGCCAAGAAAAGCCACTCAGACACATTCACCAGTTTTAAAGCTGACGTGATTGTGACTCTCAAAGCCCTTGAGTTAATGGCGATCGCTAGTCAACGTCATGGAGGAATTGCCCTAAATCACCATGTCCGTGATATGCGATTGGCTCACCTCCAAGGCGTTATTCAAAATGCGATTGAGGACTTCAGCGATCGCAAACTAACTACCTATGACGATGACTTTTAACAACGACTCCACGCCTGAAATCCGCAGCCAGCTAGAGCAAAAAGGCTTTTTTTCAAGCCTTGCATCCTTTATCCCTTGCCACTGTGGTCAATGCTTCGCGCCCCCTTGGGGAGAAATGCTCTGGCACTTAGATCCCCCTGAAGAAGGTTCAGGCGAAAACTTTCCAAAGGTTTACACCTGTGAACTTTGCAATAGACAAGCCCCCTATTGCTTCGGCGCAGACGATCAATTTTTTGAATTTTGCGACTCCTGCGCTGAAGCAGCTAAAAAACTTATCTACGACGACTACTAACCACGCGATCGCCTAATTACCCCGAACTAAAACCATGACCCCAGACTTAGAAACAGTAAAAAGCAAGGTATGTGAGCTTGCTAACGACATCCAAGAGAATAGATCAAATATCGGAGACCTTGAGGCAGAGATCGAAGAATTGGAGCAAGAAATATCGGAAAAAGAAGGTGAGATTGCTCAACTTTTGAGGCAACTCAAATTACACACAGTAACCGTTTCCGATTGTTTCACTTACACCATAACGATCACTGGCAAAAACAGTGTTTCCATTTCCAGACACTTCTTCGGGCAACACAACTAACCAAACAAGCGATCGCCTAATTACCCAAAACAATTAGGCGATCTAACCTATGCAGCACATATCCCAAATCATCAAAAGTCTGCCAATCATGACACACAGCCAATTTATAGAACTGGTTCGCGAGATGCGATTTAACCAGAAACAGTACTTCAAACACCGCACCCAAGGATTTTTAGAAAAGTCCAAAGCACTCGAAAAACAAGTAGATCAATACCTCACAGAATCCGAAAAATCCACACAGCAAAAGCTTTTTTGACATGGCTCCCTCAAATATAATCATCGATCCACCCAACGACAAACACCGTCAAGAATGGCTAGATAGCGCCGTTGACGAGCTAATCATTGATGCAAATTTACATACCATCACCTGCCATCGCACCATTAACTATCTATTAGGATGGAAAAACCCCAAGGGCGCAGCAGGGAAACAAACCAAAGAAGATCGCACCTGTTGGGCAGTATGGGGCGTAAATCCTTCTGATTCGGGCGCGGGATATTTTGGGGTGCAAATTAAACTAGATACCCCCCGCCTCGTTGACGTTGACGGCAAAAAAAAGCCTGTCAAGTATGAGTCTTGCATGGGCAAAGGTGAGGCGATTCAGCCTCTTTTTTTGAAGGTTCCCGATCGCATTTGGGAGAAGATCGCCACAAAATGGGCGGCTCCCATCCTTCCCGAAGATTATCAAAATGGCTTCTGGACATGGGTTCTAACCAAAACTCAAATACCCGTACTCATCACCGAAGGAGCCAAAAAAGAAGGGGCATTACTCAGCGCTGGTTATGCCTGCATCTCCATCCCCGGTGTGAGCAATGGTCAATATTTGGGCGAAGTAAACCCCTATCTCGCACCCTTCGCCACCGTCGGGCGTAAAGTCGTTTTAGCCTACGATTCCGACCTGCACTATAAAGAATCCGTTCGCAAAGAACTAGATCGCCTTGGCAGATTACTCGCCGCCGCAGGGACTACACCCTATGTCATGCAGTGGACTCAAGAAGTCAAAGGCATTGATGACTACATCGGCGAATTTGGCACAGACGAACTCGATAAGATTTACTCAAGTGCGCTGACCTTCGAGAAGTATCGCAAGGCAACCAAGGAAGAAGCGGAAAACATCGAAAAAGAAGAGATTGAGGATGAGCTTC
>JFJP01015772.1_pt1 | contig 10688 bp, 8 predicted proteins | sample 431651 | NCBI WGS metagenome assembly JFJP01 (sample SAMN02602958, study PRJNA72255) | Microbial mat metagenome, whole genome shotgun sequencing project. | biome: fresh water; feature: sink hole; material: water; isolation source: purple microbial (photo- and chemosynthetic) mats found in...
CCGCCCAGGGCGGTAATGAATCAGATACCACCAATCATGATTCCTTACTCGGACTTGTCCGGGCTGCAATGGTGATGGAGTCCAACGACTCAGAGTCCGATTCTCTGCGTCAAACGGTAGTAGAGGAACTGATTGCTTATTTAGAAGAACACAAACAACAAGATTGTGCTGACTATTTTGCCTTGCGGTTACAAGATTTACCGACTCGTGAAATTGAGGAAATTCTAGGATTAACTCCTCGTCAGCGTGATTATTTGCAACAAAGATTTAAGTATCATTTGCTTCGATTTGCTTTAGGACATCGTTGGGAATTAGTTCACCAATGGTTAGAAGCAGATTTAGAACGGGATTTAGGGTTATTACCCCATCAATGGCAAGAATTCTTAAATCAAATCGGTGCCAGTGATCAGAATTTGTTAAGTTTAAAACAACAGGGATTATCTGAGGTCGAAATTGCTAAAGTTTTGAATTGTAAAACGGCTCAAATTCAAAAACGTTGGTTTAAGTTGTTAGAATTAGCTTGGGAAATTAGGAATAGTTCAATATCCGGAGCCGGGGCATCTACTGATGAATAACGAAACAAACCAAGATGATCAAGCGTTTGAACGCCGATTCTTTGACTGGTTGTTACAACAACAAACAACACCTTTATCTCATGAGGCTGAGGAGGAATTAAACCCCCAGACACAGCCTGATGAGAGTTCTGAGGTGGAAAACCTAGAGTGGGATGAATTAGATCCCCTCGACTCTGAAGATTGGGTTTTCCACCCTAACAGTCAACGTTCACAGATAGGAGATATGGGAATTGTGAAAAACCGATTTGAGTCCGTATTGAGAGAAAAACTTAAAGCCAAAATTCAACTGAACCCACCCCTATTTCCGTGGGAACCTGTCGGAACTGACTTGCTTAATGAATATCCAGACGTATTTGGGGAAGGACAGGTTCCCGATTCTAGTCTTTTTCGGATTTATCAACAACAATTAAGATGGTCAATGCTTCTACCCGAGCAGGTTTTTGCCCAGTTATTTACGACTTGTCAAGGACTTCTGCAATCTAGTTTACAAGAAGGTGCTAAATTAGTTCAGGTAGTGGAAACCTTCTTTCCCAATCAGTCCCAACCCTTGAATGAATTGGCTGGTTTAGTAATTCGAGGTTCTTTACGGGGAGCTTTAGATTTAAGAGAATCCCAACCCTGTTATGAAACCGCAAACCCGGAACAACAAATGGTATTACTATTATTAGCAACTCAGGAAATCCTTAAGGAATTACGAATTACGAATTACGAATTACGAATGGGGAATGGGGAATGGGGAATGGGGAATGGGGAATAGGAAATAGGAAATACCCGAACAGATTGAAGTTTAGGTCAGATTAGGTTAGAGTAGGATGGAAGCTCTTAATTTTCCTAATCCTCAAGCCGAAAAGATGACAAATTCAATCCCCTTAATCAGTCAATTATGGCGACGGATTGAAGCCATGCCAAAGCCAATACCGGAAGATTCCCTTTGGTTGCGGGTATTGGTGCAGTTATTAGTGATTGCCGGGATTATTGCCACAGATATTGCTATTGAGGAACCTCTTAATTTATGGGCAATTCCTGTAAGCATTGTCGGAGCAACCTGGAGTTGGTTTCGTCGCTACCATCGCAATGTGCCTGTTAAATTTTGTATTGCCATTGGAATGTTAGTTACCCTGGCTGTATTTTTTGGGCGACTGTTTGGGGAAATGAATGATACGCGATTAGCGTTGGCGAGATTATTAATAGAATTACAGGTTTTACATAGTTTTGATTTACCCCGGCGCAAGGATTTAGGCTATTCGATGGTGATTGGATTAATTTTAATCGGAGTAGCGGGAACTCTCAGTCAAACCCTGGCTTTTGGGCCTGTGGTATTAGTATTTTTGGCTTTAGCTTTACCAACTTTAATTTTAGATTATCGCTCTCGTTTAGGGTTGGGGGATATTCAATTTAACTCTAAAAAAACACCCCAGCCACCCGGAAGCGGAGTTAATTTTAAGTCTTTAGGAATTATTTTTTTAGTCGTTGTTTCTTTGGGATTAACTATTTTTGCAGTTCTTCCCCGGTTTCCTAGTTATCAATTAAGAACTTTTCCAGTCAGTTCTCCGATTGATCTGCCCCCCGGACAATTTGATGGACAACGCATTCTAAATCCTGGTTATGTATCTTCGGGAAATAATAATAATAATAATTCTGCGGGAAGTGGCACCGGATTAAATCAAGAGACGGGGGCGGGAACTCTAAATGATACCTTCTATTATGGTTTCAATACCAAAATTAATCAGAATTTACGCGGAGAATTAAAGCCTCAAGAGGTGTTAAGGGTGCGATCGCAAGCCAGAGGATTTTGGCGGGTAGTGGCTTAAACGTCCCCATTGGTCATATCAATTCAATTTATTTCCGTTAATAACTAATGCAAAAACTCAAGAAGTTGTCCAGAGTTATACCGTGCTTCAACAACTTCCTAGTTTAATTCCGGCGATGAATAAGGCGAAGGAAATCTATTTCCCTACTGAGGAAATTGCTATTGATCCCGATGGGAATTTGCGATCGCCTTTAGAATTACGAGAAGGAATGACCTACACGGTAATTTCTCAAGTTCCCTATCGGAATCGCCAGCAATTACAACAAACCTCTACAGACTATCCTCCAGCAATTAAAAAATACTATTTACAAGTTCCCGATCAAATTCAAGAGCAAGTTAGGAAAAAGACAGAAGAAATTTTAGCCAGTGTGCATCAAGTCGCCCAAAACAAGAAACCCTTAGATTCAAATTATGAAAAAGTCTTATATTTAGCCCAGTATCTCAAACAAAACCCTAATTATAAATTACAACAAGAACCGCCATTTTTAAGAAAACATGAAGATCTAGTCGAAGCCTTTCTTTTTGGTTATCAAGATAGTCCCCCCGGAAAAAAAATTACCGGAGGCTACCCCGATCATTTTTCCACAGTTTTAACCATGATGTTACGTTCAATTGGGATTCCAGCGCGACTGGTGGCGGGGTTTAACCCAGGAGAATTTAATCCGTTTACGGGATTATATGTAGTTAAAAATACCGATGCTTTGGCGATGACGGAGGTATATTTCCCTAAATATGGTTGGTTTGCATTTAATCCAATTCCGGGGATGGATTTAATTCCCCCTTCGGTGGAGGAAAATCAAACCTTTAGTGCGTTAAAAGCGTTTTGGGATTGGGTGGCGGGTTGGCTACCTTCTCCGGTTGCGAATGGATTACAATTGATTTTAGGAACTTTAATTTTATGGTTATTTCAAGTTATTCGCTGGTTTTTTAGTTTATTTACTCAAGGATGGTTAGGGATTTTTAGCGGATTAATTATCACAACAATTATGGGATTTTTCGGGTGGTTAAGTTGGGATATTTGGCGAGGTTGGCGCTATCGTCGCTGGTTAGCAAAATTACCTCCTGAAGAAAGTCTCTATCAACAACTTTTACCCAACCCAAACCCCCTTAGAATATGCGTCTTGGTTACATCAATATCATCCGATCTCAGAATGTGAAGTAATTGATGAAATCTCTCAAGCCTATATGGGTTGGCGCTATGGGGGAAAACCCGTTAATCTTAAACAGATGCGACAATTATTAATCAATTTGAAATCATCCCGTTGGAAACGCTTAAAACGGCAAAAAAGGCTTTGATACACAAAATTGTATTTTTGTCAAGCCCAACCCTGTCGTCCTCAACTCAGCATCTAAAAAATTTGTACAACAGTTAGGGCAAAATCAATTGATGTAACATTAGGACTACAAGGAAAATATAGGATCTTAACCCCTGTTTTCAAAATAAGTCAAACTCCCCCAGATTATTTTTTTTGTATTATAGCACCAAACGGCGTAATTTCGTCAATAGTTGCAACTAAATTTCAATAACCTCTTGACAAAATTAGCCAAAAAACCAGATTTAATTTTAAAATTCAAAACAATAACACTATTTCTATAATTTAAACTTATATTTAAGCCACCTCAGATAGAATCAACAATCTCCATTTTCATCCCCGCAACTATTAACAAATTTTAAGAAAGTTTACATAAAACTGGAAAAGCTTGACAAAAGCATAAACTGAACTGTGATTTGAGATCACTTCCAAATCCGGGGTTTTTCGCTAGGGGAGCAGCAAGTTTTTCCATTGAACTTTGCTACTGAAGTAAAGGTTCGTAAGATGGTAAAATACAGTCTGCTACTAAGCCTGAAAATATCAAATTCTTGTAAATGCTGTTTATATCAGTTGGGAGAAAAGCGTTGATGAAACGATTAAGTCGCCTGTTAGCTTTGTTAGTTTTGATAGTCGGTTGCTTCGCAGGGACTGGACATCAAAATGTTTTAGCTGCAAACTTGAATGTGATGCAGTATGGGGTTATTTCTCCGATCTTAGCAACGGAAGCTCCTCGGAAAAATCGTGTTGACGAGAAGATGGCCACAGTTCGCAATAAATTGGACTTGAATAATAGCGACCTGCGAGATTTTCGTCAATACAAAGGGATGTTTCCGAACTTAGGGTCAGTCATTATTAAGAATGCTCCCTATAATTCTGTGGAAGATGTATTGAAAATTTCTGGTTTGACAGAAAAACAAAAAGGAATTCTCCAAAAGAATTTAGATAACTTTACCGTAACGCCTTCAGAATCCGTATTTATTGAAGGCGACCAACGGTTAAATGTTGGGGCTTACGACTAAGCTATTCTCTGGGATTCAGTGTCAGAATGTTAGGATTATGTTGACGGACTTAAAAAAAAGTTAACATAATCTTCAAAGTCAGTTAAATCTGTTTCAATCCGTCACCGAGAGTGTCCAGATCTGTGACTTCAAATCAACCTATCCTGGCACTGACCCATGACCTCTATTGATTTTTCCCTAACTTCCGACCTGCCCTTAACCTTTGATGTATTGGTTATAGGGACAGGGGCGGCGGGGTTATATACGGCTATGAGTTTACCCGAACATTTGAGTATTGGCCTAGTCAGTAAAGATATTTTACCCCTATCAGCCAGTGATTGGGCACAGGGAGGCATTGCTGCGGCAATTTCCACCGATGACTCTCCCCTGCTGCACTTAGAAGACACATTAAAAGCTGGGGCGGGTTTATGTGAACTAGAAGCAGTTCAGTTTCTAGTCAATCACGCACCCGAATGTATTCATCGTTTAGTAGAATTAGGAGTAGCTTTTGATCGGCATCAAAGCCAGTTAGCCCTAACCTTAGAAGCCGCCCACTCCCGTCACCGAGTCCTACACGCCGCCGATACAACCGGACGTGCAGTAATTACGACCTTAACAGAACGAGTTTTAGAAAGACCGAATATTAAAATTATTTCCCCTGCCTTTGCCTTGGATTTATGGATGGATAACTCTGGTAAACGTTGTCAGGGCGTGAGTTTAATTCATAATCATCGCATTTATTGGGTGAAGGCGAAGGCTGTTGTCTTGGCAACCGGGGGAGGAGGTCAAGTCTTTGCTCATACAACTAACCCTGGTGTTAGTACCGGGGATGGGGTGGCGATGGCTTGGAGAGCAGGAGCATTACTTCGAGATTTAGAGTTTTTCCAATTTCACCCCACAGCTTTAACTAAACCAGGGGCACCTAGGTTTTTAATTAGTGAGGCGGTGCGAGGGGAAGGAGCCCACTTAATTGATTCCCAGGGGCGGAGGTTTGTCTTTGATTATGATCAACGGGGGGAATTAGCCCCCAGAGATATAGTCAGTCGGGCAATTTTCAGCCATTTACAAAAGTTACGTCAAATTGACGGAGCTAATGCGGAACAGGTTTGGTTAGATTTACGGTCAATTCCGGCGGAGAAAATCCAGTATCGGTTTCCAAATATTATTCAGGTATGTCAACAATGGGGCGTGGATATTCTACATGAACCCATTCCTGTTACCCCGGCAGCCCACTATTGGATGGGAGGTATTGTCACTAATACCCAAGGTCAAACTTCTATCCCTGGACTCTACGCCGTAGGTGAAACGGCTAGTACCGGAGTGCATGGGGCTAATCGTTTAGCTAGTAATTCTTTGCTAGAATGTTTAGTATTCGGTGCTCAAATGGCATTGATTCAGGATATCGATCTGGTTGAAACTGAATCGAGCTTCGATGAGTCTGTTTCTCTACCTAGGACGGTAAAGCCCTTAATATTACCTGGATCAAATTGGGAGGAACAATATGCTACAATTAAAACAATTAGATCCCAGTTGCCCGATGTTCTATGGCGCTGTGCCGGAATCTGTCGCCAGTCTGATCATTTGCAGGAGGGATTAATGCAGGTGAAATCTTGGTCTGAAGAATTTTTAGCTTTGCCCATCAGCCAATTTCTGTCAACTCTACATCCGAGTTCTTCGGCTGAAATGGAGATACAAGAAATAGCCCACAGTGACCTAAAACAGTGGGGGGAAACCAATAATTTACTGAATATTGGTGAGTTGATTTTGAAGAGTGCAGCGTTTCGTTTGGAAAGTCGTGGAGGCCATTATCGAGAGGATTATCCGCAGTCAGACCCAAGCTGGCGAGTACATACCTTAATTCAAGAAAACCAAATCTGGAAATCTCCGCCCGTTTTAGGTTAGGTTCGAGAACCTGAACCATCTCCTTCCGGGGGTTTTCCCGTATCAGGAGGAACGTATTCACAGATTAACTGTGAGGTGTCCAGATATTTATACAATTGAGCTAAATTTACCTGGGTGGTAGCCTCGAATTTCATCCCGATGGCGAAAATCAGAGCCACAGTTAAGGGCAAACAGCTAACCCATGCTATTGTTTTTTTTAGTGTTAGGCTAGAAACCATAATCGTTTTACCCCCTAATTCAACTTTTAATCCTTCAACCAGGGCAGCCAACGATAACAAAACTGCCTTTATCGTTCAAGTATATCAATTATATTCCGTAATTACACTGAGTTTTCTGGAAAAATTGTTGACAATTAACTCCCTCTTATGGTTTTTCACCAAATGTAGGTAGAAAATCTATATCGAGAAACGATGCTTTGGACGTGTAACTTTCCTCTGTTTCTATAAACCGAATTCGATAATGTTGATTAATAGATTTAGGATGTGTATATAATACATAACATTGAGCAAATTAATCCGCGCTCTACTAACCAAAAAAAGCCATTAATAAGCTAGGGAGATTAAAACTCAAAATAAGTAGGCAAGCTCACATAAACAAAAAAACTGATTTGCAGGAGGCAACTTGCTAAATGCAAGGCTCTTTAAACGAAATTGATATTCGCAGTATTTTACAACTGATTGAGCTTGGCCAGAGAACGGGGGAACTCATGGTAGAAGCTTACAGTTCACCCCAGGTGACGACTGAAATGGAACGCCATCACAGCCGTCTAAATGGACAATGTTGGCTAGTATTTTCCTGGAATGGTAGAATTGTCTATGCGGGCCAAAGCGAAGGTAGCCTGATGAGGTTGCGCGATTATTTACGGCGCTATAAAGCTGAAACCGTTCTCACAGATTTAGAAGTTCCTTCCATCACTTCGGTCAATGCTCCAGAATATGGGTACTTGTGGGCGTTGCTAGAAAATCAAGTGATTACCCCAGAAATCGCGCGTAGTATTGTTCATTGTATGGTTCAGGAAACTCTATTTGACCTCCTGAGTTTACATCAAGGTGCTTTTATTTTTGAAATGGGATCAGGATTAGCACCCCAGTTAACCACTTTAGAAATTAGCCCCGCCCTGGCGCATATTTTCAAACAAGTTCAAGAATGGAAGAAATTCCATCCCCATATTACTTCGCCGAACCAATGTCCCTTAATTACAGATAGATCAAAATTACAAAAAACCGTCAGACCCCAAGTGTTTGAAAGTTTGAATCATTGGGCAGATGGTCAAACTTCAATTCGTCAGATTTCCCGTTATTTACATCGAGATATTGTCATGGTGGCAAAAGCTATTTATCCCTTTGTACAACAGGGATTAGTACAACTATTAGCCCCCCATCCTGAAAATATATTGAGTGTTCCAGAACCCCTTGCTGATAGGAACCGCAGCCCTAGAATTGTGTGTATTGATGATGATATAGTGATTCGGGAAACCGTTGAAATCATTTTAAAAGAACATGGCTATGAAGCTACAGCAATCGGGAATCCTTTAAAAGCATTAAGCTTAGTTTTTCAACTTAAACCTGATTTAATTCTTTGTGATATTGCGATGCCCGAATTAAATGGTTATGAAATCTGTGCTATGTTAAGAAATTCTACGGCTTTTCGTCAAACTCCGATTGTTATGTTAACTGGAATTGATGGATTTATAGATCGCCTCAAAGCTCGGATGGTTAGAGCCACGAATTACTTAACTAAACCCTTTGGAGATGCAGAATTATTAACATTAGTCGAGACCTATATCGGGCCAGGAAAAATAATAGATGCCTCGATTAATACAGATTTAGAAGATGAATTTATGACCGAGCTAGAAACCCTATAAATTATCAATCAAGTTCAGTTAGCAGTTAAAGTCCACCTGGAGTCAATCATAGAACTAGAAAGAAAACCGGAGGCTGGATCAGTTTCGGCTGTCAAAGATTTGTATAATTAAAAAAGAATCACCTTTTTTGAGGTGCGAAGGTTTTCTTAAACTATACGATAAATTTGTAATGCAGCATAAACCCCGTTCCACTTGGGCACCCACCGCCAATATGATTATAGGTAATTTGGGAGTTTCTAAGGGAGAAGAAAGATGAATACAGTTATGGTCGTGGAAGATAGTGTCACTCAACGGGAGATGATTTGTGATCTTCTCAAGCAGAATGGCTTAAAAGTCAGTACCGCGACCGACGGTGTGGAAGCACTCGAAGAAGTGCAAAAAAACCGCCCCGATTTAATGGTGCTAGATATTGTTATGCCTCGGATGAATGGTTACGAACTCTGTCGTCGCCTCAAATCCGATCCCGACACCCGCAATATTGCCATCGTCATGTGTTCTTCCAAAGGGGAAGAATTTGATCGCTATTGGGGGATGAAACAGGGGGCAGATGCTTATATTGCTAAACCCTTTCAACCCCAAGAATTAGTGGGAACCGTTAAACAATTACTTAGAGGATAGGTGAAATATAACTATGGTTGGGAATTCTGATTTTTTAACCGGGCAAGGAACAGATAGTCCAGAATTTCAAGAATTGCAAACTCCTGAAGGGGAGCCACATCTCCGCTTTTTCGTCCCTTCGGGGGATGAATTCGCCTTTCCCGCCATTGGAATTCGGGAGGTGTTATTCCAATCACCAGACCGGATGACTCCGATTCCTAATGTTTCCCCCCTGTTGCTGGGAACCTTCAATCTCAGGGGTCGAGTGATTTGGGTCGCTGATTTAGGCCAGTTTTTAGGCGATTCAACTCCCCTGAATACTGATCGCACAGAGATCCACGTTATTGCAGTCGAAGACCAAGACATTATATTAGGATTGGCGGTTGATAAAGTCAATGATATGGCATGGCTTGACCCTGATAAAATGCAAATGCCCACCCAAGTCAGCGATAGTATGACTCCTTTTATTAAAGGAGAGTGGCAAGTTGGAGCGACTGGCGGTGTCCTGCGACTCTTAGACCAAATAGCAATTCTGAGATCCGCTCGTTGGGCAACGTGACCCGTCACAGGTATAGCCAGTTCTATTTACATTGATATAATCTGTGTTCCTACATTGAAATCTTAACTGTTAAACACTCTTAACACTAAACTTTAAAGTCAAAAGGGGAATCGCTCATGGCAATAAGCACAGACTTCCTACAGGAGTACCAACAAACAGCAGAGGCTTACTCTCAGGGAAATTATGAACAGGCGGCGGCGCTGATTTATCAACTAATCGAAGATTATCCAGAAGATCCCTCCGCCCGTCTTCTCTGCGGTCATATCTACTATGGGTTACAACGGTATGATGTGGCTCGTGAGCAGTATGTCGCCGTGTTCAACTTGACCCATGATTCCGAATTACTAGAACAAGCTAATCAAGCCGTTTCAGATACTGACCAATACTTAGAGCAGATCCGCACTTTCGATGATAGCCTCGATTCCCCAGCGGTTTTTAATAGCCTTCTGAATCAAGAAAATGATAATGACGAGATGGATTTTACCCAAGACTTAACTGACTATGTTGAAGAATCCAACGGTTCGGCTAATGGTAAATCCCCGATTGATTTATTAAAGCCCGATTTAGATTTGGAATCCCATCATGTTGATCAAACTCACAAATTGAATGGCAATTCAAGCAATGGGTCAAGCCATGAGGAGGAGGATTTTAATGATTTGCAGGATAACTTTGATTTCCAAGAATTAGACGATTCTGACTTAGATTTATCAGATCCCGATTTGGAAGTTTCTATGGGTGGTTTTGGGTTCCAAAATCTAGGGGATGAACCCGATAATTTAGAATTTTTAGAGAGTCAATCTCCCCTAACTTATGCTGAGGATAATCCTTTTGCCCCGGGGGATGAATTCGATGAAGGAACATCCCCCAACCCCCTAGATGATCAAGATTCCTTAACTCAATTAGAGGCCGATCCGTTTACACTAGAAGAAGATGATCAACCCTCTGACCATAGCCAGAGCTTTGGGGACGATAATGCCAGCGTCAGTGATATTGAACAGTTAAGTGGGGATTTATTTTCTTCTGAGGATGACCTATTAGATTTGTTCGAGTCCCCAACCTCTAGTAAAGAC
>JFJP01040771.1_pt1 | contig 10688 bp, 11 predicted proteins | sample 431651 | NCBI WGS metagenome assembly JFJP01 (sample SAMN02602958, study PRJNA72255) | Microbial mat metagenome, whole genome shotgun sequencing project. | biome: fresh water; feature: sink hole; material: water; isolation source: purple microbial (photo- and chemosynthetic) mats found in...
TTATCGGGGATTTAGGTTCCCGTGACATTTCGTAGTAGTAGACCCAATCTACAAATGAAGGGACGATTCTCTGGAAGAGGGCTGTCAGGCGGCCATCCCAGGTAAGAAGCTTGTTTCTTTTCTTCTTTCTGATACCTTTCAGTACCCATTTTGCAACATATTCAGGCGACATCAGCTTACCTTCATCCCTTGGAGATTCGCCCTGTTCTGTACCGTCGGCAGTTAATGCGTGTTTTCTTATATCTGTTGTAGTAAAGCCGGGGGCAATTATCATTACATGCAGGCCCTTCCTGAGGTTTTCTATCCTGATAGTCTCCAGGAAACCATGAATTGCAAATTTTGAAGCGGAATAACCCGTCCTGCCCGGTAGTCCATGAAACCCCGCAACAGACGATACACCAATCAGGGAACCTTTTTGTTCAAGAATATAAGGAAGTGCATATTTAGTGCAATAAACAGTGCCCCAGAAGTTTACATCCATTAACCTGTGAAGTACTTCCAGCTCAACATCGACAAAAGAAGCCCTCATTGAAATTCCGGCATTATTAACCAGAATATCTATCGTACCATATTTTTCAACTGATTTTTCTATCAGGTTTTTACACTCAGCTTCAATACTAACATCTGTTTTGACATATATGGCTTCGTAATTCAGAGTTTTTAAGTCATTGTGAATTGCAGAAAGCCGGGCCTCATTACGTGCAGCCAATACAACTTTGCTCCCATTACGGGCGAACTCACGGGCTATGGCCTCTCCAATACCGGAAGAGGCTCCTGTCACGATAACCACTTTGTCTTTAAACAGATCTTTCATTAATCTTCAATTAGCCAGGTAAAGTGCTAATTTAACTGAATAAAAACAAAAAAGGAAAGCAATTGCTTTCCTTTTTTGTGATCCAGCTGGGGCTCGAACCCAGGACCCCATCCTTAAAAGGGATGTGCTCTACCAGCTGAGCTACTGAATCCTCCCTTATTTTTGCGAGTGCAAATGTATCATAAATTTATTTTAATACAAATAAATAATATACATTTTTTCCTGAATTTATACCTTCAGATTTTGAAATGAACTCACGAAAAGATGTAATCCCTACTATATCAAGGCTTTTTACTTTGAGAGAACCGGAATCTGCCTGTTTATTGATTCCTCAAGTGAGATTAAAGTTTCTGTCCTTACTATTCCGGGTATATTTTGAATAGTATCTGTCAGTATCATTCTCAGATGCTCATTATCACGGGTATAAACTTTTATAAATAGTGAATAATTTCCCGTAGTATAATGACATTCAATTATTTCAGGAATCTCCTTAAATTTTTTTATGACATCACGGAAGTTGCCCGGATGATCGAGAAATACACCAATATAAGCGCAGGTTTTAAATCCAACCATTACAGGATCTACTTTAAATTCAGACCCCCTTATAACACCAATCCTTATCAGACGCTGAACACGCTGATGTATTGCCGCTCCTGAAACACCACACTCCCTGGCAACTTCCAGATAAGGTATTCTTGCATTTTTTGTTATGATGTCCAGAATCTTTTTATCAAGATTGTCAATCTGTAAATTTTCCGTCATTTCTGCATCGATTAATTAAACGAATGAAACAATATTTAATATAATTCTTACAAATTTATAGTAATAATTATAAAAAACACAATCCGGTTATAAAATGTTTTATGATTTTATTAAATAATGCCTTTGGTAATTAAAAGCTTTATCAGTCTTTATTATTGATATATCCGATTATCTCGTTGATATCTTTAAATCCTTTCCTGAGTAAGTATTCCTCAATACCTTCAAGAATCTTAACTGAAGCCTGTGGATCTATAAATGAAGCTGTTCCTATCTGTACAGCACTTGCCCCTGCCAGAATGAACTCCAGAGCATCTGAAGTATTCATAATTCCGCCCATTCCGATAACCGGGATCTTTACTGCATTGGCAACCTGCCACACCATCCGCAATGCCACAGGCTTAATAGCCGGACCCGATAACCCGCCTGTAATTGTTGATAATGAAGGACGCATTTTGGTTACATCTATTGACATACCAAGTAAGGTATTAATCAGCGAAATAGAATCAGCGCCTTCTTCCTCCACTACCCTGGCAAAATCTACAATATTTGTAACATTTGGCGATAACTTAACAATAAGCTTCTTTTTATAGGCTGCTCTTACAGCTTTTGTCACTTCGCGGGCTGAATCAAGATTGGTACCAAAAACCATCCCACCCATTTTTACATTCGGACAGGAGATGTTTAATTCAATGCCGGGGATTTTTTCAAGCGCGTTTAGTCTGGAAGCAAGTGTCACATAATCATCAAGATAGCTACCATTTATATTGACAATAATATGTGTTTCATAGTCTTTAATCCGAGGGTAGATGGTATTTTCGAAATATTCAATTCCTTTGTTTTGCAAACCCACAGCATTCAGCATACCGGCAGGAGTTTCAGCCATCCGGGGATATTTATTCCCTTCTCTGGGTTCAAGTGTTAATCCCTTTATAAATATTGCACCAAGGCGGGAAACGTCAATAAAATCATCAAACTCAGGGCCATATCCAAAAGTCCCGGAAGCTGTCATTACCGGATTCTTAAAATGAAGGTCTCCTATATTGATTCCAAGATTTACCATTTCAGATCTTTTATATTGAAAACCGGACCATCGATACAACTGCAAAGATTGCCATTTACAGTATCAACTATACAGCAGAGGCAAGCTCCTATACCGCATGCCATGAGGTTTTCAAGTGAAACTTCGCAGGAAATACCATTTCTTTTAGAGTAACCAGCAACCGCTTTCATCATCGAATCAGGTCCGCAGCAGTATACCCGGTCGTATTTTGTTTCAGATAAAACCGAATGGTTTGTGACGTATCCTTTTTCTCCAACCGATCCATCCTCTGTAGTTATATATACTCTCCCTATTGCAGAATATGCATCATGCTCAAGAATTCTCTCCTTATTCCTGAATCCCAGAAGAATATCAGGTGAAAAGCCAAGGGATTTCAGGTGCTTTCCAAGATATAATAAAGGCGCAATACCGCATCCTCCGCCAATAAGAATGATTTTATCGTTTTTTACAGGCTCCCCGAACGAGTTTCCTAAAGGATATATAATATTAATTGTGTCACCAGCCTTCAATCTTGCGAGAGTCTCTGTACCCTTTCCCACAACCTGGATAAGAAGCTTTACACTATTCTTCTTGTAATCAACATCATGAATGGATATCGGACGGCGGAGAAATGTCTCGGGACTACCATCAACACGAACCTGAACAAACTGTCCGGGCTTTATTTCAGGAAGTTTCTTTCCTCCTTCAATTTCCAAAACATAAAAATCTGTGATAATGCGCTTGTTTTCAATGACTTTAAAATCTTCTATGCGCTTTGACATCTTTTATTGGTTTGCAGCAAAGATAATTTTTAAGAGTGATTTCTGAAAATATTAGAATGGGATAATTCAATTAAAATGCATAAAAACAAGAATACTAGCGGCAGTTAGTATTTATGGTTAGCGATTTTTGAATTGTATACCCCCTTCCCAACCTTCCCCAATCGGGGTAAGGAGCATAAAACACAGAATTCTGTCATCGTGGAAAGTATTCTTCAAAACTATTATCCTCAAAGAACCAGATAATTCGGCTTAATGAACCTGATCTGGATTGAAGCGGTTTTTGAACGACCGTGTCAGCAGGAACCTTTTCCGAAGTTGAATCTGCCTTCGTTCTGGCATCATCATCATTATCAAACATGGTTAGCTCATTATCGCGGCCTGATGTTTTAATCTCTTCAAATAATGTCTGCATCCTGCTGTCCTTATACATTGATCCTCTGCCAAAAAGGAGCCATTCAGTTGACAGAAAATGATATTTTTCAAGCATTTTAAGTACAAAATCAAGACTAGGATTATTCCTGCCTGAAAGAATATGTGATATACCTGATGGCTGAACGCCAATTTCTTCAGCAAACTGAGCTGAGGATTTATTCTCTGCTTTCAGAAATTCGAGTATTCTTTCCTTCATTATGAAAAATTTAGCTATTACAAATGTAAATTAAATTATGTTTACATTACTAACTTAATATATTTACATACGTAACTAAGTAATTTAGATCAGGCTGATTAAATTCTTCATTAGTCTATATTCAATTGATATATAGTAGATTAAAAAGGGAGATATCTAAAGCAATGCAGTCGTTTAGAGCTGTATTACACTGGTATATAATTAATTATATCGTATTTCTAAATATTTTGCATTAAATAAGGCTGTAAAGAGCTGATTTAGTGTATCAAATGCTTCATACAATTGTATTATTATACTGATTTATAGTTTATTATGCTTTAATTCTTTGTACCCAACTTTTAGTTTAAATATGTAATTATTGCTATCATTAAAACTGATTACAAGTGTAAGTATTTATGTTAATTTGCCTTGTTTACATTTGTAATCACATGATTGTGTATACATATGTAATTTCAATTTTGTTGTTTTTAATTCCTGAAAAAGTGAATTCTGATAACAATCCCGGAGAATTGAAAATTCCTGACTATTCCCCTATCCTTTTAAAAATAATCGATTCTGGGGAGGATTGGATATTCTTATTTGAACCGTTGGTTAAAACCAACGGCAATTGGGACACATAAGCAGATTAAGACTACAACGTGGCAATTGGGACACATAAGCAGATTTGACTACAATGGGGCAATTGGGACACATAAGCAGATTTGACTACACTGGGGCAAGGGGACAGATAAGCAGATTATGAGGGGCAATGGGACACATAAGAAGCTTAGACTGTAAGAAATAAAGGTGGAAACCCGATTATTCTGCTTTGAAATTACGGGCTGCAAAATCATCGAATTCTTTCTCAGAACGCGCAATTACAGCAGTGGCGAGGCAATTGCCAATAACATTCACTGATGTACGGGCCATATCCATCAATACATCAATGCCAAGAATGATAAATATAGGTTCTGTCGGCAAACCGAAACTTACAGCAGTCCCGAGCAAAATCACCAGAGAAGCCCTTGAAACGCCTGCTACTCCTTTGCTCGTGAGCATAAGAGTTAAACAGATAAGTATCTGCTTGTCAATTGGCAGGTCTATTCCTGCAGCCTGTGCAACAAATATAGTTGCCAGAGAAAGATATAATGTTGTGCCGTCAAGATTAAAACTATACCCGGTAGGTATTACAAATGCAACTATTTTTCGGGGAATGCCGAACTTCTCCATAGATTCCATTGCTGAAGGAAGTGCAGATTCAGAGTTAGATGTCGCAAAAGCTATTGTTGCCGGTTCTGAAACTGCTCGTATAAATGGCTTCACAGGGATCCTGAAGATCAGAGCTATAGGAAGGAGTACAAAAATCAGAAAAACGAAAAGTGCTACATATAAGGTAGCCAGTAATTTAAATAGATTATAAAGAATGTCGAGCCCCATATGACCCACTGTATAGGCAATAGCTGCAAACACGGCTACTGGAGCAAAATACATTACAATATTTGTGAACTTGAACATTACTTCAGCCAGGCTTTCGCTGAACCGGATCATTGGAGTACGGTATTTTTCCTTGACCATGGCTACTGCTATGGCAAATATTATACTGAAAATAACGATCTGCAATATTTGTCCCTCAAAAATGGCTTTTGCAATGTTTTCAGGGAATATATGAAGAATAAAGTCACTTGTGCTCTGAGCCTTAATGTTTGAAATGACCGGCACATCAGGATTTGGAGGAAGAACCACACCTACACCGGCTTTACCGATATTAATTGCCAGAAGTCCGATGAACAAAGCAATTGTAGATACTATCTCAAAGTATAACAACGACTTCCATCCCATTCTTCCTATCTGTTTGATATCAGCATGTCCGGCTATTCCAACAACCAGTGTTGAGAACAACAACGGAGCAATGATCGTCTTGATCATTCTAAGGAAGATATCACTGAAAACCTGTAGCTTTTTGGCTACTCCCGGTACATCATAGCCAAATTCAGCCCCGGCAACCATGCATACCAGGATCCATGTGGTAAGGGACTTTTTACGAAACGCGTATACAACAAGAACGAAAACACTTAATATTCTGAATACAAATAATATAGCAGATGGTATCTCAAGTAAATTATTGGCTTGAATTACCATCAGAACCAGAGTAAAACTGATAACAGCAATAAGAATCCAGGGAAAGTATTTCCAGATTTTACTCATCATAAAAAGTGTTTTTCTTATTAACTGCAACCTCCTGAACAGTCTGTATTCTCATGTCCGCCGCACCCGGAACAGCCATGACCTGAAGGATGAATTTCTTCTTCAGTTGCATCGCGGACATCAATTATCTTTCCTGAGAAATAAAGATCCTGTCCGGCCATAGGATGGTTAAAATCCATCTTTACGTAAGTATCTGTTATTTCATTGATTATACCATTTAATGGGTTCCCTTCAGTATCCATCATAGGAACCTCAAGTCCAACCTGGCAAATATCTTCATTAAGTTTCCCATCTGTCTCAAATACAGCAATAGGAACGTTTACTATCATATCTTCTCTCTTCTCTCCGTAAGCCATTTCCGAACTAAGTTCGAATTTGAAAAGTTCGCCTGCGGTTAATGAATTTATATTCGATTCAAAAACAGGCAGAAGCCTGCCGGTACCATAAACAAATGTAAGCGGCCTGGTTTCATCAAGAGCCTCAATTACTCTGCCTTCAGAATTGCTTTCTCTCAGTTCATAAATCAGAGATACCATTTTATTTTTTTCGATCTTCATTTTATTTTTTTTAAAACCGGTTCAAAGATAATTTAAAATACCGGCGGGAAAATGCTATAGGATATAATTTAGGATTTTTTGACAAAAAGGATATAAACGCCTGATATAAAAGCAGTAACAATTAAAAATTAAAGCTTATTCTGATTTCAGGAGTACCATAAACATCATATATTGATTCATTTAAGGCCCAGAGAACCATAAAATTCATCGACGATCTTCTGCCAATCTGCTGACTGATACCAGCCCCGGCTAAAAGAGTGTTTATAGTAAAACGATCACTATTATAAGGAGGGTTTTTCCAGTATTCAGTTTCCAGGCTTAAGAATTCATCCTCAAGGTGAAGGAATATTCCGGTATTCCCTCCGATAGGAATAATTGAGTTAAGATTCTGAATGAGAACAAATTCAGTATATATTTTCCCCCCGAAGATATTTGTTTTATCGTAACTGTATTTATAGAACCTATAATCAGGTCCGGCAGCAACAGCAAGACGTGGCAATAACCAGATCCCAACTACAGGTGATAACTGGATATTTGTGATAGTACCAAACTGCAGTGCGAAATTTCCCCCAAAGAACAAACGTTCTTTAAGCGGTGGAGGCTCCTCTCTCTCCCGCTGAGCAAATATCTGATTACAGGTAATATACTGAAATACAATCAGTAAAATAATTGTCTTCGAAAAACGACTTATCCCGGATATCTTCTTAAGGTTTAACATTGCAAGTTTTTGTAACATTTCAAGTGAGTGTTACAAATAAACGAAAAAACTGTCATCCTGATATGCAAAACCCTATTTTTCTATTTTGTCGAATGAAGCCACCAGTCCTTTTATTAAAGATGAACTGAAACCATTGTGTTCCATTTCATTCAATCCAACGATTGTGCATCCTTTAGGTGTTGTAACCTTATCTATTTCAAATTCAGGATGCTGATGACCTTCAATTAACAGTTCAGCTGCACCTTTTACAGTCTGATTCACAATAGCACTGGCAGTTACCGCATCAAAACCTATCTGAATGCCTCCCTGAATCATAGCCCTGATAAACCTCAGAACATATGCAATTCCACAGGCTCCCAGGATAGTGGCAGATTCCATCAGATCCTCCTCTATGGTCATTGTTGTACCTACAAAATCAAAAAGTGTCTTTACAGATTCTGACTCCCCCGTACTTGCTCCGTTATGACAAACGCAGGTTACTGATTTCCCGACACTTGCAGAGATATTTGGCATTGCGCGGAACACAGTAACCTCATTTCCAACAAGTTTTGAGATCTGACTAATTGGAATGCCTGCAGTTACAGATATAAGTATATGATGATCCGGTATCAGGTGGTCTTTTATTTCATCCAATACGCCTGCTATATTATAAGGCTTTACTGCTATCACAATCAGTTTTGATTCTTTTACCGCTGCCACATTATCATTTGTAAGCTTCACACCTGTTCCTTCAAGCTGGGAGAGCTCGCCTATATTCCTTCTGGTCGCAGTGATTTTATCAGCCTCAATTGAGTTTGCCTTCAGTAAACCATTGATAATCGAGATTCCGATATTCCCGCAACCGATTAATGCCACTTTATTGTTTAACATACTATTCTGTTTATATTTATTAACCCAATTACGATATTTATGAAATTATATTCGCAAATATAGAATATTAGATTAATTTCTTTAATGCTAAATGATAATAACAACTAAAACTGTAACACAAACCAAGCATTATTCAGCTTAATTGGAATCGCTTAGTCTTAATGCCTTAAATTGCAAAGGAGATAAGTATTGAATATCTTTGTGCTTTATTTTTCAAATACTAATATACTTTAACCACAATTATAATGAACATTATTGTTAATGGTGGAACAAGGGGGATCGGCAGGGAAATTGTAAATATACTTGCGCAGAACTCTGATAATAAAATTCTGGTAACAGGAAGAAACAGCAAAGCTCTGAACGATCTTAGAGCACAGTATAACAATGTAATAACTGCAGTTATCGATATTGCAGCTTTAGATAAAAAAACTGATTCCCTGGTCAGTCTGATAAGAAATAATTTCAAAAAGGCGGATATACTTATCAATGTGGCGGGATTCCTGATCTCAAAGGATTTTATGGAGACTGGCCCTGCTGATGCAAGGCAAATGATGGAGACAAATTTCTTTGGTCCGGCTGCCTTTATCAGGATTATTAAGCCGCTGATGGAAAACGGATCACATATAGTCAATATTGCCAGCATGGGTGGATTTCAGGGCAGTTCAAAGTACAGAGGGCTCTCCTATTACAGCGCCTCCAAAGCGGCTCTGGCATGCCTTACTGAGTGTCTGGCAATGGAATTTCAAAGTGATGGGATAAAAGTGAATTGTCTGGCTCTTGGAGCAGTACAGACTGAGATGCTTGAGGAGGCGTTTCCCGGATATAAAGCACCGGTAACTGCAAAAGAGATGGGAAAATTTATAGCTGAATTTGCACTAAACGGTCATAAGGTATTTAATGGTAAGATTTTGCCGGTTGCTTTAAGTAATCCGTAAATCGAAATCCTTTAACCACAAAGGGCACTAAGGAAAACCACAAAGGTCACAAAGAGTTACAATCAAAGATTATCCCTTTGTGTTCTTAGCGATACCTCTGTGTCCTTTGTGGTTAAATAATCTTCAGGAATATTTCTTGATTTCGATCTTACCATCGAGGGCTAGCAAGCCATTAAATGCCAGTGCCTTCATTTCATCTTCGCCCGGATAAACAACGACTTTGGCGATATACTTAACCATATCCCCGATCATTTTTACGTATGGAGCTTCGTATGCCATTCCTCCGGTAAGTATTACTGCGTCGACCTCGCCTTTTAAAACAGCCGACATGGCACCTATCTCTTTGGCAACCTGATAGGCTGCTGCATCGCAGATTAATTTTGCCTTCTCATTTCCTGATTCTGACATTTTCCAAACATCGATAAAACTGTTAGTCCCAAGGTAGGCTACCATTCCTCCCTTACCTGTAAGCATCGATTTAATATCACCATGCGAATATCTGCCGCTAAAGCACAGTTCCGCCAATTGTCCGGCCGGAAGAGTGCCTGAACGTTCCGGTGAGAAAGGACCTTCGCCATCAAGGGCGTTATTTACATCAACAACACGACCTTTCCTGTGAGCCCCCACACTTACTCCGCCTCCCATATGTGCAACAATGAGATTTAGTTCTTCATATTCTTTATTAATTGATGCAGCATAAATACGGGCAACTGCTTTCTGGTTAAGGGCATGAAATATTGAACGCCGGGTTATCTCAGGATGCCCCGAGATCTTTGCAACAGGCTGTAGTTCATCAACAACAACAGGATCAACAATATATGCAACGGCAGAAGGAAGGGATGAAGCAATTTCATCTGCAATCAGGCCCCCCAGGTTACTTGCATGCTGACCCATGATCCCTATTCTGAGATCATCCTTCATCTGCTTGTTAACTATATAGATACCTGATTCTATTGGTTTCACCAGTCCTCCTCTTCCAACGACAGCACTTATCGATTTAAGATCTGCCTTTCTTTCATGAAGCTCATTCATTATGAGGTCTTTTCTGAATTGAAACTGATCGGTGATCTTTTCGAAGGATTTCAATTCTTCTGAAGTATGCCTCAGGTTCTTCTCAAATACCAGCTTATCTTCCTGAAAGAGAGAAAATTTTGTTGAAGTTGAACCCGGATTGATAGCCAGGATTAGACGGCTTGACATATCTATTTAATTTCTGGGATAATACATACTTAAAAAACAAATAATTATGCCATCAGGCAGGAAAGTGCGATACAGAAATACTTTGATTTTTCGCTTTCACTTCTCGACATAACAATTACCGGTTTGGTGGTACCTCTTATAAGTCCGGCAAGTTCACCTCCTGCAAAAAGCATTAAACCTTTATAAAACGGATTGCTCG
>JFJP01002395.1_pt1 | contig 10687 bp, 7 predicted proteins | sample 431651 | NCBI WGS metagenome assembly JFJP01 (sample SAMN02602958, study PRJNA72255) | Microbial mat metagenome, whole genome shotgun sequencing project. | biome: fresh water; feature: sink hole; material: water; isolation source: purple microbial (photo- and chemosynthetic) mats found in...
TGGTGCAATGCCGGGTCGGGCGCAGTTATGATGAGAAGAGCGGCCAGATCACCAACATCGAGAACTGGGTGGTGAAGGTGGATCGCGACAAGTTAGTGGAGGCCTTGTCATGAGACTCTTCGTTCGTAGTCCCGCCTTCAGGCGGTCTTCCGCGGAGCCCAAGACCGCCTGAAGGCGGGACTACGTACGAAGATGAAGACTCGCTCCTGGCTCGCTGAACTTCACCGCCGATGGCACGCGGCGCGCGGCAAGCGGGTAAGCGAGGCGAACCGGGCGTTTTCGGTGGATTGGATCAAGCTGTTGGAGGCAGCGGACATCACCAGCGCGGAGGATCAGGCGACCGCGGCGCGGGAAGCGGAGGCGTGCGGACAGCTGGTTTTGAAACGACACCGTTACCGGAAATATCTAATCGAGCGGGTCACGCTGCCGCTGGCTTCCGAGTCGTGGTTGATCGAGCGCTTCGGCGGGATGGCGAGTCGGGATTTGTTGGCAAGTTCGCTGGACATCGTCGCTGAATTTGGCGGGCGCTGTCATTCAAGGTTTCCGGCGGAATGGGCGGCATTGTGCGAATCGCTGCGCGTGCTGTTTTCTGAAGGTCGTTCGCTCCGCCCGTTCTACTGGAATCGTCCTGAGACCTTGAGGCACTTGCTGGAGGTGGTGCGGAACCTGAGCGAACGCGAGTGGCCGGCGGGCACTTTGATCCGGGCCGCGAGTGTGGACATCGGGCTGGATTCAAAATTACTCGAACGCCATCAGCGGATATTTGAATCCGGATTGGCGCGCTTGTTCGGCACGGAAATTCCGCTGAAATCACTCGGCCTCGTGGCGGGTGATTCGCATGTCGAACTGCACGGCCCGGTGTGCCTGCATTTCCCGGACGGCAGCGTGCATGACTTCGACGGACTGACGAACGTGCTCATCTCCGCTGCCGATTTGGCGCGGTGCTCGTCGGTTTCCACCACGGCCGAGCGGCTGCTGAGCATCGAGAACCGCAAGACGACCTTCCGTCAATACGCCGCGGTGAACCGGGACCGGCGGATGTTGATTGCGAGCAGTTCGTATCCAACTCATGCGTTTCGGAATCTGTTGGAAAAGCTTCCGGCTTCCCTGCCGCACGATCATTTCGGGGATACCGATCCGGCGGGCTGGCATATTTTGTTGAAGCTGCGGGAAGCGACGCCGAGGCCGGTTGGGACGTTTCAGATGAAATGGCGGCCGGCTTCGACGCCGAGTCCGCTGACGCCGTTTGACCGGAAGTTGCTGGAAAAACTCCTATCAGCCCCCTTGTTGTCGGATGTGAGGACGGAGATCCGCGTCATCGCCGAGCGGGGGGATCGCGGCGATTTCGAGCAGGAAACGCTCGGGCCACCCGGAGGGATGGAGCGCTGGCCTTAGCCGGCCTGTTCATCGTTCGAAGGTTCATCGTTCGAAGGTTCATCGTTCGAAGGTTCATCGTTCGAAGGTTCATCCTCGCCGGCTGAAGCCAGCGCTCCTTCGGAGTCCTCGCCATCGGGGATGACGATGGAGATGTCCTGGAGTTTTTCATTGCCTTTGAGTGTTAGGAGTTTCACGCCCTGGGTGACGCGTCCGGTCTCGCGGATGTCGCTCACCCGGATGCGGATGCTTTGGCCGCTGGAGGTCATGAGCATCAGTTCATCCTCTTCGGTCACGGTCACCGCGCCGATCAGCGGGCCGGATTTCTCGGTGACGTTCATGGCTTTGACACCCTTGCCTCCGCGGAAGGTTTTCCGATAGTCTTCGAACGGCGAGCGCTTGCCGATGCCGTTTTCGGAGGCGATGAGCAGGGTGGCGCCGGTGGTTGCCACGGCGAGTCCCACCACATAATCGTCCTCCGCGATGCGGATGCCGCGCACGCCCATGGACGCGCGGCCTTGCGAGCGGGCGTCATTTTCATCGAAGTGGACGCTCATGCCCTTGTGGGTGACGAGCAGGATATTGTCCGAGCCGCAAGTGAGGCGGACGCCGATCAACTCGTTTCCTTCCTCGAGGATGATGGCGTTGAGGCCGGCCTGCCTGTAGTTGCGGAAATCATTGAGCGGCGTCTTCTTGATCTTGCCGGTGCGGGTGGCGAAGAAGACGAAGCCGGCGTCCTCGCGGAAGGTGATGTCGTTGCCATCTTCGTCCACCTTGCGTTCCAAGCGGAGCAGCGCGGCAACTTTTTCCTCGGGTTGGAGGTTGAGCACATTCTGAATGCTGCGTCCTGTGGAGGTGCGGGAACCTTCCGGAAGTTGATACACCCGCTCGACATACATGCGGCCGGTGTTGGTGAAGAATAATAGATAGTCGTGGGCTTGGACGCTGAAGAGGTGCTCGATGAAATCGGCGGCTTCGTCCTTCTTTCCACCACGCGTTTCCATGCCCTTGAGCCCCTTGCCGCCGCGGCCCTGGACGCGGTATTCACTGGAGAGGGTGCGCTTGATGTAGCCGCGGTGGGAGAGGGTGACGATCATCGCGTCGTTGGCGATGAGGTCTTCCATGGCGACCTCGCCGACTTCGGCGACGATGTTGCATCGGCGCGGCGTGGCGAACTTGTCTTTGATGGCGCGGAGTTCGTCCTTGATGATGACGAGCACGCGTTCCTCGCGGGCGAGGATGTCCAGCAGGTCCAGGATATCAGCGAGCACGGCATCGTATTCCGCTTTCACCTTGTCGCGCTCCATGCCGGTGAGCTGGTAGAGGCGGAGTTCGAGGATGGCGTTGACCTGGCGCTCGCTGAAGAAGTAGGTGTCGCCGGAAATCGTCGGTTGTGAGCGGATCAGGATTCCAAGCCCCTCGGCGGTGGCGAGAGGGAAACTGTAGGCGGCGAGACGCTCGCGGGCTTCGTCGCGGTTTTTCGAGGAGCGGATGATTTTGATGAAATCATCGAGGTGGCCGAGCGCGAGCAGGAAGGCTTCCAGCAATTCGGCGCGTTCTTCGGCCTTGCCCAGCAAGTAACGGGTCCGGCGGATGACGACCTCGCGGCGGTGCTCGATGTAGGCGTCGATGGCCTCCTTGAGTGAGAGCTGTTTGGGGCGGTTTTTGTGGATCGCCAGCATGTTCACGGAGAACGAGGTCTCCATGGAGGTGAGTTTGAAAAGCTGGGCCATGACCACCTGCGGGCGGGCGTCGCGCTTGAGCTCGATTTCAATGCAGGTGTCCTCGGCGGAGAGGTCGCGCATGCCGGAGATGCCGGTGAGGACCTTTTCGTTGACGAGTTCGGCGATGCGTTCCTGGAGGGTGGCGCGGTTCACGCCGTAAGGGACGCCGCGGATGATAATCATCGAGCGACCGTTGGCGTTTTCCTCGATCTCCATTTTGCCGCGCATGCGCATGGAGCCGCGGCCGGTGCGGAAGTATTCCTCGATGCCGCGGATGCCGCGGATCTCGCAGGCGACCGGGAAGTCCGGGCCCTTGATGTATTGCATCAGCTCGGGCAGCGTGATCTCGGCATGGTCGATCTGGGCGCAAATGGCGTCCACGACTTCGCCGAGGTTGTGCGAGGCGAGGTTGGTGGCCATGCCGACGGCGATGCCGGTGCCGCCGTTGACGAGAAAGTTAGGAAAAGCCGAGGGCAGCACGGTTGGCTCGGTCTGCGAGCCGTCGTAGTTCGGTTGGAAATCGACGGTGTCCTTGTCGAGGTCCTCCATCATCGCCATGCCCAGAGGGTGGAGGCGGGCTTCGGTGTAACGCATGGAAGCCGCGGAATCGCCTTCCACGGAACCGAAGTTGCCCTGGCCGTCGACAAGCATGTCGCGCATCGACCATGGCTGGCCCATGTAAACGAGGGTCGAGTAGATCGACTGGTCGCCGTGCGGGTGGAAGTTACCCATCGTTTCACCGACGATTTTGGCGCACTTGACGTGAGGCTTGCCGGGGCCGACGCCGAGCTGGCGCATGGCATAGAGCACGCGGCGCTGGGAGGGCTTGAGACCGTCGCGGACATCCGGCAGGGCGCGCGAGATGATGACGGACATCGAGTATTCCAGGAACGAATTGGAGAGTTCTTCGGCGACGTTGATGGGCTTGATGTTAGCTTCGGACATGGGGAAAGTTAATGGGTCAAGGGTCAAGAGTCATGGGTGTCAGACTGCGGACCGATGGATTTAATGTAGGCATTGAGGCGTTTGCGGAGGGATTCGAGATCGCGGTAGAGCTGACGGGCTTGTTCGGAATCGACAAGTTCGCGGCGGGCGGCCTTTTCGAGCCAAGTTTGGGATTCGACGAGCGAACCCCGGCTGTAATAGCAGAATTTCTGGTTCTCTTTGTAATGAAACCTGCCGTGACCTTCTGAGATGTTGGCCGCTATGGAGTCAATCGAGCGCACGAACTGTTTGCCAACGGTGTCCTTGGCCAGGAAGTCCCAAATGACCACCCAATTCCAAACGATCTCCCCGAGACGCATCGCCTCGCGGTAGATTTCCAGATCGTTCAAGGACTTACTCATATTGACTCTTCACTCATGACCCGTGACCCATGACTGATGTCGTCAGACATCCAGATTTCTCACATTCAGGGCGTTGTCTTCGATGAAGCGTTTGCGGGGTTCGACGATGTCGCCCATGAGGACGTCGAACATCTTGTCGGCTTCGACGGCGTTGTCCTCGTCGAGGCGGACGCGGAGGAACTGGCGGACTTCCGGGTCCATGGTGGTTTCGAAGAGCTGCTTGGCGTTCATTTCGCCGAGTCCCTTGAAGCGTTTGATCTGGACGCCGCGGCTGGCGATTTCGAGCACCTTGCCGAGAATTTCGGGGACGGCGAAGACCGGGGTGATTTTTTGTTTGTCGCCGTCGCCTTCGATGACTTCGAAGAGCGGGGTGTCGTCGTTGAAGAAGACCGCGGTGTCGATGCCGCACTCGGTGAGGCGGGAGAAGATCCGGGCGATGGCGTGGGACTCGTGGAGTTCGTGGAGGTTGGCGCGGCGGGACGGTCCGGTGTGGGCGGCGATTTCCTCCTCGGTTAGGATTTCATCAAACAGGCGGAGGTCGCGGTTCTCGGCGGCGAAGGCGCGCAGGTCGGCCTCCTTGGAGAAGTAGGTGAGCGCCTCGTCGTTGCCGGTGCGGATGCGGAGCATGAACTCCGGCAGCGCGCCGTTGACGCGGGCGGCGAGGTAGTTTTTGAAGTTGCCGCCGTTGCCTTCGATGGTGGTCGAGAAGCGCGAGAGCGAGGAGAGGTTTTCGAGGATCACCTTGAGTTCCTCCGCAGTGAAGTGGCGGGATTGGTCGAAGGTGCGGAGTTCGACTTCGCCGGCACCAAGTTCGATGAGGATCTTGTTGAGCTGGTCGTTATCCTGGACGTATTCGGAGCGTTTCTTGCGGGTTACCAGGTAGAGCGGCGGTTGGGCGATGTAGAGGAAACCGCGTTTGACCAAGGCCGGCATATGGCGGCAGAAAAACGTCAGCAACAAGGTGCGGATGTGCGAACCGTCCACGTCGGCATCGGTCATGATGACGATTTTGTGATAGCGGACCTTGTCGATGTTGAACGAGCCTTCCTGCTCGCCGTCACCGATGCCGGCGCCGATGGCGGTGATGAGGTTCTGGATTTCCCGATTCTGCAGCGCGCGGTGAAGACGGGCCTTCTCGACGTTGAGGATCTTGCCCCGCAGCGGCAGGATCGCCTGGGTGCGGCGGTCGCGGCCTTGTTTGGCGGAACCACCGGCGGAGTCTCCTTCGACAATATAGAGCTCGGACTTGGCGGGATCGCGCTCGGAGCAGTCGGCGAGTTTGCCGGGCAGGCCGCCGCCGGAGAGGGCGGACTTGCGGACCGTTTCGCGGGCTTTCCGAGCGGCCTCGCGGGCGCGGGCGGCGTTGACGGATTTTTCGATGACGCGCTTGGCGAGACCGGGGTTCTCGTCGAAGAACTGCATGAGGCCTTCGTAAACGATGGAGGAAATGACGCCTTCGATCTCGCTGTTGACGAGTTTGTCCTTGGTCTGCGAGCTGAAGCGCGGGTTCGGCATTTTCACCGAGATGATCGCGATGAGGCCTTCGCGGACGTCGTCACCGGTTAGGGCGGGGTCCTTGTCCTTGAGGATCTTGTTGGCCTTGGCGTATTGGTTGATGCCGCGGGTGAGGGCGGTGCGGAAGCCGGTGAGGTGGGTGCCGCCGTCGCCGTTAGGAATGGAGTTGGCGAAGCAGAGGATCTGGTCGTTATAGGAATCGTTGTATTGGAAAACCACGTCGGCGAAGACGTCGTCGGTGGTTTTTTTGCCGTCGTAGTCCAGGTCGATGGCGCGCTTGCCGTGGAGAATGACCGGCTCGTCGTGGATGAGGGTTTTGTTCTCGCCGAGCTGGGCGACGAATTCCTCGATGCCCTTTTTGTAGAAAAACGTGGCTTTCTTGGCGGACTCGGGGCGCTCGTCCTCGAGGTCGATGGTGAGGCCGGGATTGAGGAAGGCGAGCTCGCGAAGGCGGGTGGCGAGGCGGTCGAATTTGAACTCGATGGTATCGACGAAGATGGTGGCGTCCGGGAAGAAGGTGATCATCGTGCCGGTCTTGCCGGGATCGACCTCGCCGATGACGTGCAGCGGGATGGTGGTTTTTCCACGTTCGAAGCCGATGAGGTGGACTTTGCCGTTCCGCATGATTTCCGCTTTGAACCAGTCGGAAAGGGCGTTGACGCACTTGGCGCCGACACCGTGGAGGCCGCCGGAATATTTGTAGGCGCCTTGGCCGAACTTGCCGCCGGCGTGGAGATTGGTGAGCACGAGCTCGACGGCGGGCATGCCGAATTTCAAGTGCATGTCGACCGGAATGCCGCGGCCGTTGTCGGCGATGGAGACCGAGCCATCGACATGGATGGCGACCTTGATGCGGCTGCAATAACCGGCGAGGTGCTCGTCGATGGAGTTGTCCAGGACCTCGAAAACGCAGTGGTGGAGACCGCGCTCGTCGGGGTCGCCGATATACATGCCGGGGCGCTTGCGAACGGCATCGAGGCCTTCCAGCTTATCGATTTGGGCGGCATCGTAAACCTGCGCTGCGGCTACCTGGGTTTCTGCTTTTTGTGGCTCGTTCGAAGACTCGGACATAGTGGGGCCAGAGGGTCTAAAATCCTCCCCCGGGAGACAAGGAATTTCGTGCTTTTTTCGCACTCCGACCTCATCTTTTAACTGGTTGATTATGAGTGGATTAAAAGCGAACTAATAGCTCATCCAGTCCTTCATGAACCAAGTCACCAGCAGGCAGGCGCAAAAGACTAAAACAAACAGCAGGAAGATGCGGAGAATTCTGAAGGATTCCCTTCTGTCCAAGTGCTGATAGTCGATCGCCGAGTCCGCGATGACCCGGCCTTTCCCGCATCGTGACGGGCCTTTCCGGAAGGTTTCGCCGCGGTTGAAGGCACCTTCCGGAGGGGCTGTTTGGAGGCTCGGGGCGGTGACGGGTGAGCGGCAGACGGGACAGGGGCCCGTGACACCGGCCAAGTGACTCTCCAGCGATAACGTCACGCTGCAGGCCGGACATTTGAAAATGAGCTGCTCGGGGGGAGTCTGACCTTGTAACACGCGCGAACCTTATGGGTTCTCCCGAACGAGCTCAAGTGACAAGATAGACAAGATTCTCCGACACTATTCCATGCCGAGAACCTCGCGCTGCCAGTTGAGCAGAACATCAGCGGATTTGGCTTCGCCAGCGGCGAGATACTCCAGGACGGCGCGGGGGGCGATCAAGGAGCCCTCGATATCCAGCTTAACCGCGGCCTGTTCGCGGGCCCTGATGAGCTCATCCACTTTGCGCTCGAAATCGCGGTCGCGCTTGCGTCGCTTGCCACAGGGGCGCTCCGGCCACTCGGATTCCGGAGTTTGCTTGGCTTCGGCGAGTGCGAGACGGAAGCGTTTCACCCGGTCCGGACGGAAATGAGTGGGGGCGGAAATCGATTTTCCGGCATCCAGGTCGAGACTCCATTCGAGGAGCTGCCGGTTCGGGGCGACCATGAAGGACGGGCGGTCCCACGATTTTGCCTCGCCGTCCCGCCAATGCCAGAGTGCCCGCAGGCAGGTGAGGCCGTAGCCGTTCAACTTGCCGGAGCCTTGGACGCGCCAGTTTTCCTCCTTGGAATCATCCCGGTCAAGGACCCGCTGGCGGGCTGCCAGGCAGCTTTCCTCGAACCATTCGTAGCGGCCCTTTTCCTTGAGGGAGCCGACGATCATGTCGCCCATTTCCAAAAGATAGTGCACGTCGTTGAGTGCGTATTCGACCATCGTGGGCGACAGCGGGCGCTTGCCCCAATCGGCTTTCTGCGAGGATTTTGAGAGCTCGACACCGAAGTAGTGGTTGACCAGGTCACCCAGACCAAACCGCCGGACGCCGAGCAGCCTCGCGCCGATTTGGGTGTCGTAAACCACAGCGGGAAGTTTGCCAAACTGGCGCTTGAACATCGTCATGTCGTAGTCGGCGCCGTGCATCCAGACAACCGCTTCCCCGAGATAATCCCCCAAGGAGGACAAGTCCTCGATGGCCAGCGGATCGATCAGGACGCATTGATGGCGGTCGGCGAACTGGACCAGGCAGAGCGATTCGCGGTAGCGGTGGAGGCTGTCCGCTTCGGTATCAATCGCGCAGATCGGCCGATCCGAGCCATTCCTGCTGGCCCTGAGATGACTCTCCAAGCGATCTGCGGTGTCAATCATGTCCGAACTCATCAACAGGAAATACAGAGGTTTTCAGTCCAGCATGCGGAGGTTTTCAGGCGGGATCATGGTGGAAGAATGGGTTGCGGGCCTCCAGCTGACAAGGGGGAAATTAGATTACTAATCAAATCGGGATGACTATGTAATCACCGGTCGATTAGACGACCCGGAAGGAGGCGGCTTGTTCGGGGGTCAGCTCGATGCACTGCCAGGGCAAGCCGTGGACGTTCAGGTCGGCCATGAAGGCGTCCGGATCGTGCTGTTCGATGTTCCAGACGCCGGGCTTTTTCCAAGCGCCGGCGAGTAATTGCTTGGCTCCGATCATGGCGGGGACGCCGGTGGTGTAGGAAATCGCCTGGGAGCCGACCTCGGCGAAGCAGGCTTCGTGGTCGCAGATGTTGTAAATATAGATCGCCTTGGGCTTGCCGTCCTTGAGGCCGGTGATGACGTTGCCGATGCAGGTTTTGCCTTTGGTGGTGACGCCGAGGTCGCTTGGATTTGGCAGCACCGCCTTGAGGAATTGGAGTGGGACGATTTCCACGCCTTGATACATCACCGGGTCGATCCGTGTCATGCCGACGTTCTGGAGCACTTCCAGGTGTTTCAGGTAATTCGGCGAGAACGACATCCAGAACTGCGCGCGCCGGATCGTCGGGATGTGCTTCACCAGCGATTCCAACTCCTCGTGATACATCCGGTAAATTTCGTAAGTCCCGACGCCGTCCGGGCAGGTGAACGGCTGGTGCTTGGACATCGGCGCGGTTTCGACAAACTCGCCGTTTTCGAAATGGCGGCACTCGGCGGTGACCTCGCGGATGTTGATTTCCGGGTTGAAATTCGTGGCGAACGCCTTGCCGTGGTTGCCGCCGTTCACGTCGATGATGTCGAGCGTGTGGATCTCGTCGAAATGGTGTTTGAGCGCCCAAGCGGTGTACACATTGGTCACGCCGGGGTCGAAGCCGGAGCCGAGCAAGGCGGAGAGCCCGGCGGTTTCAAATTTTTCCTGATACGCCCACTGCCAGGAATACTCGAATTTCGCGACGTCGAGCGGCTCGTAATTGGCGGTGTCCATGTAGTCGCAGCCGGCGAGCAGGCAGGCGTCCATCAGATTGAGGTCTTGGTAGGGCAGGGCGACGTTGATCAGCAGCTTGGCCCCGGTTTGGCGGATGAGCGCGGCGATTTCCTCCGCGTTGTCAGCGTCCACCTTGGCGGTGGCGATCACGCGGCCGGTGCGTTTCCTGACCTCGGCGGCGATCGCGTCGCACTTCGAGAGCGTGCGCGAGGCGAGGGTAATCTCCCCGAAGACCCCGGGGACCATGGCGCATTTGTGGGCGACGACGCTGCCGACCCCGCCGGCTCCGATGATTAGGACTTTATTCATGATGGAATTAGGCACAAGGGGTGCGGGAATCGCAGCCCGCTGGCAAGAAATTCCCCGTGACGTTTGAAGATCTTTCCGCAAATTTTCCGACAATTTTTGAATCGCAAGGCGTTTTCATCCCTGAAAGGCTTGTGCCAGACATCAAAATCATCCCGCTCAATGAAACTCAACACCCCACCTTCCAACTTCCGCCGCAGCGCAGGCTTCACCCTGCTTGAAATGGTCATCGTGCTCGGCATCATCGCCATCATCATGGGCGGTGCCATCTTCACCATGCGCGGCATCGGCGATGCGGCGAAACTTCGCCAAGTGGAGGCCGACTTCAAGAGCTTTGAAAGCGCCTTGGTGATGTACCAGCTGAATGCGGGATCATTTCCCACGACTCAACAAGGCCTCAAGGCATTGGTGGACAAGCCGTCGAGCACTCCGGTGCCACGCCGCTGGGTGCAGGTGATGAGCAAGCTGCCGCCGGACCCATGGGGCGCGGACTATGGCTACCGTTTCCCGGGTAAGAAGAAATCCAACTCCTTTGAAATGTTCTGCAAGGGCCCGGACGGCCAGGAAGGCACTCCCGATGATCTCAGCAGTCAGGACGACTAAGCCGCAGCGGGGCTTCACGCTGATCGAGCTCATCCTGGTGCTCGCGATCGCCGCCATCGTCATGGGCGGGGCGGTCG